>Ga0066850_10001250_pt1 | contig 13444 bp, 9 predicted proteins | sample ETNtaG_4_FD_67282 | JGI IMG/M metagenome (GOLD analysis project Ga0066850, IMG submission 67282) | Marine microbial and viral communities from oxygen minimum zone, Eastern Pacific Ocean - ETNP201406SV67 | ecosystem: Environmental > Aquatic > Marine > Oceanic | place: Pacific Ocean: Eastern... | reverse complement strand
ATCAATTTGAAATATCCTGGATATATCTGCTGTTATTCTGTTTTCTATTTCTTCTTCACTACCTCTAGAAATAAATATAAAATCTAAAATATTTTGAGATATCTCTTTACTCCATTCATCAAAATAATGTTCTTCTTTTAATGCCCTATTCCTGAGGTCATAAATAATTTCTCTCTGACGATTCATGACATCATCATATTCAACTAACGCTTTTCTAATTTCAAAGTTATATCCTTCGACTTTAGATTGAGCATTTTCAACAGCTCTAGTTAATATTTTATTCTCAATTGGAATATCATCCTCCATTCCAACCATATCCATCATTGACTTTATTCTTTCTCCTCCAAATCTCTTCATCAGGTCATCTTCAAGAGAAATATAAAATTGAGTAAACCCAGGATCGCCCTGCCTTCCTGACCTTCCTCTTAGTTGATTATCTATTCTTCTACTTTCATGCCTTTCTGTTCCTATTACATGCAATCCCCCCATTGCAATAACCTTTTTATTATCATCTTTCCACTCATCAGAATCCTTTGTTGAACCACCTAGAACTATATCTGTTCCTCTGCCAGCCATATTAGTTGCTACAGTAACCGCACTAGGTTTACCTGCTTCAGCAATAATGGTGGCTTCTTTCTCATGAAATTTTGCGTTTAATACATTATGAGGGACACTATTTTTTCTAAGCATGCTGCTTATAATTTCGGATTTTTCTATGCTAGTAGTACCTATTAGTACAGGTGACTTTTGCTTCTGTAATTTTGAAGCTTCGTTCACAATATGTGAAAATTTTGATTTCTCATCCTTAAATATTAAGTCAGAAGAGTCATTTCTTTTAAGTTCAGAATTTGTTGGTACCTCAACCACTTCCAAATTATAAATTTTATAAAACTCCTCTGCTTCAGTAAGTGCTGTACCTGTCATTCCTGATAATTTTTCATACATCCTGAAAAAGTTTTGAAGTGTAATAGTTGCATATGTAATTGATTCTGCAAGAATTTTTACATTTTCTTTTGCTTCTATTGCCTGATGAAGACCATCAGACAATCTTCTTCCTTGCATAAGTCTTCCAGTGAATTCATCCACTAAAATAACTTGTTGATTTTTTACAACATATTCCTGATCTTTCTTAAATATAAATTGAGCCTTTAATGCATTCTCAATAAAATGAGTTAGTTCAGAATTTTCAATATCATATAAATTTTCAATGTTTAAATTATTCTCGATTTTCTGAATACCAACTTCAGTTAATGTAACATTTTTTGTCTTCTCATCAATCACAAAATCATCTTCTATATTTAAAGATCTAGCTATAGATGAATACTGCCTATATTCATTTGATCTATCTTTTGCAGGTCCACTAATAATCAATGGAGTTCTAGCTTCATCTATCAATATGTTGTCAACTTCATCGACAATTGCATATGCAAGTTTTGATTGAACCTGTCTATTATAATCCGTGGCCATATTGTCCCTTAAATAATCAAATCCAAATTCATTATTTGTTCCATACAATATGTCACACTTATATGCACTTTCTCTAGTAGTTTCAGTCATTGACCCCTTATTATTTTCTTCATCAAATTCATAAATGAATGAGGTCCCACTTTGAAGACACCCAATAGTGAGTCCTAAAAATTTATATATAGGCCCCATCCACTCAGCATCTCTTTTTGCTAAATAATCATTAACTGTAATTACATGTACAGAATCTTCACCAATTGCGTTTAAATATGTTGGTAATGTAGCAACAAGAGTTTTTCCTTCTCCTGTTTTCATTTCAGAAATTTTCCCTTGATGCAATACTAACCCGCCCAAAATTTGTACATCGAAATGCCTTAGGCCTATTAATCTTTTTGAGGTTTCTCTTACTAAAGCAAAGGAGTTTGCAATAATATCCTTCGGATTGGACTCTTCTTTAACTTTGTCTCTTAAATTTTGAGAGAACTCTTTTAGTTCCGAGTCAGTTTTAGACGCAAAAAAATCTTCTAATTTATTTACCTCTGAAACAGTACCATTGAGTTTATCAAGTACTTTTTTATTCGGATCTCCTAAAATTTTTGAGAATAATCCCATTCAAGCCTCTTCAAGTTTATGTCTACTTAAACAATTCTCCAACTGATCTGCCACTCTGTATTCGAGAAATTGCTTCAGCGATTAGAGAAGACACAGAAAGATACTTTATTTTACCATTGCCTGACTTTTTATTTACACTATCCGTAACCACTACTTCTTTTAAAATCTCAATAGAACTTAATTTATCTATTGCATCTCCAGAAAAAATACCATGAGTAGCGCAACTATACACCTCATTAACTCCAGCCATAGAAAGAGCTGCAATTGCTTGAGATAAAGAACCTCCAGTATCTATTTCATCATCAAATGTTAACGCTGTTTTGCCATCAACATCCCCAATAACATTTAATAATTCAATGCCCCCTTTATTGTCCGACCTTCTTTTTTCAATAATTGCCAAAGGAGAAGAAAGTCTAGCTGCAAAATCTCTAGCCTTTTTACTTATTCCAACATCAGTTGCTACAACTACGAATTCTTTTTTCATCTTTTTAAAGTGATCTACCAAAATTGGAGTAGCGGTTAACTCATCAACAGGTATATTGAAAAAACCTTGGATCTGAGGAGCATGAAGATCCATTGTAAGGATTCTATCTGCGCCTGATGTAGTTATTAAGTCAGCAATCAATCTTGCTGATATAGGGACTCTTGGTTGATCTTTTTTATCTGTTCTACCATACCCAAAATAAGGGATTACTGCGGTTACTCTTCCAGCAGATGCTCTTCTAGCGGCATCCATACAAATTAATAATTCCATTATATTGTCATTTGAAGGTTTATCTGTAGGTTGAACAATAAAAACATCTTGTTCACGCACATTATTTAAAATTCTTACAAAAGTATTGTCATTCTCAAATTTAAATATTTCAGCTTTTGAGGGCTCTATTCCTAAATTAGTACATATATCCTGTGTAAGTTGAGGATGTGAGGTACCAGAAAATACCTTTATTTCGCCAAATCTTCCTGACATACAAACCTTTGCAAATCTATAAACGTTTTATATGAGTTAAAGTATACATTCATTGATAAATTTTTGGGAACTGAATTAATAAATTTGATTAATGGATACTTATTTAATGCTAAAATTAGTCTATGATTAGTTTGGTTAAAAAAATAATATCTGAAGGAACTAGCAATGTGTTCAATCTGGGATCCTTCATATTTGGCATCTCAGGAATAATAATTTGCCTTGTGGTAGTAATAGCTCCATACAAGATATTAGAAGTCATGCCTTTAGGGTATGTAGAATTATTTGGGTACAACTTTGAAAAAAATGGTGCTCTGGGGATATTGTTAGTTTCAGGTGTTGTTATAGCAGCCATCACACAACCCCTTGCAGGATTAATAAGCGACAAAACTAATATTAAAATCGGGAAAAGACTGCCATTTATTATAATTGGAGGTTTTGGGACAGCACTAACAATAATTACTATCTATTATGCCCAAGACTTTATTTCGCTCTTATTCTGCTGGATGGTTATTCAATTTTTCGCTAATTTAGGGGAAGGGCCAGCAAATGCACTTCTAAAAGATCATGTAAGTGAAGATGAATTTGGAAGCGCCTCAGGGAAATTCAATTCTCTCAGAGTGGCAGGTTCAATCGTAACCTTAATTATTGTTCTACAAATTATGAATATATACGACCAAACTGGAAACAGTATATGGTTTCTAAGTGGACTTATTTTCCTTTCATCTATAATGATTATCACCACTATATGGAGCTACTTTAGCCTAAAATATCCCTCAGTAGACATAGCAAAAGATAATTTAGATGAAAAAAAATCTAACAATAGATTAGGGAATTTAATATTAGTCCTAATAACATTCAGCTTCACATTACTAGCTTTTTCTTCCCTCCAATCATATGCGGTATTCTTACTTCAAGATATTCTAAAGCTTGATAATCCTGCACCAATGCTTACTGGTGTAATTATTGTGCTAGGAATAAGCATAGGATTATCTATGATTCCGGCCGGGAAATTATCAGATAAATACAACAGAAAAATTATTATAATAATAGGAGGAATTATAGGCAGTTTGAGTTGCTTTGCGATTATAATTTTTCACTCCCCTATATCAGTATTAATTTTATGTTCTGGGATAGGAATTTCAGTAGGGTCAATGTTTGGCACGATATGGGCATTAACAAATGATGTTATTTCAAGAAAAAATGCAGGTAATCAAATTGGTTTATTAGCAATAGGTTTTCTTTTTTCAGGAATTGGTGCAAGATTTGCGGGTATTTTAATTGATTATTTAAATAATATAAGATTAAATTTAGGTTATTTTTCTTTAATTGCTTTTGCAGGCATTTGCTTTATAATTGCCCCTTTAGCAGCATCGATTATAAAAGATGAAGAGTAAGATATTTTGAAGGTATTAGTAACAAATCCAAGAGGCTTTTGTGCAGGAGTTGTAAGAGCAATTGATATTGTAGAAATAGCATTAAAAAAATTTGGGTCGCCTGTATATGTTAAACACCAAATAGTCCATAATCCAGATGTTGTTAACGATGTAGAAACTCAAGGCGCAATTACCGTTGAGGATATAAATGAAATTCCGGAAGGTAGCGTGGTGGTTTTTTCTGCACATGGCTCTGCTCCTGAAGATTACGAAAAAGCCAAAAAAAGGAGGTTGACTATTATTGATGCAACATGCCCTCTTGTAACTAAAGTTCATAATGAAGCAAAAAAATATTCTAATGAAAAAAAATCTATAATTCTTGTTGGGCATAAGGGTCATCAAGAAGTCAAGGGAACCATGGGACAAACGGACATGCTGCTTGTGGATGAAAGAAAAGATTTTCCTTCAGATAAAATTAAAAAATTAAAAAATGTAGCTATAATCTCCCAGACCACTTTGTCTGTCAATGACACATCAAAAGCAATAAACAATATAAAAGAATTGGTACCTGATGCTGTAATCAGGAATGACATTTGCTATGCAACAACCAATAGGCAAAGTGCAACTGAATTGTTAGCTGAAAAATGTGACTTGGTATTAGTTATTGGAGCAAATAATAGCTCAAATTGCCAAAGACTAAAAGATGTTGCTATGCGAAAAGGGGTTCCTTCATATTTAATTCTAGGGCCTCAAGAAATAAACTTTGATTGGATTAAAGATGTAAAAATTATCGGAATAACTTCAGGAGCTTCAACTCCTGAAAATATGGTTCAAGATGTAATAAAAGCTATCAAGCCTAAATCTGTTGAATACATTGGCGGACCTCCTGAAAACATATCTTTTAAATTACCCCAAGAACTAAACCAATGAAAATAACTGAAGTTGAATGTCTAGTGATAGACGGAATTTATCCTTACGTAATAATAGAAACAAATGAAGGAGTTACTGGAATTGGAGAGAGTTTCAGAAGATCCCCATGGGTAACTAAAGCAGCTGTAGAAACAATCTTCAAAGAAATACTTTTAAATAAAGACCCATTAAATTATCAAGAGATTTGGGAGCTTCTTTATAACGCTGCATCTACTTGTGGCCCTTACGGCTCTCTATTAACTGCGATATCAGGAATAGACACTGCGATATGGGACATAAATCTAAAAAAAGAAGGTGTGCCTCTTCATAAAAAATTAGGCAAAAAGATAAAAAATTCTATCCCAATTTATGCAAGCTCAATGAAAAGAGATATGAGTCCTGAAGAAGAGGCAGACAGAGCTTCTTTCTTTTATGAAGAAGGTTTCTCATTTTATAAAATGCATTCGGCTTATCCTGAAGAAGTAGATTCTCCAAGAGATAAAACTTTAAAAACAGTAGAGGCAATAAGGAAGAAGTTAGATAATAATATAGAAATAATGGTTGATGTAAATGGCGGATATTCAGTTAATAAAGCAATTGAGGTTGGGCATGAATTAGAGAGATTTGAAGTATTCCAATTTGAACAACCAGTGCATGTAACTGACTTAGAGGGGCTTAAACGTGTAACTGAAAGTTTATCAATACCTATAGCTAGCGGAGAATGTTGTTATACAGTTCAAGATTTTAAAAATTTAATAGAAAAAGGAAATCCTGACATATTGCAACCTGATGTAATAAAGACAGGAGGAATAACTGAATTCAAAAAAATTATGTCCTACTTAGGAAAAAGAGAAATAATGATTCATAATACTCAACCACTTATTTCAACCGCAATTCATTTACATTTTTTATCAATAAATAATTCAATAAAATTACCTCTTGAATACAACATAGAACAAAATTCTCTTATTGATAATCCAATTACTAAAAATTCTCTGGATATTGAATCAGGGAATATTTTGGTTCCTGATGATAATAGTTTTGGTATAGATTTTGATATTAGTATTATGAAAAAGAGAGCAAAGAAAATTTAATTTATAGATATTTTTTATCCAATAATTTCAACTCATCATTAAGCAATAAATGAAGGGGCTCTCCTGTAGGGATTTCTACTTTTACAATCTCATTATCTGATATTTTTTCGAAAAATTTAAGCATTGCCCTAATACTATTACCATGGGCAGATATTAGAATATTTTTATTACTTTTTATCAATGGGGTTAAATTTAAATCTATGAAAGGCATTAGCCTTTTAAATGTATCTTTTAATGATTCACATTTAGGAAATGGATCAATATCTTGACCTAAAAAACATTCCTGGCTTCTTAATTTTTCTAGTTCATCTTTTTCAAGCTCAGGAGGCCTAACATCATAACTTCTTCTCCAAATCAAAACTTGTTCGTCTCCATGAATATCTCTCATTTTTTGCTTGTTTAACCCTTGTAGTGCTCCATAATGCCTCTCATTTAATCTCCAATCTTCCCTGAAGTTTATAGGGATATTGCAGATTCTATTTATCTGATCGAATGTCTGTATAGATCTTTTTAAAATCGAAGTAAATGCATTATCAAACAAGATTTCTGTATCTTTTATTTTTGCGCCTGCATTTTTTGCTTCTTTAATTCCCTTTTTAGATAAACCAATATCTACCCATCCTGTAAATTGGTCTAGCTTATTCCATTCACTTTGGCCATGCCTTACTAATATTAAGTTGCATACTCCCATAATTTATTATTATCTCTCTTAATGAACATAAAGTTGAATTATTAGTGTAAATTAAAATTATGAAAATTACCGATATAAATATTGATATAGTTGAGAGAAATTTAGAATTTATTGGAGGCAATGTACAAGATCAGAGAGGTGCATCTGCAAAAACTGGAGGCATTGTTCATCAAGGAATTTTAAGAATTAAAACAGATGAAGGTTTTGAAGGGAACTCAATGATTGGGGGGCACAGAGGAGACACAAAAAAAAGCATCAATGATATTCATAATAGATTTTCTCACTTACTAATCAATAAAAATCCATTAAACAACATTTCTTTATGGTCGTATGTTAATAATATGCCAAAAGCATCAATTAACAGGTTCAACCCAATAGATTATTCTACCTTTGCTTCTATAGATGTTGCATTATGGGATCTAAAAGGAAAAATCTCTGGATTGCCAGTGTTTAATTTATTAGGAGGGAGCAATAAGGATATTCCTGCATATGGCACGTACCAACCTAGGCATAATGATCCTGAAGGGTATGTTATAGAAAGTGATGAAATGAAAAAACTAGGCTTAAAGGCTTATAAAATTCATCCTGGGCCAATGGATACTAACAAAACCATAAACATGTTGAGCTTAGTCAGAAATAATGTTGGTGAAGAATATACTCTTATGCTAGACCCTAACAATTCTTACAATTATGAAAAAGCATTAGAAATCGGAAAAGCTTTGGATGATAATTTTTTTTATTGGTTTGAAGATCCAATAAAATGGGACGATTTTGAATCAATCAGCAAACTTTACAAAAAAATTAAAACACCTTTAGCAATGACAGACCAAGCTCCATTCTTATTTAATGAGAATAGATTATACGCCACCGAATTAGCACCACAAATAATGAGAGGTACTTCAAGAAAACTTGGAATTACTGGATTACTAAAATCTGCTGCTGTTGCTGAAGCATTCAATAAAAGATGTGAAATCGGAACTGGAGGGAATATCTTTTTTAATATGGCAAATATACATGTAACTTGCAGTATAAATAATTGTACTTATTATGAATATTGGATGCCTACTTCAACATCTGATTTTGCTACTATAGAAACTATAAATCTTAATAACGGTAATGTTAGATCTTTTGATAAGCCGGGACTAGGCTTAACATTAGATAATAAATGGATCAAAGAGAATAAAATATTTACGATAAAATAAAAGGAGAGAAATGAGTAAATTTTATGAAAATTCAATAATCCCTGAAGAGATAAGGAGGGGTTATGATGTTTACGAAAGAATATCTGAATTAGGAATAGATTTAGGTACTTATGATGAACATGTAAAAGATATTACATCTAGCGGATTACCTATTGCCACAGTACTTTTTCATGAATCTGGATTAGTTTATCTATCAGGGGAAGGAGGAGGAGATTATCAGATGAATGATGATCCTGAGAGAGTGAAGCATGGCCAAGAAGCAGCGCAAAAAATAGCAGATAATATGCTAACAAGGCTCCATTGGTCTTTAATATGCGGAGGAGAAGGAGGAGATCTTAATGATATAATTTACACTGTAAAAGCTTTAGGTATGGTAGTTTCAACTGATGTTGATTTTGATTCAGGCCCTGCAGTAATGAATGGGTTTTCTTTAAGATGGCAATCTATCTTTGGAGGACTCGGAGATTACTTTGATGGATCAGAAGACAAAGGTGGTTATTCTGGAGTTCATACGAGGAGCGCAATCGGTGGATTTACTGGCAGGTTTTCAATCGAGCCTGAAATAATTGTTGCAATTCCTCCTGAGCTTTCAAAAGAAATAATTATGAATCGTGGCTGGATTTTTCCTATTGACCCAAGATTTAAATCAAAACTAAAAAAATAAATGAAAATTGCTATAGCAGGATCTCATGGAATTATAGGGACTTATCTCGTTTATGATCTTAGACAGAAAAATCACATAGTTACTAGAATAGTTAGGTCAAAAGATAGTGCCGGTATTTTTTGGGATCCTGTTACAAATTATATAAACCAAGACAAACTAGAATCATTGGACATAATTATTAATCTCTGTGGAAATAATATTACTTCTATAAATCCTTTAAGTATTAATAAGGAGTTAGTATATTCTTCAAGAGTAGGAACAAGTCTGTTGCTATCTAGGGTAATCTCAAAGTTAAAAAATCCTCCAAAATATTTTGTTTCAGCTTCAGCATGTGGAATATACAAATCATCAAAAAATGATATAAGTGAAAATAGTAGTTATGGCAAAGGATTTTTGACACAATTAGCCTTAGATTGGGAAGAGGCTTCAAGGTTTTATGACACCCCAAAAACTAAGATAATAAACCTAAGGTTTGGTCAAGTAATCTCAAAAGAAAGTTTATTTCTAAAAATTATGAAAAATCTAATTTATTACCTTAGAGTTTCATCAATCGGAAGTGGTAATCAATATTGGCCTTGGATATCTATAAATGATGTTATCGGAATAATAAATTTCATTATAAATTCAAACTCTTTAGAAGGGCCTATAAATATTGTTTCCCCTCAAAAAGCTACATCCAAAGAATTTCTAAACAAATTAGCTCAAGAGTTAAACATAAATCCAATTTTCAAGATTCCCACCCCTATAATCAAACTAGGAGGCGGCAAATTAGCCAGTCAAGTTTTATTAAATGATTACCCCGTAGTACCAGAAAAGTTGCAGCAAAATAATTATAATTTTATACAAGAAGATTTAAATAAAACTCTTAAAAGCCTACTGTAGAATTTAGGAACTTGAGACCATATCTCTTAGTACGAATTGCAGTACTCCCCCATTAAATAAATACTTTTTTTCTATTTCAGTATCTACTCTTAATCTGGCATTAAAATTAATTACGATTTTATTTCCTCTTTTAGCTTTTATATTAATTATAGATAAAGGCTTAGTATTAATATTAATATCTTCGAAATCAAAATATTCGTCCCCAAAAAAGCCAAGAGATTTATAATTTTCGCCATTAATAAATTCTAAAGGAGTGATTCCCATTCCAATTAAATTACTTCTATGAATTCGTTCAAAACTTTCTGCAATAACCGCTTTTACTCCCAATAAATTTGGTCCTTTTGCTGCCCAATCCCTTGAAGATCCTGTTCCGTATTCCTTACCTGCAATAACAATTAATGGGGTGTCATTTTTTTCATATTCTTTAGCAGCTTCAAATATTCTCATCTCTCTATTTTCAGGGAAAAATATAGTCCAATCGCCTTCTCTTTCAGGAGCCAAAAGGTTTTTTAATCTAATATTTCCAAATGTTCCACGTGCCATTACGTTATGATTACCTCTTCTAGAGCCATAGGAATTAAATTGACTCCGAGGAATATCACTAGAAATCAAAAATTGACCTGATGGAGCTACTTCAGGAATAGAGCCTGCCGGCGAAATATGATCTGTAGTGACAGAATCCCCCAATACACATAATAGTCTTGCATCTTTTAATGGTTTAATTTCAGGAGCATCTTTTGAGAAGTCATCAAAGAATGGTACTTTCTGAATATAACTTGAACCTGGATCCCATTTATAATTTTCTCCTTTAGAAGACTCTAATTCATTCCAATCATTATTATTTAAAATTGCTTTTTCATACTGCTCTTTAAACATCTCAGCAGAAATAGATTTATTAATTTCATCTTGAATATCCTTTGAAGATGGCCATACATCAGATAAATAAACATTTCTTCCAGAAGAATCAATACCTAATGGATCTTTAGTCATATCAATATTAACAGTTCCAGCTACAGCATAAGCTATAACTAATAATGGAGAGGCCAGAAAATTAGCTTTAACTAAAGGATGAATTCGACCTTCGAAATTCCTATTCCCACTTAAAACACTAGCTACAACTAAATCTAAATTTTCTATATTTTCAGACACTTCATCATCAAGAGGTCCTGAATTCCCTATGCAAGTGGTGCAGCCAAATCCAACGGTATTAAATCCTAGGCTATCCAAGTATTTATCTAAGCCGGAATTACTTAGATAACTAGTCACAACTCTAGAACCAGGAGCCATTGATGTCTTAACCCATGGTTTAGGTTTTAATCCAATATTTTCTAGATTTCTTGCAAGTAAGCCTGCACCAATCATGACTGAAGGATTAGATGTATTTGTGCAACTAGTAATAGCTGCAACTACTACAGATCCATTACTTAATTCATCATTAGATTTACTTAACCCTTTAAATTCATTACTGAATACGGATTTAACATCATTTAAAAAAATTTTATCTTGCGGTCTTCTTGGCCCAGATAAACTTGGGCTGACAGAGCCTAAGTCAAAATCAACTATTTTATTATATTCAGGAATACAATTTTCATCATGGAACATTAATTGTTCTTTTGAATAATCTTCTGTAAGTCTTACAATTTCTGAATCTCTTCCAGAATTTTTTAAATAATTCAATGTCTCATAATCAACAGGAAAAAATCCACATGTGGCGCCATATTCAGGCGCCATATTTGCAATGGTAGCTCTATCTTGGAGAGACATTGAACTTAAACCTTTTCCAAAAAATTCAACAAACTTCTCTACAACCCCTAGATTTCTTAAAACTTGAGTAATTGTAAGAACAAGATCTGTTGCTGTAGTTCCTTCTCTAAGTTTTCCTGATATATTCACTCCTATTACTTCAGGTAATTTCATATAATAAGGCTGACCTAACATTACCGCTTCAGCTTCTATTCCTCCAACACCCCAACCTAACACTCCCAATCCATTAATCATGGTTGTATGTGAATCTGTGCCAATACAAGTGTCAGGATATATTTTACTTATTCCATCAATATTATTTATTACTACTCCTGGTGCAAGATACTCAAGATTAACCTGATGAACTATTCCTACTCCTGGCGGTATAATTCTAAAATTATCGAAGGCCTGTTGCCCCCATTTTAAAAATTGGTATCTTTCTCTATTTCTTTGGAATTCAAGTTCCGTGTTCTTTTGTAAAGCCTCAGAACTTTTGTAAAAATCAACTTGAACAGAATGATCAATGACTAGATCTGACCTCACTAAAGGATTAATTTTCTTGGGGTCAAACCCTAATTTTTTTGCTGCATCCCTCATAGTAGCTAAATCCACCACGGCAGGAACACCTGTAAAATCTTGCAAAACAACCCTGGAAGGCATAAAAGGGATTTCTTTCTTAGAGATGTTATTGGGGCTCCATTTCAAGACATTTTCTATGTCATTGTCATTCGAATAGCCAAAATCTTTACCTCTCAGAATATTTTCTAATAGTATCCTTATTGAATATGGAAGCTTCTTAATCTCTTTTTCTTCAGCTAAATTTTTTATACTATAATATTCGTATTTACTACTGATTAAACTCATAATTTTTACTATAATTTATCTAAATAATAACTTGCATTATACTTAAATTATTATGTTACTCTCTATATATATTTTTGAATACTAATTATTAAATTTCAATGACTTAATTTGTTATGAACTCAAAGCATTTCGACATAGATGAAATTATATCTAATTTTCAAAGTCTCCAAGAAAAAGATATTACTTACCCTGAAATTTCTCCTATGGAGGAAATACACAAGACAATGCAAAAAAGGTCAGATCAATTGATTTTAGAATGCGGAGTCAGAAAAGGGTTCTCATCTTCTATATTTGCTTACAACAGCGAACTTTCTGGAAGTCATTGCTATTCGGTTGATATCGAAGATTGTAGTGATGTAGTGGAGTCAAGTGCATGGAGCTTCTTTCAATCAGATGATACTGATGTTGAAAAAATATTAGGAGAATTCCCAAATATTGAAAAAAAAGGTATAGATATCCTTCTAATTGATAGCCTCCATAAAGCTAGTCATGTAAAAAAGGTTCTATATAATTGGTTTCCTTATTTAAACAAAGATTCCATAATTTTTGTTGATGACACAGATTCATTTAATTATAGAAAAGGTCAAAAAAAAGACAGTATATTAAACGAGATTAATTGGGATGAAATTAATGAATTTGTAATTAATTTTTCAAGATCAAATAGAGGTCAAATATCTCTAGTTCAATTCCATAAGAAAAGTGGGCTCTCGAAACTATATAAATCATCAAGTAAAGGGGAGCTACCCTCAAAATTAAATACTTATAATCGCTTCCCAGGTGTAGTAAATTTTATAAAGATATTAATGAAAATAAAATTTTGGTAATACCAGAATAAGAAATTAATTATTTAAAATTGAATAAATTATTAAAACCATTAAACTAAAAAAATTACTAAAAAAAGGTAAATATGGACGGATATGAAGTAATTGCAAAAATTTTAAAGAAAGAAAATGTTGAATGGATGGCTTGTTTTCCATCA
>Ga0066850_10001249_pt1 | contig 13451 bp, 7 predicted proteins | sample ETNtaG_4_FD_67282 | JGI IMG/M metagenome (GOLD analysis project Ga0066850, IMG submission 67282) | Marine microbial and viral communities from oxygen minimum zone, Eastern Pacific Ocean - ETNP201406SV67 | ecosystem: Environmental > Aquatic > Marine > Oceanic | place: Pacific Ocean: Eastern... | reverse complement strand
ACCAAATCCAAGTAGTTTGGTCGAGCGATTTCTCCAATGCCATGAACCTGACCCAGCACTTGGGCAGCATTTTCTGACTCAAGCCTCTGATGTGGCTGCAGTGCTCGAGCCTATCGATGATGTGGATGAACATATCTTTGAGATAGGGGGGGGGCCAGGTGGATTGACAACCGTGGTTCTAGAACGAGGTTTTAGAATCACTGTGATCGAAAAGGACCCTCGGGCTGCCCGGCATCTCGAATCGGTATTTAGGGAGGACATCACGCGAGGACAGCTTTTGGTAATTCAAGGAGATGCGATGCGAATCACCCCTGCAAAGGATGTTAAATGGATTATCGGGAACATCGATTATGCAATCACCTCACCACTACTTGCTCGCATCGATGAGATGTATGCCCATTCTGAAGAACATCGACCCTCCATTTCCCTTTTGATTCAGCGTGAAGTGGCGGACCGTCTATCACCACGTGCTGTTGGACGTGCTCGATCATCGTTGGGAATGGTACTGGGATTAAGTTGGGATATCGAACTTGGGCGTATCCTTCCTGCTGCGAGATTTACACCTAGGCCGGCAGTTGATGGGCGCATCATGATACTCAGGCCCTCTCCAGCCAAGGGAGATGACAATGATCTGCGCTTGGCTAGGCGTCTGATCCGAGCGGGATACGCACATCGGCGGAGAAAATTGTCAAACGTCTTCGAACGGACTCCGAATAAGATTGAGAGAGTGAGGGGGTGGGACAAACACCGATGGGGTTTGGTGAGGGAAAAATTGCTGAATAATTCCACTCGAACAACGCTTGAGAAGAGAGCTGAGGAACTTGGAGTAGGTGATTGGATTGAGCTTGCTGAACGTTTCAATCGAGCCAATATGGAAAGTGATAGTACAACTAATTGATTCACAGCGTTCAAGAAGCAGGGCCTCTACGGCCGCTCGGGGGGGGGATGAATGGCAAAGAAAGACACGTTTCTGGCGCTCGTGCGAAGGGGAATCGATGAGACGACTTCCACACATCTGGCTGAGAGCGGATTGAAAGTTGGTGATTTGAAGAAGATCAGCAAGGAACAACTCGTTCAGAATTATGGACTCAAAGCAAAGATTGCAGCGAGTGTTATTGAAGCAGTTGCTAAGGGCCCCACCTCTTCATCCAAGCAACGTTACCTTTCGACGGTGCTCTCAGAGCAGAGACCACATGACAAGGTGAAAGAAGTTCGGCTCAAGAGAGAACAGAAGAATATACTGAATAAATTGCAGGAAGAGAGAGAGCGTCTCAAGCAAGCTAGAATTGAGAAATTTCGTGCTGCCAAGGTCGTTCTCTCGCGTCTTGGGAAGACGATTGAGTTGATTGTAAAACTGGAAAATAACTTTGATGATGAGATTAAAGATGATCAGAGATCGAAGATAAGGGACCAACTAGAAACTAGGGGCCTTGAGGCAGCAAGAGATCATGAGGCCCTAGCTCTCCCGGGGACTCCCCAAGAGATTGCGGATTTCAGACGGCGCCATGCGCCAATCAGATGTTTTCATTCATGCCCTGAGTGTGGAGATAACATCATCCCTTCCCAATCTTTGAATCCCGATGATAATGAGGGGTGGAGCCTCATCTGTTGGGAATGTGGCACAATTATTGATTCAAAAATGTCAACATTGGTTGAGGAACGCTTAGACAATGATAACGTGGTAGTCATAGATCCCGATTCACAGCCTAGAGAACAGATCCCTCTCCGCCCACAGGCTCCAATAAGTTCGGTTGAGGACATGGTTCTTGCAGAATCACAGCGAACGAAGGCTTCGGCAGACAAACTCACTGAAGAGGCATTGGCTGATGACCAAGCAGGAGGATTGATGAGTGTCGATGACTGGATCGATCAGGCATTAGAAGCGAAGGGGTATATCCAATCCCAAGAAGATCGTGAGGATTTCATCATCCGCACAGGGGCAGGAGCAACGAAATTCAACAAATGGTTGCGGCGTGCAGGGCTTGTCTTCAACAAGCAAACCGGCAGATGGACCCGCTATGAGGAACGCTAAAGCACACTGCGATAGATGACCTCCACCCCTGTCACCAATACGGGATGTACTGGGGTGCTGTTGTTCACAGACACCTTGCTCAATTCATCAATCACCAAAATGCCGTCAACCCCTTGGTAATCATCGATGCTCCCTTTGACAACTTGAGCAAAGACTGTGTATGCTCCATCGAGGTAGGATGCACTTGAATTACGGTCCACGAAATAGAATTGAGAACCTGCAGAATCCACCTCTTGTGCTCTTGCAGCACCCACGGCACCGGGTTCATGAATCACTGTTGAATTCGTCTCAAGGGGAATTGTCCAACTCTCCATTTCACATGTTGTTGGGTCGAGTTCAAAGTTCCCGGAGCATCGACCGAAAAAACGTGAGGCATAGCCGCCGGTTCCATTCTGATGGTCAATGTCACCTCCCTGAACAACAAAACCATCAATGATTCGATGGAAGGATGTCCCATCATATCTTCCAGCCTCAGCGTGCTCAACAAATGAGGTCACATGCATGGGAGCAACCTCAACGAGAAGATCGAGTTGAAGTGTTCCAGTATGGTTCAAACCACCTGCATCGGTCCATGTGAGATTGAGAATCGCTCCTACTTTCAAATCAATATCTGGAGCATAGAACGTGTCCTCACCCACACGATAAGAATACGGGCCATCAAAGGCGGTAGACTGTGATGGAGAATCGCCACCACTTCCCAAACACCCTGAAAGAACAAGGGCAGAGATGCCCATCACCACCCATGCTCTGCTCATGTACATCGGGCATGTCGTCTAAACTCGATTCTTTCGGTCAAGATGGATTGACGTGAGGATGATTGATGGCTATGACCAACACCGACAATGCGTGGATGTGGCGAACGGAGTGGGTCGACCACTCTCAAGACTCCGGAAGAGTATGTATGCCGAACGCAAACAGATTCGGCGCGCTAGCATATCTTCTGTCCTTAACAAGATGTTCGATCTTGCTCCCCCTCTCCTGATTGGCGCGGCTGTTGACGTAGTTGTTCGCGAAGATTCGCTCATCTCCCAAACTGGGATTGATGAACCGTTTCATCAATTGTTGCTTCTGGCCGCAGCAACCGTCTTCATCTGGGTAGGTGAATCATTCTTTCAATACCTGTATCAACTGCAATGGCGCACTCTTGCTCAATCTGTTGAACACCGTCTTCGACTCGAGGCATGGGGGCACGTCCAGAAATTGGAAATGACTTGGTTCAGTATGCAGCCAAAAGGAGAGGTCATGTCAATCATCAATGATGATGTGAATCAACTTGAGAGATTTCTGGATGTTGGAGCAAATGAGCTGCTCCACGTTATCACAACGGTTGTGGCCATAGGTGCAATCTTCTTGATCATATCATGGGAAGTCGCACTTCTGGCATTTCTACCAATTCCCATCATCTTATGGGGTTCATTCAGATTCCAGAGTTCGATTGAACCACGATATATTCGTATGAGGGGAGAGGTAGGAAGGCTCAATGCTGAATTAGAACAGGCTTTGAGCGGCATCTCTGCAATCAAGGCCTTCTCAGCAGAGGAATATGCTGCTGCACGATTGCATCATGCCTCCGAGCGGTACCGTGAAGCAAATCAAGATGCTATTCGCTTGTCGGCAGCCTTCGTACCTCTCATTCGTATGGCAATACTTCTCGGATTCACTGCGACCTTACTTCTAGGAGGGTGGTTCACATTGAAAGAAGAATTGACCGTAGGGGAATTTTCGGTGCTCGTCTTCCTGACACAACGTCTACTCTGGCCATTGACTCGCCTAGGGGAGACAGTGGACTTGTATCAAAGAGCAATGGCATCTACAACCAGGATTTTCAACCTCATTGACACGCCAATAGATATCAATGAAGGGAACATCTCAATCACAAGGGAAGAGGTCATCCATAGTGAGATTGTATTCGAAGGAGTTGATTTCACCTATCCTGAACGCGAACAGGTTCTCAATGGACTCTCGCTGACCATGGAACCTGGGCGAACACTAGGGTTAGTGGGTTCAACGGGAGCAGGAAAGACAACAATCGCCAACCTTCTACTCCGATTCCTCGATCGGACATCTGGAGTAATCCGGATTGGTCAGCATGATATTCGCGAACTGACATTTGAATCCCTTCGGCGTTCCATTGCACTGGTTGCCCAACGAGTAACTCTGTTTCCCACCAATATTCGTGAGAACATACGATATGGCCGGCCAGAGGCGACGGATGAAGAAGTAAGAGAGGCGGCAGAGATTGCTGAAGCAACTGAATTCATTGAACGGCTGCCTGAAGGATGGGATACAGAGATAGGAGAAGGTGGGCAACGACTCTCAGGGGGGCAAGCACAGCGGCTTGCTATAGCGCGTGCAGTGCTGAAGGATGCGCCCATCCTTATCCTAGATGAAGCGACATCATCTGTCGATAATGAGACTGAAGCGGCGCTTCAGCGCTCATTATCACGTATATCTAAGCAACGAACAACGATGATCATCGCTCATCGCCTCTCCACAATTGTCCATGCCGACAAAGTCGTTGTCATGGAACAAGGAAGAATCAGTGAGGAAGGTACTCATTCAAGCCTGCTTGAAGAGGGAGGTGTATATCGTGAATTATGGGCGGTACAATCAGGTGAACGCATGGGTGGAATATTTTCCAAATCACTCATCGAAGATAAATGAGCATCGCGGAATTGATGAATCAACGCCGTTTCGTGAGGAATAGTGGAAATCGAAATCAAGCCCAGCCGTCGCATTTCGCTGACGATGAATGCAAATGTTCCTGCTGAGAGTCAAATCGTGTTTGGGCATATCGACAAGAGATTCACCACAATTGGTGATTGGTCTGCTTTTATCCACCGTTCAAAGAATGCTGATCCAGAAGATGATGATGAATCTCCACGTGTACGGGAGATTGTAGTTTCAGGCAGGCCATTGAAGAGAGAGATGCGCCTGCGCGAAGCAGTTGTTGAATACAACATCGAAAAGCGAATTCTTGGAACTGTCATCAGGGGCCTTAGATTGAGTACATGGGGTTTCAACCGATGGGAATTGACTGCAGCAGGGGATTGGACGAAAGTCAACCTGCAATATGAGTACGTCTTGAAGAAACTCGCAGTACCATTCAATTTCTTCATCAAGCGTTCGATTCGACGAAGGATGAAGCGTGTTCTGGATGAATTCGTGCTCATGCTACGTATGTCAGACCATGTCTTCTCTAGTGAAGAACTCTCGACTCCGTCGCAACCTACGTGTGCTTATCCAGATGGATGGACCGTATTGAATGGACCTGATGGTTTGCGCGTGGGTCTGCCTCCTGAACCTGAAGATACAATGCCATTGGGTAGTGACTTGGACCTTGCTCCATTCATGGAGGAGGATTATGTCGACGATGACCTACCAAGTGAAAATCAACTCAAATCAATGAAAAAGCAGGAGTTAATCGATCTGGCAGAGAAACGAGGGCTCGATACCATGGGGACTAAGGCGGTGCTCATCAAGCGAATCGTCGACTCATAAGGAAAATGGCATAGGCCCGTATCAAACGGTTGAAAAAAGTTGCAGGGGGTTCTGTAAGTATGAGTGGGGGCGATACGTGGAGATTGAATACTTGGGCCGAAGAAAGAGGGGGGCGGGCAGTCCGCCTAACTGGTGAATATCTTGGCCCTCAACAACGGTTCGCAGAGGAAGGCGTCCATGATTTCGTTGTCTGCTTCGGTTCCGCACGAACAAGTGAGAAGGACATAGTCTACCTTGCAGCTCGCGAGATTGCTGAAAAAATCACTGCTTGGGCAATCGATGATTCTGATGGGGGGGGGGCTCGAGCAGATGGGAGTCAACGATTCCACATTTGTTCGGGAGGGGGGCCAGGTATCATGCGTGCTGCAAATGAAGGAGCAAAACGCGCCGGGGGGAGGTCGGTTGCTCTTGGGATCAACCTGCCATTTGAACAGGACATAAACGAATTCGCTGACCCGGAATTGTCTGTCGATTTCCAGTACTTCGCAATGCGCAAGTTCTGGTTCGTTTATCCTGCTAAATTCATCATCGCTTTCCCAGGAGGATTCGGAACATTGGATGAAGTATTCGAGGTACTCACCCTCATCCAGACGAAGAAGATTGACAGACCACTACCAATCATCCTCTTTGATCGTGATTTTTGGTCGAAATTTGCTGATTTTAACGTCTTAATCGAACGCGGAACCATCTCAAAAAGTGATATGGATCTCTTCACAATCACTGATTCGGTTGATGAAACTGTCGAGAAAGTCATTCACCATCTTTCAGGAATACCTGAAGTTGAGCATCGAGCGCCGTGAGCCGTTACGTTGGAACACGCCTGCGACTAAGAGCAACGCCAACCATAGTGATAAGGCCAAACCAGATGGCGGGGGCGGGAAGGAAACCTCCGCTTTCCTCGATGGATGAACGGCTTACTCGTGAGCTTCCAGAATCATCATCACTGCTACCTGAAGAGGGCTTCTTAGTCCCTGTATCTTCATCGATACAATCTGCAATTCCATCGTGATCTGAGTCAATTGGTCTGAAATTCGAATCATTCGCATCGGTGCCACAAAGCCATTCATCTTGATCGATGATACCGTCGCCGTCCGAATCTTCTTCATGAGCACGGCAAATCCCATCTCCATCGATGTCCATCGGAATTGAGGTGCTAAGATTTCCATCTGTCAGGCATTCTTCCTCAATTGAATTATTCCATCCATCACCATCTCGATCCATGTCTAAGTCATCACAGATCATATCACCATCGATATCAGGGGGGATTGAGGTATTATTCCTCAAATTGGTACCACATACTGTTTCATTCTCGGCATCATACCCATCACCATCTTCATCTGGATCAATTCCATCACAGAGATGATCGCCATCAAGGTCAAGGGGAAGAGATTGGGAATCATATGGATTTGAGGAACATCCACTTTCATCTGCGTCATTCCAACCATCTCCATCATCGTCTAGGTCTGCATTATCTCCAGTTCCATCCAAATCCCAATCTGCCCATTCAGTGGCATCTCGCGGAAACAAGTCTTGAGAATCCACAACATTATCTCCATCATCATCATCATCCACTGAATCACATAAATGATCGTCATCAAGGTCAGGAGGATACGAGGAGGTGTTCAGAGGATTGGTTTGACAATATATCTCATCGGTGTCATTCCAACCATCATCATCATCGTCAACATCGCCATTATTCCCCACTCCGTCATCATCGAAATCCTTTGTCTCATTCCTATCAAGGGGGAAGAAATCATCTGCGTCATCTACTCCATCATTGTCGTCATCATCATCAAGGGGGTTGCATTCACCGTCACCATCTGTATCTGGAGTAACGTTTGACTGATCGAGTGGGTCTGAGCCGCAACCGACCTCTACAATATCGGTGACACCATCATTATCATCATCTGTATCTCTGAGGTCGGGTATTCCATCTGAATCTGTATCATTGAGGCCTATGAGATGAAACTTGGTCTGAACGGAACGGGCTGCACCGTCAACGATATCAGTTGGATCAATGGCCGTAACTGTGTATTCGATATCTGGTGAATAACTCAATACAGTACCTGTAATCGAGCCATTGGCAGAATTGAACTGCAACCCTGCAGGAAGTTGTGGGACGATTGTGAAGAACAATGCAGAATCATTCCCCCCAGTGATGGATGGCGACTCGACAATGAGGGGGGTCGAGCGTAGAGCCTCGATGAGAAGGGTACCGTAGTCGAGAGATGTGAGGGGGTTTGCAAGGACTAAGACGGCAAGACGTTGTTCAGACGTGTGATGTCCATCTATTAAGGAAAGGACGACTATTGTTGTCGCTTCCTCATCACTTCGACCACTGAGTGTCGTACCTGCTATCGACCAACCAATAGGTAGTGAACCACCTGACAGTGCTAAGGCGAAATTATCACCATCTCCTCCTACAGAAGAGAACTCATAGGTCTCAGAAGCCCAACGTGGAAGGCGGACTGCAAGGAGGTCACCAACGACAATAGGGGGGGAGGAGGATAATTCATCAACTGTTTCGCGTCCATGTCTATCGCCAAGACCGAGTTGACCCTCTGTATTCGTACCCCAACATCGTCCATGCGATTCTGTTGTGACCATGCAGCCAAAAGTATGTCCAAGATCAAGAGTACTGGGCGCCACTCCTTCAGGTACTACAACGGGAATCAAAGCATCACCCATCTCACCACTTTGATCGCCAACATTCGTCGAAAGGGCATTTCCGAGAGCGTTTTTGACACCATGTCCCCAACATACACTACTTCCACTCGCAAGAGCCGCGCAGGTTGTTTTGTAACCAGCTGCGATATCAATCACAATCTGATTAGAAAGGTCGACGGTGAGAAGTTGGTCGCCCATTTCACCCGGGCCTGTGCCACGCGCCGTCTTATCACCATAGCCAAGTTGACCTTCGGTATTCTGACCCCAGCACTTCACCATTTCAGTCCTCAATAGGGCACAGACGTGATTATACCCCATGCTGACTTTCTCTGCTCTCATGCCCGAACCAAGATCAATTGCCGTAAGCGCATCACCCATCTCAAACGGAGCGTCTCCAATGTTCTCTAAGGCGCCTTGTCCAAGCATACCGCTGCCTCCATACCCCCAACATTTCACGCCGCCAGCAATTGACCAAGCACAGGAACCGAAGGCAGAAACTGTGATTCCTGCTGAAATGAAGTTTGTTCCAAGATCGATATCAATGAGGCCATCGCCCATTTCGGCAGGAGTATCGCCGTGAGTCTGTGTGCTACCGGTTCCAAGACGGCCATGGAAACCCCAACCGAAACAACGCACTGCACCTGCATCACTGAGAACACATGTATGATGCTCTGCAACGGATACAGAAACGGGAGTGAATGACGTGCCAAGGTCAACGGGAGTCATGCTCTCACCTACTTCTTCGGGCTCATCACCAAATATCTGGGTCGTACTCGATGCTCCATTCCCAATTCTTCCATATTGTGGATGACCCCAACAATACAGATCTCCGCCTGAGATGGCACAAACATGTTTCTTTCCGACACTGACATTTGTCGTCATACCAGGAAGTGAAATGGGTTGAATCTCCAAGCCAGTCTGAGGACCTCCCAAGCCAACTTTGTCAAGAGAGCCTTGGGCCAACAGTCCATATTGTGCCGAACCCCAACAAAACAGATCGGCCTGTGTGGTAACACCACAAGCTGCCATGTCTCCAGCAGAGATTGACGTAAAGGGGGTAAATGCTCCAGAGAAGGTCGCGCCGAGCAAAGGAGTATCCACGACAGCAATCGTGAGATTCAGGTAAGATGTCGAACCACTCTGTTCAAGACGAAACTCAACGTTGTGTTGACCAATCTGAGTTTGATCTGAAATCTTCCCAATCATTTGAGTGCCTTGTATGCTCATACCGAGTGGAAGAGAACCTTGTACTACCGTAATTGTTGAGGAGTCGCCAGTATCATTCTTGATATTGAAATCGACTTCAATATCTGTGTAAAGCGATACTATTTGTTGATTCACTTGACCAATGTCTGGAAGCGACTCCCCCATTGTGGACTCCGATTTCCCTGCTTCAATCGTTGCATACATCCGGCCTACATTTCCATATAGATTTGAGCCCCAGCAACGCATATGCCCAGCCACATACATTGCGCATGCTGCATAGTCGCCGAGAATAAGATTGGCAACCTCGCCCGAACCAAGATTCAGAGTGGGAAGTGTGTCGCCCATTTCTGAAATTGTGTCACCGAGGACGGATGGCGATTCATATCCTAAATTCCCGTAGTTGTTGTTGCCCCAGCATTTCACATTCCCATCTGAAAGAAGAGCACATGTTCCTGTGCTCGTTGCAAAGATATCGACTGGTTGGGAGGTCGAACTAATACTCGTCACGCTGAGGGAATCACCCATCTCGCCGCCAGCGTCGCCAACCACCCCTGATTCACCGTTTCCAAGTCGTCCAGATGTTGAATCGCCCCAACAACGAATTGAATCATCATCAAGAAGAGCACAAACGTGCTTGGTCGACACTGCAATATCTATTGCTGTTCGGCCCGAACCAAGATTGATTCGCGTGAGGGCATCGCCTAGTTCGCCATCTGCATCACCTCGATGAAGCGTATCGCCTTGGCCCAAAAGACCGTCGATGTTCTCACCCCAGCACTTCGCATCACCATTGTCAAGAACTACACACATTGTATTTCCATCACCATCAATCACGGTCGCAGTTCGATCGGTGCCAAGATCAATGATATCGCCAAGGTGTGGTTCGTCGATAGCTTGCGTCGCCGTTCCACCTCCGCGAACACCATTGATGTTCCCCCCCCAACAGATGACTGAGCCATCATCAAGCAAGGCACACGCTGTTGAGTGTGCTAACGCTATGTCTTCGATTTGTTGTCCGGGAATCGTAATGACATAGAGTTGCTCGCCCATGTCATCAATATCATCACCAACGGTGGTATATCTTGGTCCAACAATACCATTCGCGGCGCCCCAGCATATTGCAGACCCTGACAAGGAACGAACACAGACATTCGATTTGCCCGTTGTGACGCCAATTGGGAAGAAAGAGGATGGAAAAGAGATGGGAGAGAGAGACGCATCGATCTCACCATTCATGTCACCGCGGCGAGCACCATCGCCTTGGCCGAGCATGCCTTCATTCTCCATACCCCAACAACGTACAGTGCCTGAGTCAAGAACGATACAAGTGACAAATTGACTCATGTCGGCATCAATGACATCGCCCACACCACTTACATGAAGTTCGGAAGGGGTGCCCTGACGCCCAGTAGACGAACTATCCGCAGTAGTCGCTTGCATGAGGGGGAGGGTGAAGGAAAAAAGAAGGAGGAGGACCAGCGATGCTGATGTCCGGTTCATCATGACCCTCGGTCTGAGTCGCTCCGTATCATCCCTGCTGTACAAGGTCATTGGAGCGAGTGAATCGACACAGATGCTGCTTACTGCAATCGTTGAACTTCTTCCACGATTTCACTCTCGACACGGGTGATCTCCTCATTCCGTTGAGCCATCAGGAGAGGGAGGAGGGGGGATTCTGCGGGGGAAAAGGGCGATGCACTACTGGAGGATACAACACCATTAGGAGGGGGGCCGCCGCCATTTTCACATCCTGGGGGAGGGGGGCCGATGCCTGGACCCCAAGTCTCTCCAAAACCATCACAGTCCCCACCGCCTTGGCCGCCACCAGCATCGCTAGACATATCGGCTTCACCATGATAACATATCAAGAAGTAAGGGAATCCCATGTCACCATCCCCATTTTGCATTGTTGTGTGGTAATGATAGATCCCTTGAGGGAAGTCAGGAGTTGGTCCGAAATAGCCATTGCAGACATCTAGATGACCTAGGCCTTCTGTATATTGATAATCATCAATTCCATTGTATCCTGTTTCTCCATCTTTAAGCTCATAAGAACTCTTCATTTCTACAACATTCATATTGTCATCATAGCCCCAGAAACCATAGATTGGATAACCATCAAATGCGACTCCGATTACTTTCGAATGGTTGCCATCATAGGTGTTTGGTGCAACTTTGTCAGGTGCTGAATTATCATAACCATCCTTGATATTTTCGCCATCTTCTGGATGCCAGTGCATACAATTTGCATCAGCATGATAGTGGTATGTTCCTCCTTGAGCAGCATGCCCGTGACACACTCCAAGTTCAATCGCTTGCCTATCTTCATCGTAAGCGCCATGATGAGTAGCGACAGCGTCACCACCGGGACCATCTTCAGGACCAAACATCGGCACTCCATTCATAGCCACTGCAATCGAACCCCTATCAGATGCGCATTCATAATCTCCATTTGCTTCAGGACAATTTACACTGTTATGCCCCCCAGTAGTATCATTAGTAGGGCTTCTTGGAATTGACCAGGTATAATCCTGTTCAGATGTACAATCTCCAGCCTCTGAACAAGCCAAGGTGGATTCAAAATCGTGGTTAGGAATTCCGTTGGAAGAGATGATTATGTGGGTCTCATTCAATGCGACTGTATTCTCACACTGCAGAGTATCGGTTTGAGAGGTTGTCAAATCATCTACCACTGGACTGCCATCTGATGTTTGGCAGAAGAAGAAATCAAGCCAGAATTCTGAAAGATCGTTTGAATCATATGTTTTCTGACCATGATGGGGTGATTCGGGGGTCGTGATGGAACCAGACACATCGAGAATAGTGGTGCTATCATCTTTGGTGATTGCTTTAAAGCGCCAAGAATACGTATGGTTGTGCTCAAGATTGTTTGGCAGATTAATGGTGATATTGTATGGATTATTGACGTCCTGTCCGGGGAAAGCATCCGAACCATTGACAGTGATTGTCACCTCAATATGATTCTGCCAAGATTCTGCGTCAGACCCATGAATCATCGATATCAATATCCACGTTGACTTGTCTTCACCAACCCCCGAAAAAGATACTGAATGAAGAGTGATGTTCACGCTAGGTTCACTCGCATTCTCCCCGCTTGAGTTATCATCCACAGTATTGTCATACATGCACGTTCCATCGTCATCTGTTGCTTCTTGATCAAAGTTGATAGCTGCTTGATTCATGCATCCTGCTATCTCATTTCGATCGGCAATGCCGTCATCATCAGCATCATAATCGCATGAACCATCATCTTCTGTAGCTGCTTGGTCATGATTATTCGCTGATTCGTCTGTACATCCATCGACTTCATCAGCATCATTGACCCCATCATCATCATCATCATAGTCACATGAATCATCATCATCTGTTGCTGTGCTATTGTAATTATTCGCTGAAGAGTCCGTGCACCCTTCAACCTCATCCGCGTCAATGACTCCGTCACCATCTGCATCGAATTCACAAGAACCGTCATCGTGGGTTGCTGTGGCATCATAATTAGTCGCTGATTCATACACACAACCAGAAATGAGGGTATCGTTTGATTGGGGTATGCCAGTATTGCCGGGAGCAACATCCTCAATGGCTTGCTTCTGTTCCTCGGTGATCTCGTCATCTCCAAGACAACCTGAAAGGCTGCTGAGAATCATCAAGAAGGCAATCATCCAAGCTCGGTTCATGAGATTCATGGGGGTCATGCCCTTTTCAAAGGATTCTGGCCTCATGACCGAAGTAGACGTGCAGTGCCATCTACCAATATATTTGCAGTAAGGATAGGAGGTTTGCGAAATATCAGAGGTCCTCATCGGGACCTGCTGCAGAGATGTGACCATACTGTTCGTGCTGTTCCTTGGTCCATCCTGTAGGGATGCTTGAGTCTCGCTTAGGTTTCTTCGGAGGCGAATCCCTGCGTATGATCTGCTTACCGATCCCTCTGACCTTAGGTGGTGCGTTCGCCTTTCTCTTGACGAGCTGTGCGGTGACCATCAGGATGATGATGAGCAATGGTCCCATGATGACAGCCTCC
>Ga0066850_10001242_pt1 | contig 13507 bp, 16 predicted proteins | sample ETNtaG_4_FD_67282 | JGI IMG/M metagenome (GOLD analysis project Ga0066850, IMG submission 67282) | Marine microbial and viral communities from oxygen minimum zone, Eastern Pacific Ocean - ETNP201406SV67 | ecosystem: Environmental > Aquatic > Marine > Oceanic | place: Pacific Ocean: Eastern... | reverse complement strand
AATATAGCTAGCAACTACAGACGTCATCATTGCTCCAGTTGGGTAACCTGCTGTTACTATAGCTACAGATAAAGCTCTATATTTATTTGGACTGTACTCAGCGGCGAGTGACGCTTGACTGGCGAGCAATGCCCCAGCCCCCATACCACTGATAAAACGAAGAATTATAAAGGGTGCGAGTGATTCCGCTCTTGCTGTTAGGATTATGGATACACCCACCAGTGTCAAACTTAATATAATAAGTGCTCGACGACCAATAATATCAGCTATTGGCGCAAGAGCCATTGCACCTACCATCATTCCGGCCAAAGCAAAACTAAATATCCACCCAAGCAAATCAGGCGTGAGGTTTAATTCTGATGCAACTGGAGAAGCCACTACAGCCATGGCTGTAATATCAAACCCATCTAGCATATTAAAAATAAAACATAAAGCAACAACAAGGATTTGTTGAGAAGTAACCGGACCGTTATCTATAAATTCATTAAGATCTTCTATGGATTGATTGATTGACATATTAACTCTCCAGTTATTTTACATGGCTCTTACGCCTGATGTAATTGCCCTACTCCAATTATACTCATTGATGTTTACCTGCATCCCAACCAAAAGAATCTCCAATGGTAGATTCTGCAACTTCTTTTGGTAATCCTTCAATCTCAGTTGCCATGGTATCGTTCCAACGATTCAGGAATCCAAAGAGTGAAATGGAAGCAACAATCTCAACAATCTGACTTTCGTCAAAATGCTTACTTAATTCATCAAAATGTTTTTGTTCAACTTGACTTGGAGACATTGCACCAAAATAAGCGAGTTGCAAAGCTGCTTTCTCAGCACCAGTAAATAATTTACTAGTTTCGAACTCCCAGACCTGACCAATCTTTTCTTCAGATGAGTGATAAATTTTTGATAGGTTTGCCATGTGCGCCTGACAGTACCTGCATCCTGCAACCTGACTGGCAATTAGACTGACCAACATTTTAAGCTCCTCGTCCACAGAACCTTCGTAAAGCACAGCTTGGTTCAGTTGCATAAAAGCCCTGACAATATTGGGTCGTCTGACCATTGTTTGAATACTGTTTGGCGTGAAGCCACGTGTATTTTTGTAATGAACAAAACGCTCCATGATATCTTCTGGAATTTCTTCTATGGAAACAGGTTCAACAAATGGCATACTCATCCCCCCCAATATATGCACAAATCAAAAAGTTAATTTAAAGAGAAACTCGCTACAGTGCAACCAACTGCAAATATTGGTAATTCAGCCGTATAGAACTGTAAGTCCCCTTTTCCACCAGCAGCCGCGGCGGCAGTAATAAATGTTCTAATTTCAAAGCCCCCTTGGCCCGCATCTCGATATATATTTTCATCATTGTAACCCAATAAGGCATTTTTATCGTGGCTCATCAATCTATCAAGAAACTCTCGATCCCACGCTTCATTTATTTTTCCAGAATCCGGTGTTGCAGGCCAATGAGATATACCCCCAGTTCCCACCAAAGCAACCCTTTCAGGCACTTGATCACAAGCTCGTCTTAATGCTTCACCAAAAATCCAAGCTCGGTGCAATGGCGATAAAGGGGGGCCTTGGCAATTTATATTTACTGGAATTACTGGTAAATCATAGTCAGGAGTTAAAAAGTGAAGTGGCACCATAATCCCATGATCAAACTTCCATTCTTCAGAATACGCCACATCCACGGTTTCCATGATTATTCTCGTTAATCTTTTGCCTAAATCAGGCGCTCCAGGTATTGTTGTTTTCTCAATTGCAAGCCACTCTGGATCCTCTATAGGCCCTTCATAAGTTTCGCCAATTCCAACACAATAAGCAGGCATATTATTCATAAAAAAATTAGCAAAATGCTCGGCAGCAATAACTATAATTGCCTCTGCTTTGGCATCGTTAATATCTTGCCTTTGTTGTTCAAGGGCAGCATAAAATTCATCGCGCTTTTCGATATTATCAACCATTTCAGCTCTGCCTGTAATGCCGGGGGCATGACTAAGTACACCTGAATACACCAAACTCATCGACCTTTCTCCTCAGTTGTAAAACTCTTTCCGCCGCCAGTCATAGTATAGACGCCATCTCTTACAACACCATGGTTCTTGATGCCTTCACGCATTTTATCGAGATAATCAAACCATTCAATACCCAAGAAAGCAGCAAAATGCATCAGAATCTGACCGTTAACCCCAAGCACATAAAGCAATCCAATATCCCCTTCTCTTAGCGCCTCACTTTCTTCTTTGGTGAGAGTATACTTTGAAAGCAACGCATCAATATTCTCGTTATATTGATTTTGTATCGACTCATCTCGATTTAATTCATATAAAAATTTTTGAAGGTTATACAGACTCATTATTTTCCCAATGTTGGAACAGAATGCGTGCCTAATGCAGAGCAAATATTTTTTGTTTCCATGTAAAAATCAAAACTGTAGTCTCCACCATCTCGCCCTATGCCACTGGCTTTCATGCCACCAAACGGTGATGGTAAATGCCTGTTATTCTCTGAATTTACCCATATCATGCCAGCATCAAGTTGATGAGACAATCGTAAACTTCGACCAACATCATTGGTCCAAAGATAAGCGGCAAGTCCATATTCTGTATCATTGGCAATATCCAATGCCTCTTTTTCATCTGCAAAAGAGATGGCGCTCAATACCGGTCCAAAAATTTCTTCTTGAGCAACACGCATATTGTTTTTAACATCTGCAAATAATGTTGGCTTCACATAATTACCAACTTCATTAATTGGACAAGCCTTACCGCCAGCTGCAATATTGGCTCCCTCTTCTTTTGCAATGTCAAAATAACTACAAACTTTTTCCAAATGCTGAGTATGAATCAGAGGGCCAATCTCAGTTTCCGGACAAAGTGGATGCCCAACTTTAAGCTTGTTTACTCTTTCAATTAATTTTTGAATAAATTCATCATGAATTGATTCCTGGATTAATAATCGACTTGATGATGTACATCGCTCCCCATTCAAGCTGTAAATCATAAAAACTACAGCATCAAGCGCTCTATCAAGATCTGCATCATCGAAAACTATAACTGGATTCTTTCCACCTAATTCAAAATGAACACGCTTTAAAGTCGGTGCACCTTGTTGCATTATAGTTCTTCCGGTTGATGAGTCGCCTACAAACGCAAGTGCTTTTATGTCAGGGTGCTCAGTAATAAGTTTGCCCGCTTCACGCCCAGACCCATGAACACAATTTAGCACTCCTTCAGGCAGTCCTGCTTGATGAGCAATTTCAGCAAGCATCATTCCAGTGTAAGGAGAAAACGCTGCCGGTTTATGAACAACTGTACAACCAGAAGCTAATGCAGGTGCAATTTTCCAAGTTGAAAGCATAAATGGAGTGTTCCAAGGAGTAATCACTCCCACAGGTCCAATAGGCTGCCGAATTGAATAATTTAAGTGTTCATCCACAGGCATTGATTTACCCTCTCGAGCCGATGGCGCCATATCCGCAAAGAAACGAAAATTTGCTGCCCCTCGAATTGCTGCTTTACTCATAAAGCGAATGGCTTGCCCTGAATCAACACTTTCTACAAGTGCGATATCTCTAGCGTTTTCTTCAATAGCATCAGCTACCTTATGGAGAATTTTCTTACGCTCTTTACCGGATATGTTACGCCAGGTCTCAAATGCTTGAGTTGCAGCATGGCAAGCAGCGTTTACATCTTCTGAGTTACCTGAAACAACACTACCTATAACAGAATTATTTGAAGGCGCTATACTTTCAAAGGTGTTACCTGATTTACTATTATGATGCTTTCCATTAATAAAATGCGGTAACGTTCCTTGTGTAAATCGCTTAACAAGGTTCTCTGAATCTCTTACATTTGTTTCAAAATCATACGTCATAACTAATCCTCAATTCTTTTTGTCATGTGCTCACGAATATTACTCTCTTTCCATCGTAAATTTGCATCCAATTCTTGTATTTCAAAAGATAAGGCGATCGGCTCAGATTGTGAGAATGTACCAAAAAATTGTGTGAGTGATTCAAATAACTGTTGCCCTGCTTCCTTCTTTATTTCTGCAGATCTACCTGGAGCGATTCTAAGGGTGGTATTCACAAAGGTATTAGAAGAATGACCATCAGCAATTAAGAAATGTTGTCTAGCAACAGCTCTCGTTCTTAAACCGCCCAAAGGAAGTGCATCAATAGATGCAGCAGTATCATGCATAACTCGCACCAAATCAGATACATCAATCTGCTCTTCAATGTTGGCTGAATATTCAATTGTTAAATGGGGCATTCTTATAATCACCATTATTTGAATTAATTTAACATGTTAAGTATACTGTTTTACAAAAGAACGTCAAGAACAAAGTAATAATGATTATCCTAGGAAAAATTCATGGCAAAATTAGATGCAATAAAAGGCTCCATACCACCAATTATTACCCCAATAAAAGATGGCCAAGTTGACTATTCGACCTATGCGAGATTAATCGAATACCAAATAAACAATGGATCGCATGGTATTCTTGTTAATGGCACCACTGCCGAGCCATCAACGCTTAGTGCAGAAGAACGCAATAAACTTATTGATGTTGCAATGGAAACCACAAACGGTAAGTTACCAGTTATTGCCGGCACCGGTTCTCAGTCATTCGTTGAAACAGAAATACTTACAAATCATGCAATTAATGCTGGTGTTGATGCTTTGTTAATTGTAACTCCATACTACATCAAGCCCCCACAAAGAGGCTTGATCGATTATTTTCTAAATATAACTAAAAATACTGAAATTCCATGGATGATTTATCACATTCCAGGTAGAACAGCTGTTAGCGTCGCATTAGATTCCATGAAAGAACTTCAAGCAAGATCTCCAAATTTTGTTGGAATGAAACATGCAGTCAATGATTTGGGATTTGTTACAGAGTGTTTCTCAGCTTTGGGTAATGATTTTAAAGTCTTTGTAGGTCTTGAAGAATTATCATTTCCAATGATGAGCATAGGTGCATGCGGTCTAATGAATGCTGTAGGTAATCTAAGGCCAAAGATTTTATCTGAAATGTGTGAAGCTATTTGGGAAAATGATATGCAAAAAGGTAGAGAACTGCATCAAACATTACTGGAAATAAATCAGGCAGTCTTTTATGACACCAACCCTATCCCAATAAAATACATGATGAAAAAACTAAATATTATGCCGAGTAATGAACATCGTTTACCAATGACACCTGCTACACCAGAATTAGAAAAACGTCTCGATGAAGTTCTTTCTCGAAGCGGACTACTAGAAGGATAATTAAATGAGATTCTTAAGCTTTAAACACAAACAAAGAGTCAGTTTTGGTGTCGTCAAAGATCAAGGAATAATTGATTTAGGCGCCAAAAACCTTGACCTTCTTGATCTAAGAGAAGCGATCAAACAAGATCGTCTGTCTGAACTCAAAGATCAAGCACATTCTCTTGAACCAGAGTATTCACTGGAAGAAATAGAATTCTTACCCACCATACCAAACCCTGAAAAGATTATATGTATAGGCGTTAATTACACTGATCGGAATGCAGAGTATAAGGATGGATCGAAACCACCCAAATATCCCAGTGTATTCATGCGTACCAGAGAGTCATTGGTTGGTCATCAACAAAACATTATGGATCCTCCAGAATCAGATCAGCTCGATTATGAAGGGGAAATAGTTTTAATAATCGGTAAAAATGGCCGTAGAATACCTATTGAGGAAGCCCATCAATATATAGCTGGGATGACATGTATGAATGAAGGTTCAGTTCGAGATTACCTTCGTCATGCAAAATTTAACGTCACACAAGGAAAAAATTTCGAGAAATCAGGCTCACTTGGACCTTGGATGGTTACTCCAGATGAACTCGATCCATTCTCTGCTCTTGAAGTCAAAACCACTGTAAACGGCGAATTAAGGCAAAATGATACAACAGATAATTTAATGTTTCCTTTTGCTTATCTCATTAGCTACTTATCATCTTTCTATCACCTAAAAGCAGGGGATATTATCGCAACGGGAACCCCTAATGGTGCTGGTGCACGATTTGATCCTCCAAAATACTTAACACATGGTGATTTAGTTGAAGTTGAAGTGCCTGGTATAGGTGTTCTATCTAACAAAATTGTTACAGAGAACCTCTAAAGTAACTTGAAAAATAATACAAGAAAATCAGTACCCATAAGAAGCTTTGACCAATCCTTACCAATGCAACTACTTAAAGCTCGAGAAGTTGCAATGTCAAGATTCCGCCCAATGTTACGAAAGCATCAGCTAACAGAACAAAGATGGCGTGTAATTCGAGCAATTCATGAACAAGGTCATATCGACGCGAGTGAGTTAGCTCAAAAGAGTTTCTTGCTATCACCAAGCCTAACCAGAATCTTAAAATATCTGGAAAATGAAGATATTGTGAAAAGAGAAGGTGATGTGAAAGATCTTAGACGTTCTGTTTTTAGTTTAACGAAAAAAGGCAAACAAATTATCGCGAAAGTGGCCCCTGAAACCGAATCAATATACAAAAGAATAGAGCATATATTTGGCAGAGAGGAATTCGATGAGATTCTTTCTTTGTTGGAAGATTTTTCCAAAAAAATAAGTAAAACATAACTCCTTTACACGTTATCGAGTAACTCTTGCACCCTGTCCATCATGTCATCTTTATTGTAAAGATCGAAATAAATAGAGTGCATAACATTGGGAGGCCCAAAAAAGAATCGCTCATAAAGTGTTTGTCGGCCCCCAAAGCCTGATACCGAGAGATCGTGAGCCAACCGAAACAAGGAGATACGATCTTTGCTTTCAAGGTTTTGAAGCTGGAAGTATTGGCTCACATCTCCAGAAATTTCATTAGTCAGATCTCGTTCGCTTGGTGTTGCCATAAGTGAGCTGGAACCTAATAATTGAACCAATTCAATCAAACGAGGATACATCTTAGGGAACATATTCCTTGAGGTATCTAAAGGGCGTCGCAATGGAATGTAATTACCATACTCATCTTCATGCGCATGCTGTTCGGCTGAAAACCTTAATGCTCTAATGGTTTCTGTCATAAACATCGCCTCGGCAATTTGACCTTTGATGGTCATGTCTTTGTCTTTACCAGACGCTTTTGCCATGGCGCAGAGTAATCCGACAACAAATTCTGCTTTAGCCAACTTGCCACAGATTACCTGATGCATCATTTGGGTGACGGCATGATTTTGTGCAAATGCACGATTACACAAATCTGAATCACGATAAATAAAAACCCGCTCCCATGGCACAAATACATTATTAAAGATGACTACGGCATCCATTTCCTCATACCTTGATGAAAGAGGCGCATCATAATGTGACTTACCATGATCGTAACTGTCCCGACAAATCATGCGGAGACCGGGTGAATCGACTGAAGCAACAAATGCAAATGCATATTCAAGATCAGAGCCTTTTTGACGATTTAAGAGCGTAGAAGGAAAGACTTCCACCTCATCTGCTTGCGGTCCCAAAGTTGCCAGTAATCGAGCGCCGGTTACAAAAATACCAGCATCATTTTCTTTGACAACCTTCAAAGCTACATTTTTGTCAGACTTACCTTCTTTCGAAAGTTCGAAATTTACCGTCGGGTTAAGCAGAGAATGTGTTAATACTTTATCATTGGTTGAAGCGTAGTGATAATAATTACGCATATTCTGGGCGAGTGCTTTATTGCTCTCCTCTAAAATTGTTGCCCCTCCATAAAAAGCAGTAATCGATGCATTCTTGTAATCAGGAGTTCTTCCAAACATGCCATTTGACCATTTGGCCCATTCATAGAAGGCCTCACCACGTTTAATCACGTCTTCTTTTGATTTAGGCACTAAAAATGATGTGGCAATCCGTTTTCCATCTTCCTTGTACGTCACAATATCTTGATATTGAGGGTCGGATTGCTTATCCATAAAACCAGCTAAAGTCTCCGCGCTACGGCAAAGCCCAGGATGTTGGGTAATATCTTTAACCCTCTCTCCTTGCAGCCAAACTTCCCGATTATCTTTTAAACCTTCTAAGTACTGGGAACCCGTTCGGATACCATTACCCAAAGGTAAAGTTTTTTTAGTGTTGTGTGATTTCATAGGTCACCGTTTTCATTTATCAGTAACTGATATTTTCTTTAAACTCCCAATCAATTGGTTCCATTCATCTTGAGAAAATGGTTCTCTTATTTGATTATATGTATCCAAAACACGTGGCATTACTTCTGCCTCTAAATCTCTTCCTTTCTGAGTAGCTGAAATATAGATAATCCGTCGATCTTTTTTTGATCTATTGCGTGAAATCAATTCGGCTTTTTCTAGTCGGTCGACAATACCAACTAAACTTGGCGATGGAATTAATGTAACTTCAGAAAGTTTTCCGAGAGCAATTTTTTTATGCTCCCAAAGAACACGTAAAATACGCCATTGTTGTTCTGTTAAGCCATAATCATTAAATATACATCTAAATTTAGGTAATATTTCATCCAATGCTTGATAAAGCATCATCGGTAGTGATTGACTGAAATCTTGTATTGCCATTTACAGGTACTTTAATTAATATATTAATTATTAATATATTAATTAAATATACTTTGGTGTCAAATTTTTAACTACAAAAATAAAAAGGGTCTCATTTAAAGGTAAGCGCTATTATGACTAAAAATTTATTTGAAACATCACAAAATAATTTTATCTTTACCGCAGAAACTACGCCTGCTGTATCAACAAATCTAAAAGAAAATATCCAAAAAGTAAGCAATCTGATTGGTGTTGCTGATGCTGTCAATATAACCGATGCGCCAAATTGCAAACCTAAACTAAGCAGCTTGATTGTTGCAGGAGAAATCCAAAAAAGCGGTCTTGATGTAATCCTCCAAATTACCGGAAGAGATAGAAATAGCATTGCCTTAGAATCAGAAATCTTGGGTGCGCTTTCATTGGGAATAAATAAGATCTTGTGTTTATCCGGTGATAGGCCTCCGGAAGATGGACCAAAAGCAGTTAATGAAATGAACAGCTCAAACCTAATCGGTCTATTGAAAATTATGTCAAACGGAAAACTCACGGATGGCACAGAAATCAAAGAACCTATTAGACTTGTGTCGGGATGCGCTGACAGCATTCATGATCATTTTGTCAGAGAAAAACATTCGGACTTCTTTGTTAAAAAGGTCGGTCTAGGTGTAAGTTTTGTGCAAACTCAATATTGTTATGATCTAGAACTTTGCCAAAAATACTCGCAATTTATATTAAACAATAATCTCTCAAGTACAACGAAATTTATTGTTGGACTGGGACCATTAAAATCAGCTAAACAAGCTTCTTGGATGAGAGATAATCTATACGGAGTAAAAATTCCTGACTCAATTATCCAAAGATTAGATCAATCTACTTCTCCTTTAACTGAAGGCAAAAAGATTTGTGAGGAAATAATCGCAAAGCTCATGAATTTAGAAGGCATAGGTGGTGTCCACCTAATGGGCCCAAATTGCGAAGATCAATGTGCAGAACTTATCAAAACATTTAGATAAAGAAACTATTTCTTGCTCATGACCGCATACATCAAAGCTATAGGTTCTGAAAGAAGTATTCCTACTAGGGAGGACCCCCCATTAACGTTAGACCAACTGCTTTGGCTTCTTGTTTTAAGTGCTCACAGCACTAGTAAATACAACATCTGTCGAACTATTTAGGGCTGTCTCTGCTGAATCCTGCAAAACACTAATAACAAAACCCACTGCTACAACTTGCATTGCTATGTCATCAGAAATCCCAAACAAGCCGCAACTCAATGGAATCAATAACAAGCTACCACCTGCAACTCCTGATGCCCCACAAGCCGATAAAGCGGAAATAATACAAAGTAAAAGTGCGCTAAGAAAATCTACATCAATACCCAATGTATTGGTAGCGGCCAAAGTCAGTACAGTAATAGTGATTGCTGCACCACCCATATTAATGGTTGCACCGAGTGGAATTGAAACAGCATAAATATTTTTTTGAAGGCCTAACTTTTCACACAAACGCATATTTACAGGAATATTTGCAGCAGAACTTCGGGTAAAGAAAGCAGTCACTCCACTTTCACGTAATGCGACAAAAACAATTGGATAAGGATTTTTTTTTGTTTTAAACCATACAATCATTGGATTTATACAAAGGGCCATAATTAACATTGAGCCAACTAAAACTGATAACAATCTCAAATATTCACCTAAAACCTGAAACCCAGATTCAGCAAGGCTTCCTGCGACCAAGCCAAAAATTCCAATTGGAGCAAGTTTTATAATGACGCGAACTAAGTCGGTTAATATTTTTGAAGAATCCAAAAAAACTGCTTTTGTTGTTTCGGCTGAATTTCTTAGTCCAATACCCACTGCAGCCCCCCAAACTAGAATCCCAATAAAATTACTATTCACCATGGCGCTAATTGGGTTATCAACTAATTTGAATAACAAACTATTTAGCACTTCGCCAATTCCTTTTGGTGCTTCCATAATAAAATTGGCAGTATCCAGTTGTAAACTAATTGGGAATAACTTACTCATCACAACTGCCAAGAAAGCTGCACAGAACGTACCCACAATATACAATGTGATCACTGGGCGCATTTTAGACTCACGGTGATTCGTTTGATTGGCCAAAGCACTAATAACTAGAAAGAAAACCAAAATCGGAGCAACTGCCTTAAGACTTTGAACGAATAATTGGCCGAAAATTGATGCGAATTGAGCCCACTCAACAGAAATTATTGATAATAATATGGCAAAAACAATCCCAATCGCAATTTGAACAGTCAAATTAAGGTTTACTAATTTATTTAAATTCATCATTTAAGAAAATTGTAACCAATCTTTATAGTTTTGACTTATATGATTTACCATACACCAGGAAGGTTATCCATAATGCCAGGTAAATCAGCATAACAACTGCAAAACCTATCATCTGCAATTGAGTTTCTGCCAAAACGTCGATCACTGATTCTCCGTCGAGTTTGACAGATTAAGGTTTCGCCCGTCCTGCACTTTAGCTGCTCCTGAGATGATGGAGCTGTGGATGGAACCCTTGCAGATGGATACTCAGGTTGTTGCATTGAGCCAGCACAACCAGCTAAAAATAAGATCAACAATAAATGCAGGCGGTTATTAGCCATAAAGCCTTACTGGCCGTTACCCAAAACATCAATCTTCATCATTTTACTTAAATCTGTTTCTTGTTGACAAGAACACTTCTTGCTTCGTGTGTTTTTCCTGCCATACCTTCCATCACTAACACGATGTGGTGATCGAGTTTCACAAATAAGAACTTCACCAGCATTGCACCTGAGATTTCTGTTTTGAGCTGTAGCCGAAGTAGACGGTTCGCGAGCAGATTGATACTCTCCAGTTGAGTTGGCGCATCCATTTAGGGTACACATCAAGATAAAAAGAAAGCGAAAGTTATTCATAGAGTTTTTTACTGACCATTACCTAAAACATCCATTCCCATCTTCGATAGATCTGCTTCAGGTTGGCAGCCACACTTTTGATTCCTTTTATTGTTTCTTCCGTAACGACCATCACTAACTCGATGAGAATCTCTTGCCTTACAAACAAGAATCTCTCCAGCATTGCATTTAATGTCCCTACTTTGAGAGGCTGAAGCATTAGATATGTTTCGATCAGATGGATTTTCGCCAGAATTACTCGCACAGCCAAAGACGCTCAATGCCAAAATCATAATTGCTATTTGATTTGATTTCTTCATATTATTTCCCCTATTCAAGAGTCTTGTTTATCCAGTGGACTATAAGCTAACCTATATCTATACAGAAATCACCAAAAAAATAGTCACTCAACCAAGAAATCCAAATAATCGTATTTCTTATTTGAGATAAATGAATAATGCCACCACTCCATACCATAATTCTGAAAATCGTGTTGTTCCATGAATTCTTTCAAAATTAGCCTATTCTTTTGTTGTTGTGCTGTGATTAATTGAGTAATTGTATGTGATTTAGGGTCAAATAAATCGTATTTTGAACCCATATCTAGCTCTTTAGAACTTCTATCATCAAAGAAGGTGATGGTTAAATCCACGGTATTGCCCTTACTGTGACCGGATTTAGATGCAATATAAGGACCCAAGAGATTCGCCTTATCGATATTTGGATAATAGACTGCTTTTGTTGATTGGTCTTTTGAGTTCTTAGTCCATAAGATAAATTGATCAACAGCACGTTGAGGGCGATAACAATCGAACATTTTCAAACGCATATTTTGCTTGAGCAGTTCTGCTTGAATCATTTTTAATGATAAAGCCGCCTCTCTTCTCAAATAACACTTATTTGCAAGGTAACCATTGACGTTATTTCCTGTAAAATTGTTTGTTCCAAAATAACGTGCATCAATCTCCACTCCATCAATATAATCACCAACATCAACAAAGTCTTCAGGAATATTGTTTTGCTCCAATAGAGTATTAGTTGGGGCCGAACAACCAATTATTGTTTGCAAGAAAAATACTAAGATTAATACCATTTGCATACTCACCCCCATACACCAGAATTGCACGTCAATTCATTTGATGAACCGATCAAACTGGGGTGACGATCCTTAGCTAATAAGAAAGGTCCATCTAGATCAATGAAATCAGCGTCTTCAGCTAATAACAATGCTGGCGCCATGGATAATGAAGTGGACACCATACACCCAATCATAATTCCTAACCCTCGCTGCTTTGCCATATCTATGCAATTTAAGGCCTCAGTTAATCCGCCAGTTTTATCCAGCTTCAGATTGACGTAATCATACAATCCAACCAAGCGGTCAATATCTTCAGTTGTATGGCAAGACTCGTCAGCACATATGGGTACCAAATGCTGAAATTCCCTCAAACAATCATCCTTATCCGAAGACAGTGGTTGCTCCACAAGATCAATACTCATCTCAAACAATTGCTCTTGCCAAGATCTAAGTTGCTCTTCAGACCAAGCCTCATTAGCATCAATAATTATCTTCGCCTTTGGTGTAACCTGCCGAACAGCCGCAATCGACTCTAGAACGTTCTTTGAACCCAATTTAAGTTTTAGCACATCACATTTACCGTAATTCAGCGCTTCTTTTGCCATTTTATCTGGACTGTCTAAACTAACCGTCAAAGCAGTGCGAATACTCTTTGGTTTAATTTTATTTGCAGATTTCCAGGGAGATGTTCCATTTAATTTAGATTCTAAGTCCCACAATGCACAATCAATGGCATTTCTAGCGGCCCCAGGAGGAAGAATACCAAGAAGTTTATTGCGATCAAATCCTTGTTCTATATCGCTTTTTACTGAATTTATCTGATTGAAAACGCTGTCAATTGATTCTCCGTATCTCGCATAAGGAACCGCCTCTCCTTTTCCTTTGTGGTGATTTTGTGTTATTTCTAGATAAATTATCTCTGCAGAAGTTTTCGTGCCCCTTGAAATAGAGAATGATTTTTTTAAAGGCCAAGATTCATGTTGAAAGGAAACTTCTCT
>Ga0066850_10001241_pt1 | contig 13513 bp, 10 predicted proteins | sample ETNtaG_4_FD_67282 | JGI IMG/M metagenome (GOLD analysis project Ga0066850, IMG submission 67282) | Marine microbial and viral communities from oxygen minimum zone, Eastern Pacific Ocean - ETNP201406SV67 | ecosystem: Environmental > Aquatic > Marine > Oceanic | place: Pacific Ocean: Eastern... | reverse complement strand
CCTCTCGTCCCAGTCCTTGTATTTCTCATCATCACAATCGTAGTGGTAAACTCCATTTTCTTCCCTAATACAAATCTGATAGTCATCGGTCTTGTCAGCCTTGTTCTCATTGGTCACGGAGTCTGTTCCGTCTAACTTGGTCTGCATCCCATCAACGGCCCAAGTTAGCTTCTCGATCATCTCGGATAGTGAGACGGCATCTGCTGTGCAGTCCGCGCTATCGAGGCAGAATTGGAAGGCTTCGATTAGATTGGAGTCGATGTCGATCCTCTGCTCGAGGTGCTCGGTCCTGTCCTCCATCCTGTCGTTCATCCGGCTCTTCATTGCCTTCCTGATGTGCTTGCCCATTGGCTTCTCGTCGGTGTCCTTCGCATCCCATGTGTCCTCTCCGGTCATATCGTCGACTGCACCCTCGAAGGGGTCGGCCTCTGCGTACACCGGTGCTGCGTACTCCTCTAGGGTCGCTGCTACCGAGGCCCCGGCCAGCAGGGATACCACGGCGAGCGCTATTACACCCATCGTGGCGTTCTTCCTGTTTTGCTCCGTACTCTCGCTCTTGTTTGGCTCCATTCCTGTTCACCTTGCAGTGCCAGTGGGTGCAAAACCATATCATAATCTAGGCCAAATGCTCGATATTCGGCGCAATAAGCCGCAAAAGGTATGCTTGCGGGGTTCTGGTTATTCCAACTTGTTGGTGGGGACGCTACCATATGCGTTAACGTGAGGTTGCCCGGCATCCAAGAACCATACGAGCAGTAGGATGATTCCGATACAGGGGATGATGCCGATAAGCATCATCCAACCACTCCTCCCGGTGTCATGCATTCGTCTCACGGAGACAGCAAGCGTTGGGATCATAAGTCCAAGTAAGGCCACAATGGGAATAAACATGAATAAACCTGCAAGGCTTTCGTTGACACCCAACAGGGCCACTGCACCACCAAAGCCAACAATCTGAGCAATCATGGAGATAATGGTGGTTCCTAGGTAACTCCACCAGTATTCCGACCGTGATGCTCTTCCGGAGAAAGTGGCGTAATTATTCCTGAAGACACTGGTAAGAGCATCCATGAAGCCCATCATTTCCATTGGTCGGGGGCTGTGCTCGGGTGTTGCAAATTGTTGTCCTTCTTGTACCATTATCTGATTCCACCAAACAGACTTGAATAAGTGTTGTTATGTTAATTTTCAGATAGGACCAAATCAAGTTGGAGAGGGTGTCGTCGACGTCGTCTTCGTTCAGCACCATAGGGGGCTTGATTGTGATGACGTTGTTCACCAGATCGAGGTAATGGGTCCCGTCGGATGCATGGAGGTACTGCATCTCCCCTCTCACTATGTGCAGGGGGGTGCCATGAGCAAGTGACCGGGCTTTGCGAATATTTCGGTTTCTGGCTTCTAGGAGTGCTGCTAGTTTTCCTATCGGGAGGCCTCTCTGCGGATATTCTATCTCCCATGGTCCGTCCATAATGGGATGGGTCAGGGATTACCAGAATCAGGAAACCGGGTTCCGTTCTCCTAATCGTTATGAACGGATATGCCCGGGGGTGGGCGTGCCGGGAACCTTCGACCGAACCAGAGGGCGTGCTCTGACTCGAGAGGTCTCGCCGGAATACGCAGACGCCGTATCCAAATACTTCACCACAAGAGCGCCTGACTACGAGGCGTCAAGAGGTTCGCAGGAGGCGTATTTCGCGGCTCTCAGGGCCCATGGCTCCGAGGTGATCGTGCTACCTCCGCTGGAGGGCTTCCCAGACTGCAGCTTCACCGAAGATACAGCTGTGGTACTCGATGACTCGGTGGTGATTCCCAATCTGGGACACCCTAGCAGGGACGGGGAGCAGGGCTCTGTTGCTGAGTTCCTAGCTGACGATTTCGAGATTCACAGAATGCCCATCGGGGCGACTCTGGATGGGGGGGACGTCGTCTTCTACGATGATCGGTTCCTAGTGGGGATCTCCACTAGGACAAACAGAGAGGGTGCGGAGTTCCTAGCTGGTCACGCCAGCGAGGTTGGCATGGACGTCCAGCTATTCGACGTCCCGGAGAGCACCCTCCACCTAACCACGGTGTGCTCGAGCCCGAGGCCTGGCACGATGGTAGCTGCCGAGGGTCATCTCAGCGAGAGGGACCTGTCGTTCGCCGAGGAGGTGATCTGGATCCCGGAGGAGGAGGGCTATGCGGCCAACACGATTGCCTACGGTGACCGGGTAATCATGGCTGGGGGATACAAGAAGTCCAGGCAGTTGATGATGGACGCGGGCTTCTCCATAACGACCATCGACATGACGGAGTTCAGAGAGGTGGATGCGAGTCTGACCTGCCTTTCCGTGTTCATCGGATGATTTGTTAGATTACGCCCCCTCTCAAGCTCGTGCACTCTGGGGCGAAGTTTACCCTGATTTCCGGAGGGGTGGTCCTATTGATCGGCATAGTGCTGACAATCGTTGCTGGTTCCTCAGCCGGAAGATTGGATGGTGATTGGGTCGGAGAGGAAAACGATTGGAACGGAAGGGAAGGCACCTACACCCACATGAGCGACAGCCCGAGCATGTACGTTTTCGTCTCGAAGGACGATGCCCCCCGTTGCGAAGATTTCAGCCTCACGATCACGAAAGTGGACGGTGGCGATTCCGATGGTGAGCACAAGTACGCACACGACCATTGCAGGGACGATGGTGAGTTACCTGAGGGCTATGAAGACGATCCCGCGGATTATTGGCACTATGGCAGGATCTGGGGGCTGGAAATGGGAGAGGATTACCTACTGGAGTCCGCCGGCGAGGTCTTCTTGATCGACGGGGAGTGGTTGGATGCAAAGATCGGCGAGATAATAGGCGGATGGGTAGGGATGCTCGGCGGGGGTGGGTGTGCCTGCTGCGGCGTTCTCATCCTGTTGCTCGGGTTGATACTGGCCCTGACCATGGAGGAAGAAGAACCTACGACATACCAAATCGATGAGGAGGGGCGGGTTATCCTGAACCAAGGTAATGATGTGACTGGCTCTTTGCCCGACGCACCTATCTCTGGAGACTCTGAGAAAGAAACAGTGACCGCTACCGAAGAGTGGTACAAGCAGACTAAGAAATGATTAGGATTGGGGGATTTCTGATACCCCTCACCGAATCCATTAACAATGACTCTCAGAGTCATTGTGCTATGGCTGAGCGGCACGCTAAGACTCACTCACAATACGAGTGGGGGGGATCAGCGACTATTCTATCCGTTCTCTTCATAATCCAAGCATTCGCACCGGTTGCGGTTTCCGAGGTTGGGTTCGATGAAATGACGATTTGTCAGGATTCCCCATCGCTGTTGGGCGGTGTTTGCGACGATAGGACAGATGCCGACGACGGGACAACGGACGTCACCGACTGGGTTGAGGGGACGTTTCACTTCAACATGACTAGCCCCACTGAAATCCAATTCCAAGCATCATGGGCAATCAGGGAGTGGAACAGAGGGGGGTTGGGTCTGTTCGACTCCCCCACCATGACGACTGCCTTGCAGTCGGACAATATCGGGACAAACGATGGTTTACCTGCGGATGTCCTGAGGTCAGCCTTCGACGAGAACAGTGATCCCAATGATGCAGGTTCTCCGACGGTCCAGGAATCACTTCTCGCTGAGATAGACGGCACGGTTTCCGGCTTCCTGTCAAACTGGGGCAGTTCCACAACCCCCAACACCACATGGTCCGACAGAATCTTCGTTCCCGATGGTTCCGGGGTCGTATCAGCTGTGGATTGCGAGATTGACCCATTGCTGGATACCGACGGAAACGCCTTCGAGCCTCCAATCTGCATTTCGACCAATGTCAACATCACCCTTGACATCGATGATACCTATGGACTCGATTCGAGTAAAGTGAGTTCCTCTAATCTCAATACTGCGCTAGAGGGGCTTCTGGTTATGGGCTCGCAAATCACGACGAATTTCGCTGTGAGTGTGGAACCCGGACACAAGGGGACGTTTGCCATCCAACCGCCATCCTACGCCACGGTTGTAAATGCTGGTGGATGGGCTTTCGGCGAGGAGGTTTCCGAAGATGAGGGTGCCTACCAATCTGGATTGTGGTACGTTGACAATCTCGACAATCAAAATGACGGAGTTACTCTTGCGAATCTGGACATGAAGATAGGTTACCGGAGCGGAACCACCGAAGTGGTGGATGTGAGCAGCCATGACAGGAGTTTGGACCTGAGGGTCTCAGTGGATCTTTCCGATGAGGAAAACTCGTTCGTCGAAGTCATAGTGGGGGTTTACCAGATTCAATCCAGCTCCATGAGCAGTTGGGGTGTCCCACCGCTGATGCCTCCAAACAAGGCCACCATCCCAGTAATCACCTCGGACGGAATCAGGATGGCATACCACACCGGCCTATTGGATCTGAGTGACCTGTCTAACAACATCCCGATTTCCGGCATAGGCCAAGCGCTTGCTGGCTCGAAGGAGGGTTTGAGTGTCGCAATGGGCGATTTCACATGGACTCACGTATCTCAGGCACCTCAGGACCCTGGTGGCCTGAACTACACTCACACGTCCCCTTGCACAAGGGGTCAGCATTTCTGCATGGAGGGTTCGGTTGCCATGGATGACTCATTCCCTGTCTACATGAGATCCGTCAGTCACACATTTCCTCTGAGTCTGGCTGATCTCCTAGGTGGCAACCTCGGAGACTCTAGCTTCTTGAACTCCGTAACTGGGGATGATCTCGGGAAACTCCTGAATACTGGTGTGGAGTTCTCAACCGAACTTAGCGATTCTACGATGAAGTCATTCATCGGAAGTCTCCTCCCTGCCGGAATAGAGGCAGATTTGACGATGTCAATCGTCCTTCCAACCTGGGCTTCTACAATTGGGGGTGGCAACACCATCGATCTGACTTACCGGGCATCTGGGAACCACGATGGTGCCATCAGCCTGACAGGCTCTGAGTCTTTCTCATGGGATCATGCTATTTGCACGGACACAGCGATCGAGGGATGCTTTGACAATACGCCTGACGTAGTTTGCGCGTCCACAACGAAGAGTTGCGGGTACATTGACGTCGATTGGGATATGTCTGAAGTGTCCTTTGCCAACCTGCTTCTCTCCAAGGGAGGTACGGTGGAGTTCGCTCTAAAGGTGGAAGTCATAATTCACAGGATTGGGGTTCCTGACGTCATGTTAGAGAAAATGAATACGGATTCGAGCTCCCTTAGCCTCGAGGTATTGCCTGCTGACCTTTTCCGGACTTTGCTAGAAATTGGCTCCAGGGGTGACCCTCTCGAAATACCGTGGGACCTCTGCGACAACGGGATGTCCTTCTGTGAACAGATTGTTCCCATCACAAACACGGGTCTACCAGCCTACGCCGACAGCCTCGAGAGGGACATCAAGTATCTGATTAGTCATGCTTCTACGGAACTAATGGAGGAGGAGGGTATTGGCAACATAGACATGACCGCTTTATCGGTGGATATCGAACTCCCCTACGAAATGCTCACCGACAACGATGATGCTATCGGAGACGAGCGAGGAATCGTGCTCAGCGTGGAAATCCCGAGAGTGAGTATCACAGCTGGCATCGACAACTCATGGTTCGAACTCATCAGGATGGCCCAGAGCGGAGACTCCCCGGAGATAGGCGTACTTGCGACCACTCCAACAGGTGCCCTTCTGGCATCCTTCCTGAATCCGATGGTCGGTGCAATGGATGGCTTGACTGGTGCCCTCTCTGCTAGCATGGTCAGTGCTGATGGAGTAAGGACTCCTGATGGGTTGATCTCGCTCGACTTCCCAAGCTCAAAGCTGTCCAGCGTAGGACCCGAGGAGATGGGTTTGGACCTCTACGGATTCGTGACATTCACAATGCCATTGGGCATCGAACTCGAGGATCTGACGTCATCAATGGGAAGAGTTACCTCCGAGATGGACAACTCTTCTCGACAAGTTATCACCTACGAAATCGCGCCGGGCATGACTGATGACAAATTAGAATTCAACGTCCTCTTGACACCCTTCTGGGTTCTCGCTCAGATTCAATTTTACCTATATGGGCTGATTCTCTTCTTCCTGTGGAGAGTGAGGAGGAGGATGACGAAGAGGAAACGGAAGAGGAGAGCTGCACAACTAGAGGCCCTTGAGGAGGCTGCCGCTTCGCCGATTGGTTACACCCCACCCCAACCAACGGTCGAGGTCCTGCAGGTTTCGGACAATGGGATAGTGGTCAAGAGAAGGCTGGTCGCCGGATAGCGAGGTCCCATGCGAACCCATCTGATGGTTTTCGTGATTCTGACAGCCCCACTGAGCGGTTGCTTCGGCGAGAGTTCGGGAGATGTCACTTCGGACGATCTCGAGATTGCTCCGGGAACCCTGGTATCAGGAGTCTTCCAAGAGGTCTCCCTAGAAGCTACGCAGAGCATGACTGTCTTCGTTCCATATCTGGTTAGAGATCCGATGACTGGTTTCGTCCAGAACTCTACCGTCGTCGACATCGACATGGGGGCATCCATTTCCCTCGACTTGCTAGCCCCACCTAGGGTCTCGTTCCTCGTCATACTAGTCGGCGAGGAAGGCAGGGAAAACTGGCCGGTGAGGGCAGCCAACGAATCATGGGCCTCGTGGTTGGAGAGAGGAGGGGCATCGGGGGAAGATGGTTTTGGAGTGAGCAGAGTCCATGCCAATTCCTCCCTAGACTCCCTCAACAGTAGTACAGACACAGGGGGCGCAGTCTCGGTAAAGTCCGTGCTTTCAGAAAGATCCACGACGATCGCTGAGGAAAAAGGGGGGGCACACTCGTCGGGGATTGTGCATGGAAGGGTTGTCTACGAGAGGCTGCACGAGATCACAGACCCTGCGAACGCCCTGGACCCAGTAGATGGTAAGGCGGGATACTGGGACAGGTGGGCCGGCCAGGGCAACCCCGCCTACGAGGACGCGGCCCAGTACCTGATTTCCGAGCTGTCCTCCTTCGGTCTCGAAGTAATGACTCACCGGTTCGAGTTCACTGACATCTTCGGCATCCAGAACCCGGAGGCGTACAACATATGCGCCTACAAATGGGGGAGTGTTTACACCGACGAATGGCTGGTGTTCGGTGCTCACTTCGACATAGCCCCTCCAGCGAACATGGTCGCTCTTGACCCCCATGTCACTGGGTCAAGGACCTATGGAACCCGTGTGGGTGCTTACGACAACTCCGCTGGAACCTCGATGGTGCTGGAAACAGCTCGAGCACTCGCCGACTTCGAGAGCAGGCGAACGATGGTCTTCTGCCTGTGGTCGGGGGAAGAGGGGGGGAAGAGGGGATCAGACTACTGGACTGAATACTACGTCAAGGAAGACAACCCCGACGTCACTGTAACCAATTATATCAATCTCGACATGGCAGGGGTGAACTGGCCTGGAGGAGGAGGAGCCCCGCATGGGGACCCCGACCCCCAGATCGACGAGGACGGTTACCCGAAGGACACGGAGGTATGGCCGATGCGAGTCTACATCGGACCCGGACCGAACCACGACAGCCTCGACCAGCCGGGGATGGTCGGACTATCCAACTGGATAGGATCGGACGCCCTAGGGCTGGAGGAGCAGATGGGTACCCTCGTGGGAGCCAACTACTCGGCCGAGACGTGGAAGACCGATGTTTGGTTAGACATGGAAAGGCCCGAGATAATCGTTTACGAGGACACCACCGCCCGCAGCGACCATGCCAGCTTCCAGGACAATCTCGGCACCGTCACCGTGGGTTTTGGGGGCTTGGTTGACGGCTATTGGTGCTATCACCAGACGTGTGACACACTCGAGGAGATGGAACAGTGGATGGACACCACGGGGAAGGACTACGGAGAGGAGAACCCAGGAGTCGCGAATCTAGTGAACAGCTTGGACATGATCACATGGTGGGCGCTCATGACGTTCTTCCACTGCGACGAGCAACCGGTCCTGAACGCTCTAAACTAGAAAACTACTCGACTACAGGATCGCAATCTTGGTATGGGTAATGTAGACCAAGGCTACAGCAACACTGAGGCAGGTGTAGAAGATCGGTTCTGACCACGTCTTGATCTTCTTTCCATCGAGGGGACCGAAAGGGAGCATGTTGAATGCGCATAGAATGGCATTCCCCCACAACCAATAGCCGATGATAATATCAATCGATCCTGCAAACCCCCCTAGTACGAGCCATGCAGTGTACCCCAATATCCAGAGTGCCATGTTAGTAATCGGCCCGGCCACTGCGATCTTGCCGAATTGGTTCCTTGTCGCATTGCCCGCAACCATGACCGCTCCTGGTGCCATGAACACGATTCCGAGGAATGCGGCTAGAATCAAACCGAATCTGAGACCAGCGGGATCTGCTCTGAACTCCGCCCAGCAACCGTAGTACTTGGCGACGAACTTGTGAGCGAACTCATGGAGGATGAAAGCAGGTGCGAGGGAAATAAGAGACAGCAGGCAATACACCGGGAAGGCCGAAGTGATGTTGAAGACGCCTCCCTCGAACATCAGGGCAAGGGCCAGTGTGAAGGCGCCCGTTGCAATGGCTAGGTGCCTGATCTCCGTTCTGGAGAAGTGCCATATCGATCCTTTGTGCATCGAAACGGGGCCCATGGTCCGAGCGTCCCCGAAGAATCCGGAAAACACCCTGCCTCCTTGGTCCATCTGGACCACTTGGATTCTTGGTTGTCGCCATGCGCCATCGTCCCTAGCCGATGAGTGGCTGCTTGCCCTCTGACGAGCTTCTAGAGGATCGTCGTCGACCCTCCATGCCCGGGGGTCTCTCTCCGCTGCCATCGGATACTGGTCCCTATCGTCTGATATCAATGCTATTCGGTTTCAATCATCCAGCATTTCCTCAATCTCGGCGATGAGGTCATCCCATGTCATTGGTGGTTTCGCGTTCCCATCCCTGAGTATCTCCCGCATTTCCTCCATCTGCGTTTCATCGGGTGGGTTCTCTGTCCACTTGTTCTTATTGGCCACGTCCCGAATCAAAGAGGTCTTTCGGGAAAGTCGTTGGCTTCTAGAACGCCTCTCGCTCCTGGGCTTCTCTGGATCTTGATGGTGCTCACGGATCATGTCCGAGTAGGTTTGCATCCATTTCCCATGGGAGTCGTCATCGGTGTGACTGAAGGGATCTGCCAGCATCGTGACAAGTTCTCTCGCAAGCCTGTGCGCCTTCGTTCTGGCCTTCCCCGAAGTTAACCTGTCCCTAGCCCCGGTGTGCCCCTTGATGCATTCCTTGCATCTGTTGGAGCCCGCTACGTCGGGTGCATCGCATAATAGGCAGCATACCGAGAATCCCATCTGCTCCATGGCCCTTCTGGGAAGCGACATGGTGGGCGCTGTTCGAATCGAGTTATGAGAGTCACTCGGATTCGGGGGCGGATAAGACTCCGAATCCCTCCAGTAGGCTCGGACCGCTGCCAAGGTAGCAGAGGATGCCCCGCCTGCTTCTGGAGTCCTCGGGTGTTGCATTGCTGTCGGTAGCACACGAGTCGGTGCATCCATCGGCGAAGGCGATGTACGCGCGCCCCTCTCTGTCAATGTGGAGATCATTGAAGTCTAGGAGATTTCTATTGGAGCCCCCGATGTCTCGACAATCCCCGCTGTTCAGGCATATGCTTCCAATCTGAACCGGGTCGGGGGAAGCGCGAACCGTGTGGAACACAGGGTTTGGATCTAGTGCGTTCAGGCTGTATGTGACATACAGGTAGTAGCTGATGTTTGCGCTGGCGTAGTGCGCGTTGCCGTCCCACGGGTCTCCATCGATGTTAGATTGGTTCAACTCACTGCCGTTCTCGCTTCCTAGATATGTTATCGCAATTCGCCCGGGGTCCCCCGCATCGACTTGAGGGAAGGCCGTAGAGATCACTTGGCTTGGGCTGATTCGTATGCTGGTCTGGCTCCATGATTCCCCGGAGTCGGTGCTGATTGCCATGTATACGCCCTCGTCAGCACCAGTCCAGATGTGGTACGCATTCGACTGTGTGTCAGTGGCAACCTCGGAGTTCTTCCTCGGGTATGGGGTACCCTGATCCTCGCCCATTGTCCGTTCGAACCACGTCAATCCATTGTCCTTGGAGACGATGACAGTTGGTGTCTCGACCCTAGGTGTAACGTAGACCGTGCCATCTGGTGCTGAGGTAATGGCCCCATGTAGGCCTCCGTTGGTAGTTGCTAGTCCGATCAGTAGCCCCCCTGTGTCGAACGTTGCTCCTCCATCGAAGCTGGTGAAGCAGAAGATGCCGGCTAATTTGTTGTAGCAGTAGTAAACCGCTTGATCGTAGAAATTCTGGGAAATCTGACCCCCTACCCCATACCCACTACTGGTCCATGGCCCGGTTGCGAGTTTGATGTGGTCGTTTATCGGGGTCGATCCGGAGTCATGTGGATTGCCCACCCATGTATCGCCATCATCGTCACTCCAACAAATCCACGAGGTCTCTAGGCCTTGCATCTGCACATTGAAAATCCGATCGGTAACTGGGTCTACCCATCCGTATGGGTCATTGGTCTGGAATGCGCACAACGGACCCGTGACGTCCTCCCATGAACCACCGTAATCACAGGAGCGCATGACCTTCTCGAAGGCGATGAAGAATATGCAACCACTGGATGTCACACCTATGCTGGGTTCGGCTCCATCCTCGCCAACATCACTGAAGTTGAATACCAATGGCAACGGGGTTTCGGCGATTGGTTGGCCATCTGACCCTGTTACGAATACCCCCGAAGGTGGTTTTTCCTCCTCAATCTCATTCGTCGGGGTGTCGCCCTGCAGGCATCCAGAGAAGGGCATCAGCATCAGCATCAGCACGGTAGCCAGTGCCAAATCGGGGCGAGTCATGGGGCCATGCGAAAGGTAGCCGGCTTGAAACCTGCTGATTATTAGGCCACGCGCCTTGGGTCTTACATGAGTCCGGAAACTATCCACCGAAGACGATGGGCGATCCTCGGAATAATGAGTCTGAGTTTGGTGATCGCCCTTCTCAATAACGTCACCGTTAACGTCGCCCTCCCGGAGCTTTCCAAGGAATTGGGGGCTGACAACACCGAATTACAATGGATCATGGACGCATACGTGGTGGTTTTCGGGGGTTTGCTGCTTGTGATGGGTGCTTTTGGTGACAGGTTCGGGAGGAGGCACGCGTTGCTGGTCGGTCTTGCAATCGTGGGCTTGGTTTCCGCAATTACGGCCCAGTATGCGACCACTTCTGAACAGGTAATTGGGGCCCGAGCAATGATGGGTTTGGGTGCAGCCCTGGTGATGCCAGCAACCCTCTCAGTAATTGTCGTCGTTTTCCCACCCGAAGAGAGGGGGAAAGCGGTCGGCGTATGGGTCGGGATGGCAGGAATCGGGGCCCCCATAGGGCTCCTAGTGGGGGGATGGGTCGTGGAGAGTTACGATTGGAGGGCTGTCTTCTGGATCAATCCACCCATTATCGCACTGGCGATGACCCTCTGCATCCTACTAGTGCCCAACTCGAGGGACGAACAGGAAACTCCCATGGACCCAATCGGAGCAGCTCTATCCGTGGGAGCGCTGGGATCGATCCTCTATGCTATCATCGAGGGACCTAGTTTAGGTTGGACCAGTGCCGAGGTCCTAGGGTTGGGGGGCATGGGGGTGATACTGGCTATTGTTTTCGTGAGATGGGAGATGAGGGCGGAGCACCCCATGCTGCCAATGGAATTCTTCGATAACAGGGGTTTCTCGCTAGGACTGATTGCCATCAGTCTAGCCTTCTTCGTGATGTTCTCGTTCATGTTTACCCAAATGCTCCACTTCCAATTGGTTCGAGGGCTTAGCGCGTTTGATGCGGCGTTGAGGTTCCTCTGGCTGCCACTCGGTCTGATGCCTAGTGCGGCAAACAGTGACAGATTGTGCGAGAAGTTTGGGAGCAACAATGTTGTCTCGTTCGGACTAGTGCTAATCGGTGCTGCAATGCTAATTTTCACTACTGTGGATGGGGGAACGGAGTATTCAATCCTAGCACTCATTTTCTTACTGATTGGGGTCGGGATGGGTCTCACCATGGCCCCCTCAACCACCATGGTCATGGATTCGATACCCCATGACAAAGCGGGGGTTGGAAGCGCGACGAACGATGCTAGCAGGGAGGTGGGTGGGGCCTTCGGGATCGCAATCGTGGGTAGCGCTGTGAATGAGATATACCAGAGGGAGTTGGTAGTCCCCCCTGGCCTAGAGGCTCAATCAGGAGTAGTCTCCGAGTCATTCCCAGCTGCGATTCGAATCGGGAATGAGTTGGTCGCCCAGGGCAACATGCTTGGGATGGAGTTGATCGAGAATGCGCAGCACGCATTCGTCGAGGGGATGACCGGTGCTGCAGCTATCTCCTCGTTGGTGGCCATAGTCAATGCTGTCCTGGTAAAGTTGTACATGCCAAAGAAGTCGGGCACAGGGGCAGGTGGCGATGGGTCGTGACATTGCCTCTTATTTTCAAAAGCCGATTCGGTCTTCGTGACCGCATTCTGGATGAGCGCATATGACCTTGTACCTATCTCTCTTTGGTCTCGGGATCTCCATCCTGCTGCCGCACATGGTGCAGTGATGAGTGAGTGTCTCTGGCTCCTTCTTCACCAATTCCTCTGCATCCTTCAAATCACTTAGTACGGTCTCTGAGGCGGACGTGGTCCATCCTATCTGGTCGGTATATGTGTCTGTGTCCTCTGCCAGCTTCTTTGCCCTCAGACCGAGTTTGATCTTGATTCGCCCTCCCCTCTTCTTCCCTTTCCGGGGCTGGGCTGGCTTGCCCTTCGGCCTCCTCTTGCCCTGTGGCTTGCTCTTAGGTGGTCTGTTGGCTGGCTTGCCCTTCGGCCTCCTCTTGCCCTGTGGCTTGCTCTTAGGTGGTCTGTTGGCTGGCTTTTGAGAAGGTGGTGGTGCTACATTGGGTGGTGCTACATTGGGTGGTGCTGGAGGAGGCGGGGTTGCTGGTGCTGGCTTTGGCGGACCAGGGGGAGGTGGGGGCGGGGTCTGTCTGCTACCCTCGTCAGCCATGATATCAAGCGTAGGAGAGGCGGGTTCCCTTTGAAAGAATCGGGGAGTGGTTCGCCTCAGGCGGGGTAGGTCACCAGAGAGTGAGCTTGCACGGGTGCAATCGCCTCCCTAGCACCAAGCCCATCCAATTCGATTAGGAATATGGCCCCCAGAACGGTTGCCCCTGATTCCTCACAGAGCCTTGCGCATGCTGAGATCGTCCCCCCGGTTGCTAGCAGATCGTCGATGATGATGGCGCTCTGGCCGGGCTCGATGGCGTCTTCGTGCATTTCGAGTGCGTTGGAACCGTACTCGAGCGAGTACTCGACTCTCCGCGAGGGCGCTGGTAGCTTGCCTGGCTTCCTGATCGGGACGAAGCCGCACCCAAGTCTGTCAGCCAACAGGGGGCCGAAGATGAAGCCGCGAGCCTCGGGGCCCACGACTACATCCGGTCGCCAACCCAATTGATTGAGGTCCTCGACGAACTGGTCGGTAATGGAAGAAACCAAACCAGGTTCGCCGAGG
>Ga0066850_10001240_pt1 | contig 13519 bp, 10 predicted proteins | sample ETNtaG_4_FD_67282 | JGI IMG/M metagenome (GOLD analysis project Ga0066850, IMG submission 67282) | Marine microbial and viral communities from oxygen minimum zone, Eastern Pacific Ocean - ETNP201406SV67 | ecosystem: Environmental > Aquatic > Marine > Oceanic | place: Pacific Ocean: Eastern... | reverse complement strand
AACGGTGTCATGTCCGTGTCGGAGGAGTAGATGATGATGTGGTCGAGAGGTACACCCAGGACTTCGGCTGCGATCTGAGCCAATACCGTGTCGGCCCCGGTTCCGAGGTCGGTGGCACCCACCAGCAGGTTGAATGACCCGTCGTCGTTCAACTTGATGCTGGCGCCTCCCATGTCGAGGAAGGGGATGGCCGTTCCGTGCATGCAGAAGGCGAAGCCCAGGCCACGCCTTATGTGCGGGCGGTCGGCGGGGGCACGCCAGTCCGGGTCGTTGCGGCGGTGCCAGGAGATCGCACGCATCCCCTGGGCCACGCATTCCTCGATACCGCTGGATTCAACGGTCGGGTACTCGTCGAACTCCTCGTCGCTGGTTCCACCCTCGCCGAGGTGCGGAGCGATGTTCATCTCGTCACCGACCTTCACCCAGTTCTGCCGGCGGAACCCGATGGGGTCCATCCCAAGGTCGTCGGCGATGTCCTCCATGTGGGACTCGAGGGCGAAGAGTGCCTGTGGGGCGCCATAGCCCCGGTAGGCGCCGGGTACGGGGATGTTGGTGTACACGACGTCACAGTTGAACGCCTTGTTGTCACAGTTGTACGAGGTGAGGCCGCGCAGGCCGCTGACGATCTGGACCGTGAAACCGTGGGCACCGTAGGGGCCCGTGTTTCCCACAAGCGTCATGTCCTGGGCCACGAGCGTTCCGTTGGCGGCCACACCGGTCCTGTACGTGATGGTCTGGGGATGCCTGGTGCGGCTGGCGAAGAACTCCTCCGCCCTGGTCAACTCCAGTTGCACGGGGCGGTGCGTGGCGATGGCCAGGTGGGCGGCGATGTCCTCGATCAGCATCTCCTGCTTGGCACCGAAGCCACCTCCGATACGCGGCTTGATTACGCGGATGTCCTTGATCTCCATGTCGATGAGCGGTGCCAGCATCCGGCGGGCGTGGAACGGAACCTGCGTCGCGGTCCGGACGACCATGCGTTCGTCTGAGTCCAGCCAGGCAACGGAGATGTGCGGTTCGATCGGGCACTGCTGAACCTGGTGCACGCGGAAGGTCTGTTCGTAGACGTGGTCCGCAGCTTCCAGGGCAGCCTCTACGTCGCCCCTGTGCGCGTGCAACCGGTGGACGACGTTGTGCTCCCGGTCGGCGATATCGGTGGTGTCCTCCTCGGCGTGGATCACCGGAGCGCCATCAAGGCGTGTCTCCAACTCGTCGAACACGGCTGGCAGCACCTCGTAGGTGACATCGATGAGGCGGCAGGCCTCGGCTGCGATCTCCGGGGTGTCGGCTGCCACGGCCGCCACCCTGTCGCCCACGTGGCGGACAACGTTGTCGAAGCTGACCTGGTCGTGGGGCTTCGGGTTCGGGTAGGACTGGCCACCCGAGGCGTACTTCACGCGGGCCGTGTTCTCGTGGTGGATGACGGCGTGGACTCCCGGAAGGGCGCGGGCGGCCGAGTCGTCTATGGAGGTGATCCGGGCATGAGCATGGGGGCTGCGCAGGACCTTGGCGTGGAGCAGGCCCCTCATCTCGTAGTCGGCCGTGAACGCCGGGTTTCCCTTGACGAGGCGCACCGCATCCACCTTGACCTCCGGGTGGCCGACAACGGCCATCTCGGGGACATCGGGTGAGGGCACTACACGTGGCACCGCAGCGGGGGCATCGGGAGCCGGGTCGTCGTCAGCCACCTCGACCGCGTTCACGCCGTCGGTCATGGGTTTGAGCACCAGAGGTTCGAAGGCCTCGACATCGTCGCCGCGTAGCAGGGCAGCGGCCTGGCGTATGGCGGCAACAGGTTTCACGTATGCCGTTTCGCGGTCGAGGATGCCGGACAGCATGTCCCTGATGTCGGCCTCGGACGGGTTGGGGTCATGTTCGAGGAGGGCAAGCGTTCCGAGGATCATGGAGCCGACCGAGTAGCCGGACTGCATTGCGCCAGTGGCCGTGAAGGCCTCCTGAAGGGGGTGGAGGCCGCGTTCGGTGTTGAGCGACTCCAGCGTGGTCACCTCGTGTCCATCGGCCTGGGCAGCCAACACGACGTCAGCGCTGGCGAGGTTTCCGTCGACGAGCACGGCTGCGGCGCCCGTCTCTCCTGAGGTGGAACCGAACCTGACGCTGGCCATGCCCTCGCGTCGGAGCAGGGTAAGGAGGGTGTCATGGACGGTACAGCCGAAGGTCCGGTCAGTGCCGTTGAGCCGTAGGGATACCTGCATCAGGATGCACCGCCCAGTGAGGCCAGTGCCCTGTCGGTCAGGACCGAGGTGAGGTGGAGGCGGTAGTCGGTGCTGCCCCTGAAATCGCCGGTCGGTTCAAGGCCCGAGGTCGGATCGGCCGGGTCGACCAGTACTGGGGTGGATGCCACCCCGGTGAGGGCGACCGTTGTCAACCCTCCGGTTCGGCGGGCGGTCGCTGAGACGATCGGCGTGTCCGAGGGTGTGCGACCCGCTGCCTCATGGGCAGTTGTGCCTCCGATAGAGAGGGAGACAGCCGTGATCAACCGACCCTCGCAAGGTCCGTTGGCCGAAAGGGCATTGGCCAGTGGGGCACCGCCGGTGCCGTCGGGCCCGGCTACATGGATCTCGGCGTTGTGTACTAGCAGCGCCGCCAGAAGGACGCTGTCGGGGTCGCCGACTGCGACGGTTCCGCCGACGGTGGCGAGGGTCCGGAGCGTGCTCGGCAACTCGGCCCTGGCGGCATCACTGACAACTGGCGGGACACTTCCGTCCTGCCTCAGGTCATGGAGGGTGACCATCGCTCCCAGTTCGATCCGATCATCGGCCACCGAGATGGCGGTCATCCCGAGGCCCTGCAGATCGACCATTCCCACCGGTGTGGGGTCATCGTCGGCGTTTAGGAGCGTTCCGCCGGCGAGGGCCACGTTGCCCTCTACGGCAAGCAGGGCAAGGGCCTGTTCGACGGTGCCTGGACGGTGATAACTAGTTGCTCGCGACATTGCCCTCCAACCCTCGTTCGTGCGGGTTGTTGTGGGCTCTCCCGTGGATACGCCAGGCGGTCGAGCAGGTGATTCGAAATGTGACCCGACGATAGCACCGGTCCCCGGCCACGCACTTGTCGTAACGGTCCGCTCAGGCTCTAGGCGATCCTCGTGGAGATGCCTGCCCTGCGAAACACCCTGCGGGCGACATCGGTGGCACGGGCGATGGCGGCATTCTCGTCGACGGTGGTCATCTCCTGGTTGTGGATCAGGACCCGGCCGTCGACCATTACGTGAATGACGTCTCGTGGTGATGCGCAGTAGACGAGAGCCGACGGAACCCGATGGACGGGTCCGGCGAACGGGGTCTCCAGGTTGACAACGACCAGGTCGGCCTTCATCCCGGGCTGAATGGAACCCAGGTCATCGGGGCGACCCATCGCCGATGCACCGCCCCTGCAGGCCATTGACAGGACCTCCTCCGGTTGGAGGACCGTGGCGTCGAGGCGGTTCACCTTCTGGAGGAGCACGGTCGCCTTGCAGGCCTCGAACATGTCCTGGCGGTTGTTGCTGCCGGGCCCGTCGGTGGCCAGGGCGACGGTGATGCCCAGGTCGAGCATCTCCCGGATCCTGGCGACACCGGATGCCAGGTACATGTTGGAGACCGGGCAGTGGACGACCATTGCACCGCTCTGTGCAATCAGGTCCAGCTCTGAATCGTCCAGCCAGACCGAGTGCGCCAACTGGAGGTCGGGGCCGAGCACCCCAAGGGCATCCAGCCACGGGACATGTCGCTGGCCTCTCTCCTCCAGGTTCATCTCCACCTCGACGGATGTCTCGGCGCAGTGGAGATGGGTAGATCCACCCCATGACCTGCACGCCGACACGGTTGAGTTCATTGCCTCGTCGGAGCAGCCCCATGGGATGAGCGGAGCGAGGCCGACGCTGATCCTCCCATCCATTGCGCCGTGCCATGTCTCACGTACGGGTCGTATCCGGTCGATCACGGTGTCGGCAGATTCGGTGAGGGGTGGGTGGTAGTTCCGGTCGGCCCATCCGCTGGCAAGAACGAACCTCACTCCGACCTCAGCAGCGGCACGGCAGACAGCGTCATCGATGCCCGGCGCGCCGTGAATGTACTGGTGGTCGACGATCGACGTTGCACCGCCGCGCAGGTTCTCGATCATGCCGAGTGTCGCCGCGGCATGGGCGGCCTCGGCATCCAGCTCGGTTGCTCCCGGCCAGATGCAGTCCCGCAACCACTCCAGGAGCGGCTTGTCGTCGGCAAGGCCCCTGAAGAGGGTCTGGAAGAGATGGGTATGGCCGTTGACCATGCCTGGCATCACCGCGCTGCCCGATGCGTCCAGGACCAACTCGGCTGATCGGCGGGCTTCGGCCGGGGGTTCGCCTGTTCCGGTATCGGCGATCAGGTCATTGTCGACGAGCACCCAACCCGGGTCCAGAACACGACCCTCGTCGTCCACGGTGACGACGGCACCCCCCGTGATCAGCGTTGGGGGGATCACGGTTTCCAGTCGGAGAAGGCGTCGATCACGGGAACCATGTCATCCATGAGCGGATAGAGGATTGGGCAGGTGACCCCAGCGTCTACGTATTCCGCCACCGTGTCACGACACTGGGTTGCGGTTCCGACCGCCATCAGGGACCGGGCCAGATCGTCGGGGATGAGGTCGGCGGCCCGTCGGTAGTCGGCCTCGGTGGCAGGCCAGCCGACCACCTCCTTGACGCGGTCCACCAGCTCGGGGTCTGCCCCACTGGCCTCCATGATGTGTGGCTCCGTGCCGAGGTAGTAGGCGACCAGCGATCTTCCCGTCCGGACCGCTTCATCCGGGTCGTCGTCGGACAGCGAGCAGACGAGCAGCTCGGGACGGTCCACGTCGTCTATGGACCGGCCGACCCTGTCTGCTCCCGCCTCGACGCGGGCCACGGCCTCCCGGATGTAGTCGGGCGTAACCACGTAGTTGAGGATGACACCGTCACAGATCTCGCCAGCCAACTCCAGCATCTTCGGGCCAGTGGCACCCAGGTAGATCGGGATGTCGCGCGGGCCGGCGTCGCCGTATGCCACGTCCAGGCTCACCCTGTCCAGGTTCACGAACTCGCCCCTGTAGCTGACCTCTTCCATGGTGAAGAGTTGTCGGATCGACTCGATGTTCTCGCGCATGGCCTTCAGGGGTCGGCGTCGGTTCTCGCCGACCCTGGACGTGATCGGCTCCCACCACGCACCAAGGCCCAGCATCACCCGGCTGGCCCCGTCGGCGGCCGGCCCGGCCAACTCCCACATGGTGCTCCACGTGGCGGCGATGATCGCCGGGTTCCTGGTCCAGATCGGAAGCACCCCGGATCCGACACGGACAGTGCTGGTTTCGGCCAGGAGGGCGCTCATCATCACCACACAGTCTCGGGCCAGCCTGGTGTCGGCCTGCCATATCTCGGTGATTCCCCGCTCCTCGGCGTAACGGGCCATCTCCAACTCGTAGGAGATCGGGTGCTTGTCCTGGAGGTAGAGGGCGATCCTGGGAGCCATGGCTGGCAACGCTAGCCCGGCGGTCCTTTCCGGCTTCATCCGGCTAGCGTCCGCTCTCATGGAGCAGTTGAGAATCAATCCGGACGAAATAGCCCCGCCCGCTGCCAACTACGCCCACGCCGTGTTGACGGAACACGCTGAGCGAATCCTCCACACATCCGGTGTCGTACCCATCGAACCCGACGGGTCAGTGCGTGCCGACATCGCCGGCCAGGCATCAACCGTGTGGTCCAACGTCGCAGCGATCCTTGAAGAGGCCTCCATGGGTTTCGAGGACGTTGTTTCGGTTACTACCTACGTGGTCTCCGGTGAGGAAATCGGAGCTGTCATGGTGGCCCGTGACACTGCGCTTGGCGGAAACCTGGTTGCCTCGACGCTCGTGTACGTACCTGAGTTGGCGCAGCCTGCCTGGAAGGTGGAGGTTGCGGTGGTGGCCGTCGCCTGACGCTGACCCGGTCGGCGGGCTTGGATTAGGCCTCTGCTGAGATGGCGTCGTGCCAGCGGCCGGTGGCACGCTTCTGGATCCAGCCGAAGAAGCCGAACACGACAACGCCCAACAGCGACGAGAGGATCACCGAGGCGAGCAGTTCCTCGCCGTTGAGCCTGCTGGCATGCCTTCGCAGGAGTTGACCGATTCCGGCGTCTCCTTTGCCGAAGAAGAAGTCGCCGACGATGGCGCCGATGACCGAAAGGCCCGCTGAGATCCTGAGTCCGGCGAAGATGGCCGGGAGGGCGGCCGGGAACATCAGCTTTCTGAGTCGCGTCATCCGGCTGGCATGGTGGAGCGTGAACAGGTCGTGTGCTCCCTGTTCCGCTGACTGTAGGCCAAAGAGCGTGTTCACGATGATGGGGAACAGGGAGATCATCACGCAGACCACGATCCGCGAGGTCGCCCCGGTTCCGAACCAGAAGGAGATGAGCGGCACCACGGCCAGGATCGGAATGGCCTGGAGGGTCACCATGTAGGGGAAGATCGCCTTCTCGACGACCTTCGCCTGGCTCATGATGATTGCAAGCGTGAAGCCGATGGAGATTGCTATCGACAGTCCAATCAGGGCGATCCTGGTGCTGGACCAGAGGGCCTGGAGTTCCTCGGTCCGGTTGTCGGCATCCATGAACCCCACCTTGATCACCTGGTGGATGGGCCGAAGCAGGAAGCGCCGCTTGTCCTCGAGAACTATGTACGAGACGTAGTACCAGAGCCCGACGAGCGCCAGCCCGAGACCGAGGGGAGGCAGCACGGCCCTGGAGGCCTTTGCTGCCCGGCTAGCTCCCGGTGCACTTGCCGGGTCGGGGGCTTCGGTCGCCTGATTGTCGGTTGTGGTCATGAGTGCGATCCCCTCAACTCAACCGACACCCTTCCGCTCAACTCTGCAAAGTCGGGGTCGAACCTGAGTTCCGGGTTCCGTGGGTAGTCGAAGGGAATGTCGAATTCGGCGACGATCCGTCCCGGCCGAGCTGACATCACGAGCACCTTGGTGGAGAGAAACACCGCCTCGCTGATCGAGTGGGTGATGAAGAGGCCGGCGAAACCCTCGTTCTGGAACAGTTGCTGGGTTTCGCTGTTGAGGTGCTCTCTTGTGATCTCGTCGACTGCACCGAATGGTTCGTCGAAAAGGAACACGGGTGGCTTGAGCGTGAGAGACCTTGCGAGGGAGCACCGCATCTTCATTCCGCCCGAGAGCGACTTGGGGTAGTGGTTCTCGAACCCCTTCAGGCCGACCAGGTCAATCGCCTCCTGGGCCAACTGCCTGCGTTCGGCCGTAGGTACGTCATTCAACTCGCTGAACAATTCGACGTTGGCACGCACGGTGCGCCACTGCAAGAGCGTGGCGTCCTGAAACACATATCCGAGGTGGTCGCGGTCGACTGCCACCGAGCCACCTGTCGGCTCAAGGAGCCCCGATGCAATCTTGAGAAGGGTTGACTTGCCGCATCCTGACGGGCCCACGACCGTGACGAACTCGCCCTTGTCGACCGTGAACGAGATGTCGCGCAGCGCCTCGGTGCCATCGGGAAAGACCATCCCGATCCTGTTGAACGCAAGAGAACCATTGGTAACTACCTGATTCGTTGCCCCCACATGGCCCTCCGCTGCGATTCCATTGTTGGTGATGGTCGACCCGGGGTCGCTTCCCGGCGGCCAAAGATAGCCACAACCGCAGGCTGAGGCTAGGTGGGACCGAATCCGCGCTGTCACGACTGGGCACTCCGTGACTGGCCCTCCTACGGTGAATGTCATGCGTGCCGGTGTGTTTCTGTTCGGTGGAGTGGAGATGGATGACGCTGGTTCCGGCCCCCCTGCCCCGACCGACCGGCGCTACAGCAAGGAGGTGGTCTGGGCGGCCACTGAGAGGATCATCGACACTGCGGTGCTCTGCGAGGACCTCGGTTACGACTCCTTCTGGCTCACCGAGCACCACTTCCAGTACGAGGGCTACGAGGTCGTGCCGAATGGCATCCTGCTGGGCACTGTGATAGCCGAGCGCACCGAGCGGCTACGGATCGGCATGGCGTTCAACATCGTCCCCCAGTGGCATCCCCTGCGACTGGCCGAGGACTTCGCCACCCTCCACAACATCTCGGGCGGACGTGCCATTCTGGGAGTCGGCAGGGGCACCGTCCCACGGGAGGCCGAGGTTCTGGGCACCAGGATCGGAAGCTTCGACAACCCCGACAAGGCAGACGCCGACAGGTTCAACCGGCTCCAGTTCGACGAGGCAATGCAGGTCATCAACCTGGCGCTCAATGAGGATAGCTTCTCCTTCCACGGTGAGGCCTACGACTTCCCTCCGCCCGGGATTCCCGACAGGGGAGGGTTCGTCGAGGAACTCACCCTTGTGCCTCAGCCCATCTACCCTTTTGAGACATGGCAGGCGGTCACGTCGCCACCAACGCTGGAACAGGTTCCCCGCTGGGGCTGGGGTGGCGTGTTCTGGAACAACCATCCGACGTTCACGAAGCAGAAATGGGACCGCTTCGGGGAGGTGTGGGAGGAGTCGCACGGACGGGCCCTTGAGCGGGGCGAGAAGCGGATGCTGGTTCGCTGCGTGCACGTGGCCGAAACCTACGAGCAGGCGGTTGCGGAGGTCCGCCCCGGTCATGACGAGATGTGGAAGTTCCTCGGCCCCTATGGCTGGAGCAAGGGGTACATGGGAGCCGAAGGGAAGCCAGCAGCGGCCGGCCTGATCCCCGGCCTGGAGGAGTCCATTGACCAAAGGATCTGGTTGGTCGGCACCGCTGACGACGTTGGGGAGCAGATCGAGTGGTACAGGGACCTGCTCGGTGTCGAGAACCTGATGTTGTTTCCGATGATGCCGGGTGACTCCTACACAGCGGTCGAGGACCAGTTGGGCCGGTTGGCTACCGACGTCCTGCCCCGGTTCACCTGAGAATGCGGGGTCGGGCCCGAGTACGGGTGGAGGTTTGACCGACGCCGAGGTGATCGTCGTCGGTGGTGGTCACAATGGCCTCATCTGTGGCTCCTACCTGTCACGGTCCGGGGTGGACACCCTCTTGTTGGAGTCCAGGCTCGGCGTCGGTGGGTGCACCTCGACCGTTTCCGACCTGGGTGCGCGCTTCAACATCTGCCACTGCGATCACACCCTCATCCGGGCCATGCCAATTGCCGATGAACTCTCCCTGGCCGACCATGGCCTCCGCTACGTGGAGCCAGCGGCAGGCGCCATCTTCGCCTTCCACGACGGTGCTGAGCCGTGGGCAGTGTTCCACGATGCGGAACAGACCATCGACGGTCTGGCAGCCGCGTATCCGTGCCAGGTTGACGCCTACCGGCGATATCTGCGCGACGCCCTACCGGTAGCCGAGCTGGTCATCGCAATGGCCGGGACCGTCCCGTCGGCACGCCGGTTCGCCGGGGTGGCCCTGCGTCGTGGGGCGAGGGGCATGGCGCGCCTTCTGGACTGGTCCAGATCCAGTGCCAGCGACGTTCTGGGCAGGTACTTCGATGACTGGCACCTCACGATGCCCGGTATCACCGTTGGTCCAAGTGTCTGGGGTCTTGCGCCGGACACGCCCGGAACCGGCCTTGCTGCCATCAACTACGCCAGCCGACACCTGGTGAGGAGCGGAAGGCCGGTCGGCGGAAGCGGAGCCCTGACCGACTCGCTGCAGGCCTCGATGGAGGCATCGGGTGGGCGGATCAGGTGCGACAGTCGTGTCGACCGGTTGATCGTGGACGCCGGAAGGGTCACGGGGGTGCGGCTCACCGACGGGATGCACCTCACAGCTGACGTGGTGGTGGCCGCATGCGACCCGGCCCGCGTGTTCGTGGACTGGTTGGGAGACCCTCCTGTCGCAGCCCGCCGGTGTGTGGAGAGGTGGCGCAACCTCCCGGTGGCTGATGGGTACGAGTCCAAGATTGATGCTGTCCTGAGCGGTCGACCGGTGCTTGCGGCAGGGTCAGGGTTGGCAGAGCGTCACCCGGACCTCGACCCGTTGGGCCAGTCCATGTACGTGTCGCCGTCGCCCGATCAGCTTGCATCCGCCCACCAGAGCAGGGGGAAGGGGAGGGTGGCGGAACGACCGACCCTCCTGTTTGACATGCCCTCCGTGTCGGATCCGACGATGGCGCCCGGCGAGGGGCGCCATGTGCTCAGCCTGGAGGTCCTGTTCACGCCCTACTTGCTCGAAGGTGGCTGGGAGGGCTCGGCTGAACCGGAACGCTGGCTTGGGATGTGGGCGGAGATGATGGAGCCAGGCGCCCTGGACCTGGTCGACTCGTGGCGGGTGATGACACCGAACCGTTACGAGAACGAGTTCGCCATGCACCGGGGACACACGCCGTCGTGCGCGGTCACGCCCCTGGCGGCATTCCTGGGGCGTCCCCGCGAGACGACGAGGTACCGCACGCCCGTGAAGGGCCTGTACCTGTCCGGTGCCGGAACCTTCCCGGGAGCCGGGGTGGTGGGTGCTGCCGGCCGCAATGCGGCCGATGCCGTCTACACCGATCTCCGGGGTGGTTCCCTTATCTGATGACGATCGGTAACTCACCGCTAGAAGGTTGTTCCCCGCTTCCGCTGAGCGTCAACCTCATGCCGGATGCTCCTGTTGGCGATGTCGTAGAGTTGGCGTCCCTCGCCGAAAGCTTGGGCTACCGACGATGCTGGGTGTACGACGAAGGCCTCGTGACGAGGGACGTGTACGTGACGCTCACGGCAATTGCCCTCGCAACCGAGCGCATTCGGCTGGGACCCGGTATCACCAACCCGTACGTGCGTCACCCGGGGGTCACCGCTGCTGCGATTGCGACGCTTGATGAGTTGAGCGGCGGTAGAGCCTTCGTGGGAGTCGGTGCCGGCGGTGGCCTCACCCTTGATCCCCTTGGCATCAGACGACACCGCCCCCTCACAGCGGTGAGGGAGATGGTGGTCGCGCTGCGTGATCTGTTCGACGGGCGGACGGTCGACACTGAGGGTGCCGTGTCATCGTTCAAGTCGGCTTCCATCGGGTTTGCGAGGCCTGGTATCGAGATCATCATGGCTGGGCGGGGCCCCAGGATGACCAGGCTAGGCGGCGAGGTGGCTGACGGCTTCTATCTCAGTTTCATCCATCGAGACCTTGTCGAACGACACGTGTCATCGCTTCGTGCCCAGGCTGAGGGAAGAGATCGGCCGTTCGAAATCATCTACTCGACGATGGTCGTGACCACCGATGCCGAGTTGCGTGAAGCCCGCGCCGCCCTCAGCTTCAGGTTGTTGGATTCGCCCCCGGAGGTGAAGGCGATGATTGGAATGAAAGAGTCAGAGGTAGAGGCCATACGGGACGCCTTGAGCACTGGGGGGCCGGCCCTGGCGGCGGACCATGTACGTGAGGAGTGGGTTCCACATTTCACGGTGGTTGGGTCCGTTGTAGAAGCCGGTGCAACGTTGCGAGATCTCGTGTCCCGGTACAGGATCGACGAATTCCAGTTACCGGTCTCGAAGGTGGATGGTGCAGCAGGGTTGATAGAGCGGACTGCAGTGGCCTTCCGGTCAGGGTGAGGTCAGGCCAGATATCCGGGTAGGTCCACGGGTGCATATGCCACACGTTCTCCGTAGTCGCGTCGTTCCCGCTTGTAGGTGGCGTCGATGCCTACCTTCGTGCCTACCCCCCTGGTGTCTGCCGTCGGATCCATTTCGTGGCCCTGGGCGCTCGCCACGGTAAACACATCATCTTCCCAATGAACCCGGTTGGTAATCGCCCAGTGGAGGTCTGACGGTTCGTGGATGTCGATGTCGCGGTCAATGACCACGACGTTTCGAATGTTGATGTGGGCTGCCATGGCAGCCATAGCGAGGTTCTTCGGGCTACCAGGATTGTCTCTGTCGATTTGAATGATCGCCAGGAACCCGTTTCCATAAGGTGGAATGTGGACGTCGGCGGTCGGATCCAGGTGGCGGACGAATCGGCGGAGAAGCGGCTCCCGGGGAAGGATGTTGCCGAGGTAGACATGCTCGTACCAGCCGGGCACGATCGTCTGGTAGATCGGATCGTCCCTCCAGGAGATTGAGGTCACCTCGAAGGTCGGGCTGTTCCATGTCTCCCCGTGGTAGCCGTGAAACTCGGCCAAGGGCCCCTCTGGTTTTCTGTCGGCTGGGTGCAGCATCCCCTCGACCACGATCTCGGCGGAGGCCGGAACATCGATATCGACCGTGGTCCCCTTGCACACCTCGATACCGGCACCTCGGATTGCGCCGGCAATGAACAACTCGTCCACCGGGGTCTTCACGCCGGCGGCGATCATGATCGCCGGATCGAGGCCTATCGCGAGAGCAATCGGAAACGGTGAGTCCGGTTCGTCACGCGATTTCCAAAAGGTTCCGACATCTCTCCACTCGTTCACGTTGAAGCCAAATCTGGTTGGACCCAACCTGAGCATCCGGTTGTAGCCGAGGTTGCCCCTTCCCGACACCGGGTCCTTAGCCACGGTCACGGCGCCGGTAATGAAGGCTCCACCATCTCCGCGGCTGTGCGTTGGAATTGGTAGGTCGAAATCGGCCAGGTCGTCGCCCGAGACCCGGTTCGCCTGCCAAGCGGCCTGTTCGATACGGACCGGCGCAATTCCGTTTGCCTGGTCGAGAACGCTGTCCATGACATCGATGATCTCGTTTGGCTGACATCCGAGGGCAATGGCGGTTCGTCGGTGAGACGCGATTCCGCCACAGAAGATCGGCCACCGGCTTCCATTTACGTTTTCGAATAATCCGGCACCGGTTCCGGTCCGGGCAAGAGCGGCGCCAACGTCAGCCAACTCGTGTCGGATAGATACTTGACGGCTGATGCGGGCCAACTGGCCGTCGGCCTCGAGCGCTTCGATGAAACCACGAAGGTCGTTGATAGCGGCCATTGGCAAATCCTATGGCAACGCCACCGGTCGGAGAACAGGTGGGTCAGCCTGTCCGGTGGATCCTGAGATCCTGATCGGCTGATGCAACCAGGACACCTCTGTGGAAGACGCGTCGGGACATTGGGGCGTCGGCGATCGCTGCACGCACCGACGGTGCGTCGATCGCCACCAGGTCGGCTACATCGCCCGGCCGGATGGACGACTCGGGTAGGTCCAGGGCTCTTCGTGCGTTGGTGCTCACCATCGAGTACGAGTCGTCCGGGGTCTGGTGCCCTGCCATCACCATGAGGGCTGCGGTCTCCAACGGGTCGCTGCGGCCGACCAGGTTGAACGGATCCTGGACGTTGTCTGCTCCGGCGGCCACCAACACGCCTGCTTCTCGTAGGGCGGTTGTCGCTGTCAGGCCCCGGGGGGTAGCGGTCGGGCTGTCCCGGCCCTGGAGGAACAGGTTTGTCTGGGGCAGGGGAAACACCGATATCCCGGCCTCGGCTACCAGAGCGGCCACCTCGGCCTGCACCTCAGGTGACTGCAGTCCGAGCGTCACGCAGTGTCCCGCCGAGACCCCGTTGCCGAAACCGGAGCTAATAACCTGACGGGCGAGGTCGCGGGGGGTGAGCACCGACGGGTCGAGGGCCTCGTCGACATGGAGGTCAACACCGATTCCAGCTTCTGTGGCCACCTCGAGGGC
>Ga0066850_10001239_pt1 | contig 13520 bp, 12 predicted proteins | sample ETNtaG_4_FD_67282 | JGI IMG/M metagenome (GOLD analysis project Ga0066850, IMG submission 67282) | Marine microbial and viral communities from oxygen minimum zone, Eastern Pacific Ocean - ETNP201406SV67 | ecosystem: Environmental > Aquatic > Marine > Oceanic | place: Pacific Ocean: Eastern... | reverse complement strand
TGGGGGGCAGCGTCACTGACTAGAGGGGGGACAGAAGGCGCTTTGGGCGTTTTACTAAGCGCCGAAAGAAACTTCCTGTCCCATCGCTCGGTGATCATGATGTAGCTCAGTAGGGACATTACCAATGCGAAGGGGATGAAGAAGACGTAGGAGCCTATGGAAGTCAGGTCCTCTGCTGTCCCTGAGGAGGGCTCTCCGTCTACGAGGATGACTCTCCGTGCATCGATTGGGGAGATGCTGTCCTCGGAGATCACCAGTCTGGCGTATAATGTCGAGTTGCCCGATTGGAGGTGGGGTTCAAGCTTGACCCTCCAGGTAGACCAGTCGCCGCTCGTGGACAAGTCGGCAGCTCCCTTCCAGTCGCCTCCACCCACTTTGACCTGAACCAGTCCGATGCCGGGAGCACTGCCAGAAGAGGTTCCCTCGATGTAGCTCCCGTTTCCTACCTCTTGCAGTGTGGCGACGTTCATTGAGATGTTCAAGGAGCGGTCTATGCTACCTGAGGCCTCCACGAAGGCGACGGGGTCTGCCTGCCCGAATCCGAACTCGTTGTCGGGACGAGTCTCCAGTATGCTGCAATCGTTGAAACCCGGGTCATCCAGAAGTTGGACGTCACGTTCTATGGCGTGCGCCCCGACGATGTCCTTGAACTCCGTGGGGGTTAGGTCGGGGTTGGCTTGTACCATCAGCGCAGCTATTCCGGCCATCAGTGGGGTTGCCATGCTAGTTCCTGACTTACTGGTGTAGCCATCCTGTGTCGTTGCATCGGGTGCCATGATGCTGGAGCCGATCGTTGCTACGTCGGGCTTCACCCTCAGGTCCGATGTGTACCCCCTGCTGCTGTATACTGCCAGCCCGAGGTCCTTGTCTAGGCTGGCCACCGTGACCGGGAGCCGTGCGTCCCCCGGGCTGTCAATGGTGTTGCATCCAGCTAGGGTTATTCCCCCGAGCTCGTTTCCCGCGGAAAGGGTCGTAAGTATCCCCGCCTCAACGACCATGTCCATCTGACGGCTCCATGCGGAGTTGCCGTCATTGTCAACGTGGACCTCAAACTGCTGTTCGCCTAACGAAGAGGTCACTATGTCGATGCCATACTTCTCCTTGTTGTCTATTGCCCACTGAGCCCCTTGCATGATGTCCTCTATGTCGCCGTCGCAGCAAGCGAGGATGTTGATCAGGTACGCCCCAGGTGCTGCACCAACATATCGCAAGCCGGACTCGGGGTCCGTCTGCCCGCCCCCCGTGCCAGCTGCGATGCCGGCAACGTGACTGCCATGGGTCCCAGAGTCGTAGGAAGTCGAGGGGTCCTGCTCCTCGTCGGTGAACACGGCGTCGTAGAATGCAATTATCTTCGGATCGCAGTCGGCGGGAATTGGGTCGGGATCGGGATCTAGGGGGTCTGGTTCTGGGGGATCGTCGATGCACGTGAAGGGGTCATCATCCATGTCATTGAGCCCCTCGTGATCCCCCCTGATTCCAGTATCGAGGACCGCGATCACCGAACCCGTGCCATCAAAACCAAAATCCTGCCATACTGCGTCGACAGCCATGTTTGGGACTGCTTCGTGCATGTCTGTCTCTGCAAGCCCCAGATCCTCGATCATTACCACCCCTGGGAGGGAGCGAATCCCCTGAGAATCTAATATGGGGGCAAACGGAGCGATAGCGGAAACTGTGTCCAGGTATCTGAACCGAAAAGTGACGTCGGCCCCCATTGACTCTAGAGCTTCTACGTCGGCATCTGTCGGTAGGTGGTCATAGTCAACAAAAATCCTAGCGCTCCCCTCTGGGGCTCTTCGCCACCAGTCACTTTGGGTCTCCTGGGGCTGTTCAATTAGCCACTCAAGTCGGTCATCGAGCGAGTTCGAGTCCTTGTCTCTGCTCCAATTGTCCCACCAATTTGCGTGGATATCCAATTCGACGCTGGGTAGCCACTTTCCTTCCGCATCATAACCTCCACGATCTTGGAACTCGGGAGATATAGACGAGGCTGCAAGAGGGGTCACCAGAACCATGAACACAAGAGAGGCGAATAGGGCACGGCGTCCGCTCATGCCCCTACGGGGCAATGGTCATGTTTGAGGATTCGGACGTTGCAACTCACTCTGAAATCACGAGGCCGGAGTTTTCGTAGTCCCATTCTATCACATCCCAACCGGCTTGTTCGACCGATGCTATGGCTTCTACTCTACCGGCAGGGGAGCACAGTAGTGCGGCGCAACCGCCGCCCCCTGCGCCGAGGGCCTTCCAAGCAGCAATTGAGCCATTTTCCAGAAGTGGGTTGACCACGTCCCTAAATGGATCATGAATTGCGGGGTCAATCATGTCGACGCCCACGCAGATTTCCCTGAGTGAATTCACTACCATATCCCTCCTGTCCTGCTGAAGTCCGTTGGCCATTGGTCTAACTGCAGCTCTGATAGTGTGCAAACCTTCTACTACTGCCTGGTCCCCTTGTGAGTACCTGGCCCAAACCGATCTCTGCATGTCTCCAGAATTTCTGGATTTGCCCGAGTATGCGATTACAAGGTGCTTGTTCAGCCACAGCTTTGAGGATCTCATCGGCTCGAAGGGCATCATCTCAACGGAATCTCCGATGAAAAGAAGGTGGTTGAAACCCCCCATTGAGGAGACCCATTGATCCTGTCTGCCACAGAGGTGTCCGCCTTCCGACTCAAACTCAAAGGCCATTTCAGCGATCCCCTGAGGGCTGGTTCCCCTGTCTACTGAGAGCAGTCCGGCTATTGCGACGTTCATCGCACCGCTTGTTCCCAATCCTGAGCCCCTTGGTGCTTCGAACTTGCATTCCGCATCCCCTCCCCCCCCTCCGCGTTCAAGCTGTGCCCAGACGCGCCGATTGATGGCGAAGTTGACAACTTCCCCCCCGAATTCACTGGGATAAGGGGCAACGTCGGTCCAACCTCCTGCGAGATCAACCCTGAGCGGTGCTGATGCCTCCAACCTATCGGACATGGACGGTGGGCCACCTAGTAAGTCATGATGTTTACTGGGGACCGAAAATAAGGGGTACTTGTGGCCCCTCCGCGATGCATGGGTTCGGGCGTGGAGGAGGCTATTGCAGCCTTTGCATCTGGCAATCCAGTGATGATTTTCGATTCGGCTTTCAGGGAGATGGAGACTGACCTCCTGTGGCCTGCGTCAACTGCGTCTCCTGAAATAATTAGGAGACTGAGGAGTGACTGCGGTGGGTTGCTCTTCCTAGCGATAGGAAATGAGGTGGGCGAAATGTTTGGTCTACCTTGGCTTCAGGACATACACACGAACCCTGCCATAGTCGATGATCATCCAGTACTTGGGCACCTGGTTACTAATGACTTACAATATGACACAAGATCCGCATTTACGCTTTCTCTGAACCATCGTGACACTTACACTGGGATCACGGACAAGGACCGCTCGTTGACAACGAGACGCTTCGGGGAGTTGTCAAGGGAGATGCTTGAAGGGGGCTTTGAGGTCAGTGAGGCGATCACCTCCCTAGGTTCGGAGTTCCGAACCCCTGGGCACATCCCCGTGTGTAGGGAATCGCCAGGAGGGCTGAAAACTCGTCAGGGTCACACTGAGCTTGCGGTGGCGATTGCAAGGTTGGCCGGTTTGACCCCATGTACGATTGGTGCAGAGATGCTTGAACCTGATGGAGATGGCGCGCTTTCCGTGAAAGCAGCGAGAAAATATGCGGAGGGGCATGGAATCCCCATGATAACAGGAGAAGAAATCGCTGCTGCCTTAGAAGAAAAAGATTAGGCGGCGCTGGCATATGGAGGTTCGGGAACTATGGTTCGTGTGATGGCTGTGGGGATCTTTGACCTACTTCATGCAGGCCATCTTCATTATGTCGGGCAGGCCAAATCACTTGGGGACGAGCTTGTAGTCGTCATAGCACATGACGAAACGGTGCGAAAACAGAAGCACGAGCCAATAACAAACCAAGAGCTGCGTCGTAGGATGGTTGAAGGTCTCAAACCGGTCGATTCAGCTATTGTTGGCAACCCTCCCGGAGTGCCAATTTTCGAAATACTGATTACTGTAGAACCGGATATCATAGCTTTGGGTTTTGATCAGAAGCACTCGATAGACTCGATTAGAAAAGGGTTGGAGGAGCATGGGTTCGGTCATGTCCAAGTCACTCGTGTGGAGGGGCTTTCGGATGATCTTGATGGAACTAGAAAAATCATCGCGAGGATTCTCGACCTATGGCCTAGCTCCGAGGGCGGACCCTATGAGGAGGACTGAGATGTACACTGGAATTGTTGCCGGAACTGCTCCTGTAACTCGTATAACTGATGATGGGCCGGTTCGCACCCTAATAATCGATCTAGAAGGATTCGCTGAGGAGTTGCAGATAGGTGCTAGTGTTGCTTTAGATGGAGTTTGCATGACAGTGGTATCCATACAAGGCGCTGAAGTTCGATTCGATGCCATCGAGGAAACCATGGAACGCACGACCCTAGGACGGCTGGAAGTGGGGGACTTGGTCAATGTGGAACGTTCCTTGAGGATGGGTGATGAGTTGGGGGGGCACATACTATCTGGTCATGTAATGGGAACTTCGAAAATCATTGACAGGGAACAGCGTGGTGAGGGCCTAAAATTAGTAATGGAGAATCCGTCTGAGACTCGCCCTTTTATCCTCGAAAAAGGATTCATTGCAATCGACGGAATGTCTCTAACAGTTGGGGAAGTTTCTGACGATAGATTCGAACTTCACATCATCCCCGAAACATTGAGGGTGACGACAATTGGGGGAAAAGAAATCGGCGAAAAGGTCAACGTCGAAGTTGATTCGCATACTCAGGCTGTAATCCAGACAATGCTAAGGAATACGGGGGAGCAAATGTGAATCTGGGGGTGGTGTGCGGTTCCTTTCACCGGGAGCAGGTAGAGTTAATGCTGGGTTTCGCTAAGGACGAGGCCTCGTCCAAAAACTGGGAAGTTAGCGAGATTGCCTGGGTTCCCGGCTCTATGGAAGCCCCTCTGGCCCTCGACAGGATGCTAAGTGCCGGGAAAATCGATGGCGCGGTTGTATTGGGCATCATAGAACGAGGTGAGACGAGTCATGGCCTCGTGATGGGGCAATCCGTTACCAAGGCGATTATCGATCTGCAATTAAAACACGGCAAGCCGATTGGATTGGGGATAATTGGGCCTGGTGCTGAACCGGAGCACATTGGACCGAGGCTGGAGCCCCATGCTCGGGCTGCAGTGGGTGCAGTTGCCTCAATGGCAGAGTGATCACGAACGAGTCGCCTTCAGGGTGAACGAAAGTGGGATTGGGATCTGCCCCTCCTTCAATCGCCAATAGTTTGGACGCGAGGGCTCGAAGAGATCCGTAGATAGGGACCAAGCAAGCTCGTCTCTTTCATTTAGAGAATCTATGTGGAACCCATGCTGTATCAGGGCGTTGACGAGGGTGTCATACCTGTATTCCCAGCAATGCGTGATCCTTTCGGAATCATACTCCTCAGAAGCATAGCTTCCTTCGCCCGTCTCGGAAACTACTTCCTTGTTGAAAAGGTCATATTTTGTGACAAGGCGGGGGCCATCTGGACCCTCCTCGACATCCATAGAATTGAGCATTGGTGTGCTTTCCTCGAGATAAAGCACCCCTCCGGGTTTTGTTAAAGCGGCACAGACCCTAGCCCAATCGTTGAGATCGGGGAGCCAGCACAACGCGCCTCTACCCGTGTAAATGACATCAAATTGCTCGTTGTTAAGTGACTCAATTGCTTCTGAGACCCGGCTAACCACGAATCTAGAGTCGTTGATTCCGAGTATTCTAGCAAACCTCCTGGCCTCTTTTACCGCACTAGGTGAGAAGTCAAGCCCGGTCACACGTGCACCCTCACGTGCCCACGACAAGGTATCGGTCCCGATGTGGCATTGAAGGTGGAGGAGCGACTTTTCCCGCACAGAACCCATTTCCTCAATTTCCCAAGGAGCCAACTTCGACTCACCATCGAGCCACTGCTGTATTCTATAGAACTCTGCCCCACTGCCCTGTGCGTGCATGTGAGCCATGGAATCCCAAGACTCGAGGTTCTCCTGGATCGCCTTCTCTTGACTTGCCGGAGAGGGGGCGGGTCTCCATTTCATGGTGCCCGGTACAAGGGCGCGGATGAAACGCTATCGGAGTAGGAAACTACTGACCGGGGAGCCTGAAATCGCCGAGGTCAGCGTTTGTGATCTCGTCCATCTCTTCCACTGTAATGAGAGGGGTCAACTTTCCATTGAAAACTCCGGAGGCCCCAACGGCAAGAGAGAATGCCGTAATCTTGACGCTGTCTGGAACGTCCATGATGCACATGAAGTCCTTATCCCCGTAGCACCAGTAGTACGCTTCCAGAGTTCCGCCAAAAGATTCTGCAATCCTAACGGCCTCATCTCTACGGGCCGTTCCACCTTCCTTGAGAATTCCAGCAGCGCCTTCAGCAGTATAGCTTCCCGAATACATGAATTTGGGCATAAGTCGGGCATGATTGGATGATATATTACTATTACGTTGCCAATTCACCAGGATAATTGTGAGTACCGGCACGGTCAAGATTCAAGGGATGCCTAGGTTCACGGTACTTTATGGGCAGCGGGACCAGGAAGGTAGTCATCATTGGCTCGGGACCTGCGGGCTATACCGCTGGCCTATACGCATCGAGGGCCTTGCTTGAGCCTTTGATGTTCGCAGGATACATGTCCGGAGGGCAGTTGATGCTGACATCAGATGTTGAGAACTTCCCCGGATACCCACAAGGTGTGGGGGGTCCAGAGATGATGGTTCACATGAGGGAGCAGGCCGAACGATTTGGGCTGGAGGTTCATGACAAGAATGTGGAGAGAGTGGATCTCTCTCAACGTCCGTTTGGAGTCTGGGTTGAAGGTGAGAAATATATGGCAGACTCCCTAATTATCTCTACTGGGGCTGAGGCAATTTGGCTTGGAGCAAAGGGGGAAGAAGACCAGAAGGGCAGAGGCATTTCCACTTGTGCCACTTGTGATGGAGCATTCTTCCGTGATGAGGAAGTCATTGTGATTGGGGGAGGTGACTCCGCGATGGAGGAGGCAACGTTTCTCACTAGATTCGCAACAAAGGTAACCATTATCCACAGAAGGGAAGTTTTTCGTGCTTCCAAAGTGATGTACGAGAGGGCTGCGAACCATCCCAAGATCGAGATTCGGGCATTCAGGCAAGTCAAGAGTTGGCTTTCCGACGAGAATGGGCTCATTGGTGCGGTTCTTGAGGATCCCAGGGACGGCTCTGAGGAAGAAATTGCATGCACTGGGGCCTTCATCGCAATCGGACACACGCCGATTACTGGTTTCTTAGGAGGGCAGGTGGAGGCTGACTCTGAGGGATACCTCATCCACCACAAAAACACCATGACAAGCGTTCCCGGAGTGTTTGCTGCCGGGGATGTTGTGGACAAGCGATACAGACAGGCAATAACCGCTGCGGGGATGGGGTGCCAAGCTGCCATGGATGCAGAGAGATGGCTCGAAGACCAACATTGAGGGCTTTGGATGAGCAACCTGGGTGTTTTCGATGATAGGGGTAGGTGGCAACACAGGAGTTGGGTAAGCCATCGAATGGCCGATGGAGTGTATCTTCTTCACATTGGAATTACAGTATTCTGCGGTTTTGCATGGCTTGGACCGGATGACTGGATGCTGTGGGGCGTTGTGATTCTTTATGGCTCAACTGAATTTTTGTGGCTTTTCAGAGACAATTATTGTATCCTTACAGATTTCGAGAGGAGTTTGCGAGGCGTACCCAAACCGGAATCATTCCACGATCAGAATTTTATCCGGAGGCTGATTCTGTTGCTTTTTCGAGTGGACATGAAACCTGCCATAGTGATAACGATTACCAGATCTTGGGGCAGAGTTGGTTTCACTGTCGCATTTGCCAGGCTAATTATTCCAGGAATGTCGTGATTGGGGCGGATATACCGAAGCACCCATTTCCAAAACACTTCCTGGTTGGCATATGTCGGACCGCCTGGAGGAATCACAAAGCGAGCGTTACTCTAGGCATTTGGTGTTGCCTGAAGTCGGTGAAACGGGACAGTTGCAGCTTCTTGGAGCTTCGGTACTAGTAATTGGTGCTGGAGGGCTGGGTTCCCCAGCGCTGCTCTACCTCGCGGCCGCGGGGGTTGGGAGAATCGGGATCATGGACCATGATGAGGTCAGCATGTCCAATTTACAAAGGCAAATAGTACATAATTCGTCATCAATTGGTGAAAACAAAGCTAAGTCGGCCGCTAGGAGAATATCCGAACTGAACGATGAAATCGTTGTAGAAGCCATCGGTGAAAAACTGACTAGAACAAATGCAGTGGAGGTGATTAGGGAATATGACCTGATTCTGGATGGCACCGACAACTTTGACTCTCGGTACTTGATTGGGGATGTCTGCGAGGTCTTGGGCAAACCGTGGGTATTCGGAAGTATTCACAGGTTTGACGGACAAGTCTCTACATTCAACCTCGGTGGCGGGCCCAATTACAAGGACTTGTTCCCCGAGCCACCTCCTCCGGAATTGGCACCCAACTGTGAGGAGATTGGGGTGCTCGGCGTTCTCCCGGGGCTTGTGGGGACGATTCAAGCAACTGAGGCAATCAAGGCGATATTGGGAATAGGGGAAAACCTCAGTGGCAAACTTCTGACGATTGATGCACTTTCCATGGAGTTCAGAGTCCTGACTTTCTCAAAAAATCCAAAGAGAGGGGAAGTCGAATTATCCTCTTCTACGGCAACAGGCGAGTTTTTAGAAATCAAACCAATTGAGTTTGTCGCCCGCGTAGAGGAGGGTTGGATGCCGTTCCTTCTCGATGTCCGCAGGGCGGACGAGGAGGAAATCGTTTCGATAAAGGGAACGTCGCTGAGAATTAAACACCTATCGATTCCCAGCAGATTGAGTGAGATCCCACGGGATCGGGACGTCGTAATCTACTGCAGGATAGGTAGTAGATCTGCAGCGGTTGCCAGGTTACTCGTTGAATCTGGGTGGTCGGAAATGGGCGTATTCAACCTTAGTGGTGGCATACACGAGTGGTCCAATACCGTTGATTCGGATTTACCTAAATATTAATTGTGGTAATATTTATTTTAATCTAACATTTAATTGTGGTAATTATTGAATAATTTAGGTAAATAATAGTCGATAATCGATAATCCTATCTAAATGTGGTAAAATTTATTCTAGTCTACCGAATATTTGTTGTACTACCTCAGTATTTCGGTGTCATGAGGCAGTTTCGTAAGGGCATCTGGAAGTGCCCCGAATGTTCAATTCACCAGATTTGGAAAACTAGGTCGAAAGACGGGAACAAATTGGACAGGAGATGCGTTGGTTGCGGGAAAAGGGTTAGAGTTACCCTAGACCGCTCTCCGACGGGCAGGGGCCGGCTACGGGAGGTCGAGATATGGGAACGCGATCATTCCGTGTCAATGGGCGATCTGGAGGATGAAGCGGGGCGGAGGAATAGGATACTTGATGAGCCAGGTGAACAAAAGAAGGGCTCTGGAGAAGGAACGCAGGCCGAGCTTCCCGTTATTTGGGGAGTGGGGTGGAAGCCGGAAGAAGCATTGGAATTCAATACGAATCTAAAGTCGGGAGTTGCCAGAACCCAGCTTCTAGCGTTCATCGCCGAACGTCACGATGGGCATTTAGGTGCCGTGGCGGAATGCTGGGATGAAAGTGGGGTAAAGGGGAGTTTCGATGGGGCGGGTTTTCACGAGTTTTCAATAAAATTGATTTCGGAGATAGAGAATTACCTTTCAGAGAGGCTGATTGGGCCAAAACTATCCTCCTTGGGAGAAACCGAGATCATCCCCATGAGGAAGGGGGGGCTGTTCCTAAGTCGGCGCAATGCTAGGTTCATCCTAGACATCTCTCTTTGTTTGAGGAGGATTGCGCACTACGCTTCTGTTACTCTTGAGCAAAGGATCCAATGGCAGAGGTGGATGACGAGGACTAGACTAGTGGATGAACAGCTGAAGGATCTCTTTGCATCCGGATTACCAACCCCTGACGGGGGAAACTTTGGCGGCAAAGGGTTTCGGTCTACTTGGCAAGAAGGAATCGTTGCGTGCGCTTCATCACTAAGGAGGGCGATGGACATGCCCGCTGGAGAATGGCATAGGGCCGATGTCGTGGCACCGATGATCAGGGATGTTGGTCTCGCCCTAGCTATGGGTCAAACTCCCTTGGAGGTGCTATCTGCACAAATGGGCAAGGCAGATTCGTACATGGATGGTGGGCATCCGGGATGTGGTGGGAGAGACCTCCACATAGGGAACTGGGAAAAGGGTGTTTTGCCACCCACGGCACCTCTCCCAATAGCGAGTGCTACTTCTACTGGGATTGCATTGGCAGCAAAACGACTCGGGGTGGATAGGTTCCATTTGGCACCGGTGGGAGAGGGTTGTAGCAGTAGCGGGGAGTTCTGGGAAGCAATGAACTTCGCCGGGGTACGTGGGCTACCCATATGCTTCATGATTCAGAACAATCAAATCGCATTGGACACCTTTGTCTCGGGTCAGTCGGGAGCTGAGACGTTCGGTGACAAGGGACATGCGATGGGGATTCCCGCGTGGTCAATTGATGGTTCTGACCCTGCTAGTTTCTACTCATCGACAGCTGTTGCTCGTGAGTTTGGAATGTCACAAGGTGGTGCGACTCTGATACATGTGGAAACCATGAGGGGGTGTGGTCACGCCCATCACCATGATGATCTGTACTTGGGTGCTGCAAGTGGTAATCCTCCGGGATACGTAGATCGTGGCCTCATGTCTTACTGGGCGGAAAAGGACCCTGTGCCTAATCACATGGAATTACTTCTACGAATGGGCGTAAACGAACGTTCACTGGCAAATATGGCTCAGGAAGAGAGTGTGACGGTGGAAGCGGCAAGGAGTGAGTTAGAGAAAATGGAATGGCCGGAGGGTCACTCTGTTACAGCTGGAATTACTTCGTTACATGACGCTTGCACCCATGAGCAACAACTCGCGCGAATCAACGAAGAAAATGCTCCTGAAGACGCTCCACTCGGACCTGGGGAGACATGCCTGGTTTTCTCTGATTCACCGAGCTCGTGGACCTACAGCAAATCGATACAGAACGGAATGGTAACACTGGCTGAAAAGTATGGGGAAGAAGTCGTTTTCATGGGAGAAGATATGGAAATAGCTGGGGCATTTGGAATGAACCTTGCTCTAAAGGCCAGGGGGCATCAGGATAAGCTACTGGACATGCCTCTATCAGAATCGATCATTGTCCATTCGGCAACGGGTGCAGCCCTAGGAGGAATGCGCCCAATAGCTGAAATTCAATTCGGGGGTTTCGCTGCTCTGGCAATGAACCCCCTGATAAACAACGCAGCTCAATTGAGATGGAGATGGGGGGCTGAGGTCCCTATGACTGTTAGAATCCCACTTGGGGCGAAGACCAGAAGTGGCCCTTTCCATGCAAACATGATTGAGTCGTGGTTCGCAAATGACCCCGGCCTAATTATTGTAGCTCCAAGTAACCCGCAGGATGCGTACGACCTTCTAATTGAGTCCCATGATCTGCCTGATCCTGTAATTTTCCTAGAGCACATAGGCCTTTACGGATTGAGGGGGGGGAAGACAGGCTGGGGCAATTCAATCAACCAGGTTGTTGACACAGAAGCAGTGCACAAGAGGCTGGCAAATGGACTAAACTCCGTTGGTGAGGCACGAGTAGTACGTGGTGGCAGGGACTTGACGATTGTCACATGGGGTGCGATGTTGCACATTGCTATGGAAGCATCATCCCAATCATCGAAGAAGGGGGTAGAGGTAGAAGTGATTGATCTAAGAACATTAGCGCCGATTGATGCAAAGACGTGTGTCGACTCTGTTCGCCGTACGGGGAAACTGCTGGTACTACAGGAATCTCAGTGGACTGGGGGGTTTGGCCATACTATTTGCAGTAGGATTGTAGAGGAGGCTTTTTGGAGTCTCGAGGCCGCTCCGGTTGTTATTGGTGCACTAGACACACCCGTCCCATTCTCACCCACTTTGGAAGACCACACGGTACCCACTGCTAGTCTCGTTCAGCGCCACATAGAGAGGGCTTGCGGTTAATGTGATGCTATTTTCAGAATACACAAACAGTCATGAGCACGGCTTGTTCGGGTATGACTGTGGATGGCACATTGATAGATGTAGGATACATCGTTGCGGGATTCACTCTATTGATGAGCGGAGGAGAGGGGCTAGTCCAAGGAGCGATTAGAATCTCGGAACGACTCAGCATTCCACCATTGCTAGTAGGATTCACCGTAGTTGCCGTTGGAACTTCCCTCCCCGAGTTGGCTGTAGCCTTGGAGGCGGTATTGAGTGACTCCCCCGAAATTGCAGTCGGCGGCGTCCTAGGCTCAAATGTGGCTAATGTGATGCTAGTACTCGGAGCCGCTGCTGTTCTCGGGGCTTGTTCCGAGCCAGACCAGGGAATCAAGAGAGACTCAGCAGCGGTCCTGGGGGCCACCTTAATCCTCACAATTTTCGTTCTAGGAGGAGAAGTACCCCCCTTCGGGGGAGTGATGATGTTGTTTTGCCTTGTGGGATATTACATCTATGCATACTTCAGTGCGACGAAAACTGGAGAGGAGTTCGAGATAGCCGACTCTTGGTTACCTAGCGACATGATGGTAGCAATCCCCTCATGCATAGTTGGAGGGATGATGATCTGGTTCGGAGCGAAGCTGCTAGTCTCTGGTTCAACTGGCATCGCTGAAAGTTACGGGGTGTCAGAGGCAGTCATCGGGCTCTCTGTGGTGGCCCTTGGAACCTCGCTTCCTGAGTTGGCAGTCACTCTCGTGGCAGGAGTTAGGGGGCAAGGAGGCGTGGCAATTGGCAATGTTCTTGGATCAAATGTGATGAACATTCTCGGGATTATTGGCCTTACGAGCATTGTCGGAGGAGGCATTCAAATCGCCAGCGAGTTCGCTGATAGAGATATTTGGATAGTTATTGCGACTTCTGGTCTGGTAACTGGTATGATGCTCACTGAGAGAGAGATCAGCAAGCGATTGGGTGCGGTGATGATTGGGATATACTTGTCATACATGGGCTATCTCGCCAGTTTGGGAATTCTATAGCACTAACTACCTATCCGAGTCTCGGCACCCATGGAGGGATCGCGAATCGCTTGTGTAATCTTGGCAGCAGGGTCGAGCAGCAGATTGGGCACTGAGAAAGCGATACTAGATGTCGGCTCCGTCACGCTAGTGGGGTGGATCGCTCGCAGATTATTGGCTAACGGAATTTCACCCATAATAGTCACTAAATCTGAAATAGAGAATGAAGTTGTAAATTCAGTTTACCCATGTGAAGTCATTGTCAATCCCAATCCGAGCAGGGGGAGGACTGGGACTCTGCAAATTGGAATTTCTGCGCTGGATCTATCCATCGACGGGGCATTCAGGTTGCTTGTGGTTCCAGTCGACAGACCCGGATTTTCTGATTCTACTGTGCTCCGC
>Ga0066850_10001238_pt1 | contig 13520 bp, 7 predicted proteins | sample ETNtaG_4_FD_67282 | JGI IMG/M metagenome (GOLD analysis project Ga0066850, IMG submission 67282) | Marine microbial and viral communities from oxygen minimum zone, Eastern Pacific Ocean - ETNP201406SV67 | ecosystem: Environmental > Aquatic > Marine > Oceanic | place: Pacific Ocean: Eastern... | reverse complement strand
GTTTTGACAATTCTTCAACAAAAATATATGGTTCACCCCAAAGAGGTGGCAAGCTTACCAAAAAAGAAGAGATGACTTCTCCGGGTGATGCTTCCCCATCCTCCAATCTGAACACAACCATTGCTTCTCTTGCAACCCCAGAGGGGGTTGGTGGTTTGGCTGTTATACGGATTAGTGGTCCTGACGCCTATTTGGTTGCTCAAAATTTATGCGAAAAAGAAAAAATTAAGCCAAGGTACGCCCTATATACGCCCTTTCACTCTCCTGTTGGGCTTGAGATTGACTCTGGTGTTTTGACTTATTTCCCGGCTCCACATTCGTATACAGGCGAAGATGTTGTTGAGCTCTCTTGTCACGGGGGCTTTGTTGTTTCTACGGAGTTATTAGAGGCTTGTTACTCGTTTGGTTGTGTGGTGGCTCAACCCGGCGAGTTTACACGACGCGCATTTTTGAACGGCAAAATGGATCTCTGCCAAGCGGAGGCTGTTGCTGATGTTATTATGTCTGAATCTTCCGCAGGGAAAGATGCTAATTATAAAATTCTCTCTGGAAAGTTTTCAACTCTCATTTTAAGGTTAAAGCAGTCTCTTTTTGATTTGGTCTCCAAACTGGAGGGTGAACTTGATTTCACCGAGGATGAAATAACCCCCATCCCGACCATAAAAAAGAGGGCTCTTGTGTTTGATGTGCTGTCACAAACAAAAGATGTCCTTTCCACGTATAGTACTGGGAAAATGCTGCAGCGCGGAGCGTTAATTGCCTTTGTGGGGAAACCAAATGTTGGAAAATCAAGCTTGTTGAACGCAATTCTTTCTGAAGAAAGAACCATTGTGTCGGAAACGCCCGGCACAACACGTGATGCTGTTGAGGTTCCTTTTCTAATTAACAACTTTCCTGTACGCTTGGTTGATACGGCTGGCATTAGGCGCCCTGACGATGCCGTTGAGGGTCTCGGCATGGGTTTCACCCACCAATACTTAGAAAAAGCAGATCTTGTTTTAAATGTGATTGATCTGTCTTTGCCAAAAAACACTGTTGAAAAAGAGATAAAAACCTTTAATTGTTCCAAGCCTGTCATCCATGTTTTAAATAAGTCTGATCTGTTAAACAATGGTACAAAAAAGGCTTGGGGTTCAAAAAGCCTTGGGGTTGCCACAACTTCTGCCCTTCAAGGAGATGGGGTCAAAAATCTAATAAAGTTTATTTATAGAAACCTTGTTGACCGCCCCTCTCTTTCTGGTGGTTTGGTTCTTACAAATTCTCGACATAAACTTTCTCTTGACTCTGTTGCCAGCTCTCTTGAGAGGGCGCTTTTTATTATAGATTCAAACGACTCTCCTGAAATACTTTCTGTAGAGCTTCGAGATGCCGTTTCACATCTTGATCAAATTTTGGGCCTAACTTCTGTTGACGAGATTTTAGATAATATATTTTCAAAGTTCTGCGTTGGTAAATAGTGTTTCACGTGAAACTGTGAACTTAAAGAAAAAATACGATGTGGTTGTGGTTGGTGGGGGCCATGCCGGAATTGAGGCGGCTTTAGCAGCGACCCGGTTGGGTCTTCAGGTCGCCCTTATTACCATGGATGCTTCTTCAATTGGTCGGATGTCTTGTAATCCTGCCATCGGTGGCCTTGCCAAGGGACATCTTGTTCGTGAAATTGATGCTCTTGGCGGACAAATGGGCTGCTTGGCTGACGCTGCTGGGATTCAATTTAAAATGTTAAACAAATCAAAAGGGAAGGCTGTTTGGTCTCCCCGAGCACAAATTGACAAGAAACATTATGAATCTCTTGTCTCATTCTCGATTCAATCCAGGCCAAATCTAGATATCATTGAGGGTGAAGCACGGAAAGTTTTAACAAAAAATGGTTTTGTTTGTGGGGTTGCAATAGATCGTGAAACAACTATTTCTTGTCGGTCTCTTGTGTTAACCTGTGGAACCTTTCTAAATGGTGTTGTCCATATTGGAAGGAGAAAAATATGTGCCGGTAGAATGGGAGAGGAAGCCTCTGGCGGTATCACCGAGTCTCTTATTTCCTTGGGTTTCACTTCTGGGCGACTAAAAACCGGTACCCCGCCACGTCTTCGATCAAAATCTATAGACTGGGAGAAGGTTGAAGAAGTGTTTGGAGATAAAAACCCAAGACCCTTCTCTTTTCGAACAACCAGCTTCAACCCTCCAAATATTCCGTGTCATATAACTAACACCAACTCCATTACTCATGAGATTATCCTGGGAAGCCTTTCTGTTTCCCCTTTATATTGCAATGAGATTGAGGGTGTGGGCCCTCGTTATTGTCCTTCCATTGAGGAGAAAGTGGTCCGTTTTTCTGAGAGGGGTAGCCACCATCTTTTCCTAGAGCCCGAGTGGGCCGGCTCTGACCAGATATATACAAACGGTTTTTCTACAAGCCTTCCTGAGGGTGTGCAGCTAAAAGCCCTCCGAACGGTCCCTGGTTTAAAAAACGTTTCTTTATATAGGCCTGGGTATGCCATTGAATATGACTTTTTCCTGCCATCACAACTAAAAGCTTCCCTTGAGACAAAGGCTGTCCATGGCCTTTTCTTCGCTGGGCAAATTAACGGAACTTCCGGCTATGAAGAGGCTGCCGCCCAGGGCTTGTTGGCTGGCATTAACGCGGCCATGCATTTTCTAGGAAGTGAACCTCTGGTCCTCCAGCGTAACGAAGCTTATCTCGGCGTATTAATTGATGACCTGGTTACAAAAGAAACCTTGGAGCCCTATCGAATGTTTACGGCCCGCGCTGAGTACCGTCTTTTGCTTCGTCACACAAATGCAGACCTTCGTCTTTCACCGACAAGCTATAAGATTGGCCTTCTAAATGAATTTTTATTAAGCGCTGTTACCAAAAAACAAGACTTTTTAAGCCGGGAGATAAAAAAGTTGCGCCAATGTCGGCCGGGGCTTGAAAGCATTAACTCTTTTCTTTCTTCTCTTGGGGAGCCGCATACTACTGAGAAAATTTCTTTAGCAGACGTTCTCCGGCGTCCTCCGGTTGGTTTAAGAACGTTGGCTGAAAAAGGTGTTGTCTCTCTTGGTTTCAATGGGTTTTCGATGGAACAACAGGAAGACCTTATTGATGAGCTAGAAACCTCCATTAAATATGAGGGTTATATCAAGCGTCAGGATTCTTTAATTAAAAGGTTGGCTAAAAATGAGTCTACTCGAATCCCTCCGACTTTTGATTTTAATGAATGCCGAGCCCTTTCTTCTGAGGCTCGCGAGAAACTTCATTTTGTTCGGCCTGAAACCCTTGGCCAGGCCTCTCGTATTTCTGGGGTTTCCCCTGCAGATATTGGGGTTTTAGCGGTCTTTTTAACTGCTCAATGACCCCTGTTTCACGTGAAACGGTTTCGACCGTTTCTTTAGATGATTTAATACTGTCTCTTTTTTGTCGGATTCGAGACGCTTTCGATAAAGAACCGACCCCTGATCTCTCCTACCTTAACATACATGGTTCTTTGTTGCCTTTTCTTTTGATTGTTTTAACTCGTTTAAAAACAAAAAGATGTGTGGTTTCAATTGAAGATTATTCTCTCCGGAAGAACCTGTCTGAGTCTTTGGCTCAGCTGGTGCCCGATTTTTCGTTGTTTTTGGCTGGGGCCGCAGAGGGTGAACGGCTTCAGGGGGCAGATATCCATGTTTTAAATCTTTTTGCGTTTAGTGAGGTTCCTCTTCTTATTGTTCCTCGTCAATGGACAGACCGTGTTAGGGCTTGTTTGGGGGATGGTTCAAGTGAGGGGGTTAAGCTTTCTTCTGTTCCGCGCCGTGAGGCGCTTGTCTCGTTCTTTAAGGCTTGGAAAATGGAGAAGGTCCCTCTTGTTAAGGCCCCTGGCTTCTATGCCCTTCGTGGGGCTGTGGTGGATGTTTTCCCTTTTGGTGCTACCGGGCCGCTTAGGCTCGAGTTCGCTGAGAGTGGGCTCTCTTCTGTCCGAACGTTTGACCCTTATACCCAAAGAATGATCAAGCCCGTTGACAAAGAGAAGGTCTTTTTGTCCGCACCATTAAAGCCTCTATCAAAAAAAGGTGGTTTTGGTCAACACATTAGCGTGCCCGACTCCTTTTATCTTTCGGTTGAACCGTCTGGTTCACCCAACATTTACAACCTTCAGCCTTTTTACGGGATAAAAGAGTCTTTTGCGTTAGATCTTGGTTGTGTCTCTCATCGAGGTTTTTATAACAACCCGAAAGCTTTTTCAGGGTTGGTTTTGCGCCTTCAAGACAAACAGTTTTCTGAACACCGTGTTTTTTTTTCGGAGGTGTTCACCGGCCAGGCTAAAAGATCTGGTCTTCTTAATTCCTTTTCTGTTAGCAACATACCTTTTTCTGGTGCTTTTTCCTCTGTGCCTCTCGGTGTTTTTTGGGTTTCGCTAGATCGTGTTATTAACCTGCCAAGTTTGCCCTCCTCTACTTCTGATAAAACGGCGTTTTCCCTTGAGTGGTCCGATAGCCTTTCTAGCTTGCCTTGGGAGGGGCCCGTTGTTCATGAAGGCTTAGGTATCGGGCTCTATAAGGGTCTTTCCCGTGTTTTAAAAGATTCTGTTAAAACCGAGTGTGTTTCTCTTGAGTTTAAACATGGTGATGTGGTTCACGTTCCCTTGGATAGGCTCGATTCTGTCCATCCATATGTGGGCTCTGGAGAAAGCCCTGGTCTTACAGACCTCAGGACAGGCCGATGGCAACGATCAAAACAGAAAACGAGGCGTTCTGTTGGAGAGGTTGTAGACCGGTTTATTCAAATGTATGGTGAGAGGCAGGGGGTTGACGGCTTTTCCTTTTCAAAAGACGGGGAAATGCTTGACCGCCTTACAGAAACATTCCCTTTCAAAGAAACTGATGACCAAATGGCGTGCTATGAAGATGTGCGCCGGGACATGGAAGCTAAATCCCCCATGGATAGACTTGTTTGCGGTGATGTAGGTTTTGGAAAAACTGAGGTCGCTATTCGAGCAGCCCTTAAGGCTGTTGCTGATGGAAAGCAGGTTGTTCTTTTGGCTCCAACCACAATTTTGGTTGATCAGCTTTTTAAAAGCTTTCTTTCGCGTCTTGAGCCTTTCGGTCTTTTTGTTCGACACCTTTCCCGCTTTACCGACCCGCCAGATGTCAAAAAAACGCTGTCCGGTCTTGCGGCGTCAACCGTTGATGTTGTTGTTGGAACACATCGTCTTCTTTCAAAAGACCTCTCTGTTCCTAATCTTGGTTTAATTATTGTTGATGAAGAACACCGTTTTGGTGCCAAACACAAGGAAATGCTTCGGGTGCTTAAACCAGGTTGTGATTTTCTAAGCATGAGCGCCACGCCAATCCCTCGGACGCTACAGTTTTCTCTTGTCGGCGTACGGGATGTTTCAACCATTAGGACACCCCCTCCGGGGAGGCACCCCATCCTCACATCAATAGAAGTCTTCGATGTTAACCGTATAAAAAATGCTATTGCATATGAGGTTGGCCGCGGAGGACAGGTTTTCTTTGTACAACACAACATTTCAAGTCTTAAGAAGTTTGTTGGCCAAATTGAGGACCTTCTTCCCGATGTTCGTGTGGGGGTCGCACATGGAAGAATGGCCGCCAAGAAGCTTGAATCTGTTATGTTGGGCATGCTTCAAGGAGAAGTTGATGTTCTCGTCTCAACAACAATTATAGAGGCTGGCATTGACCTTTCTAATGTTAATACAATTCTTATTAACAACGCACATCGGTATGGTCTTTCCCAGCTTTACCAAATGCGGGGGCGTGTAGGAAGGTCTTCTAGGCAGGCTTATTGTTACCTGTTAATTCCTCGTTCAGACGTAAGCCCTGATGCCCATGAGCGCTTACGAACAATTCAATATAATACCGCGCTTGGCTCTGGTTATGATGTTGCCCTTCGTGATTTAGAAATGCGGGGTGGTGGAAACCTCTTTGGTCTTGAACAAAGTGGCCATCTTGCCACGGTCGGTTTCCATCTGTATTGTAAAATTGTTAAAGATGCAGCTGAAAAAAGAAAACTAAAGCAAATACCTAAAGAAAAAACGTCTCCTGTTTCGCTGGCTGTAAAAGGTGACGCTTTGATACCTGAAGATTATGTTCAAGAACAGGAGGACCGTCTTCGTTTTTACCGCTTGTTGGCTGGCGCTGTTTCGTCCTCTGAAATAGACGGTGTGGCCGAAGAGATCCGTGATCGGTTTGGTCCTTTGCCAGAGCCGGTTTCTAATCTTCTTCTTATAAAAAAAATTCGCCTTTTCTCCGCTGATAGCGCTTTTAAGTCTGTGGAGGTTGGCCGCAGAGGTGCAACCCTCTGGCTTGGGGCTAAAAAGAACCAAGCAGTTGTGTCGTTGGTCCGTTCTTGTGGCGCCGTGCTGGAAGAAAAAATGCTTTCCTTTTCTGTTGTTAATAAACGGGGTGGTCAAACTGGTATTAGCATTGAAACAGGTTCGCTTTCTTCGGCGTTGCAGGCGGTAGAATACCTTTTTGAATCACCAAGCGTCTCCCTTTAATTTCTTTTGTGTTCTTCTCCCGCCCAACAACTCTCTTTTCATCTCTCTTCTTTCTTCTTCTTATCTTTACCTTTTCTGGCTGCACCCAAAAAGAAGGTGGCGACACCTCTGCCAACTCTACTCTTTCCGTTGACAGGCACAACACAAAAGACGGGGCCCTGCCGGACCGACAAAACCTCCTATATAAAGCTGCGGTCGAAAGTGGTTTACAAAACGACACCTCTATTGAGGGGTTGGTCAAGGATTATCGAAAAAATCTTTACGGAAATCTTTTTCTGGAACACTATCTCTCCTCAAGAATAGAAATATCCATGGAAAAAATTAGAGAACACTATTTAGAAAATAGGGTTTCATATGTAAGACAATCAAACCAGGTTCGCCTAATACAGTTTCTTACACAAAACGAGGCTTCTGCGATTAAAATCAAACGAGCTTTGCTGCGGTACGACGCAGAACTAAGGGCGTCCCTTTTGAGGGAGCACGGCGTTTCTCCTGTTTCTGTTTCTCCTGGAGATTTACCTCAAAGCCTAGATCTTCTCTTGTTTGGTTTTTCCACACCCCGCGGCGTTTTGGGTCCAGAAAAAACATCTTTTGGATATCACGTTCTCGAGGTTCTGGAGTTTTTTCCTGAAGGTTCGTTTCGTGGCCTAGATGAAGTCTATGATGAAATAAGCCAAGAACTCTATCAGTCCCGTCGTGCAGCTCTCTATGGCCGTCTTTTAGACAGCTTGGCGACGGCATCTTCGCTCACTGTTAATAAAAAGGGGGGCGCCGAAGCCTTTAATGAAAAAATATAACCGAACCCGCTGTTTTTTCTTCTCTCTCTTTGGCTTTGGTTTTCTTTTTTCCGGCCAAAACCTTATTGACGGGGTTGCTGCTGTTGTGGGGCAGCATGTCATTCTCAAAAGCGATGTTGCGCAACTCGTACAGATGACCGCTGTGGAGCGTCGCCTTGATCCCCGTTTTGACATAGAAAAACTTGAACAACTTCAGGAACAGGTTCTTCAGTCCCTTGTCAACCAGAAGCTTATCTTAGAAATTGCTGAGGTAGAAAGTATTGAGGTGGAAGATCGTGAGGTTGATCAGGCTGTTGAGCAATATATCGCTCAATCGGTGTCTCAGGCCGGGTCGGAAGAGCAGCTAGAAGCGATTCTGGGAAAACGTATTAGTGAGCTTCGGCGAATGTGGTGGTCCGATATGCGCGAACAGCTTATTGCTGAGCGTTATCAAGGACAGCTTTTCGGGGATATCGCTGTAACTAGGGATGAGGTTGTTGTGTTTTACAACAATTATAAAGATAGCCTGGGAACTATTCCAACTTTGTATAATTCGAGCCACATCTTCATCAAGTCACGCCCCGGTGGAAAAAGCCGGGCCGTTTCACGCAACCTCATAGACTCTCTGAGACAACAAATCATCGGTGGCGAAGACTTTGCGCAGCTTGCCGAACAGTTTTCTCAAGATCCTGGTTCGGCTCGCAATGGTGGTGAGCTTGGTTTTGTCAGCCGGGGAACCTTTGTGCCGGCTTTCGAGCGTGTAGCCTATGAATTAAATCCCGGAGAAATAAGTCGCCTTGTGGAAACAGAGTTTGGCTATCACATTATAGAGGTTTTAGAAGTTCTGGGGGACAAGGTGAACGTCCGCCACATCTTGGTCTCTCCCACGGTTAGCGTGGCTGATGAAGACAGTATTTACGCTTTTGCTTCTTTCGTGCGAGACAGCATAAAAACAGAGGAAGACTTTTCCCGGTTGGCAAAAAACCATTCCGACGATATCAGCACAAAAGAGGCTGGGGGGCGTTTAGGTTGGGTAGACCCCAATACTTTTCCAATCGAAGAGATCGGAAAGGTCTTGCTTTCCCTAGAGGTTGGGATTCCCTCCCCTCCCGTAACGACCAAAGACGGCTTTCACCTATTGTTGCTTCACGAGGTGAAGGGGGGTGGCACCCCCACCCTCGAAACACACTGGTCAGAGCTTGAGGGATTGGCCTTGGCCAGGAAAAAGGGGCGTCGCTTCAACGTGTGGCTTAAAGAAGCTTCAGCCTCCATTTATGTGGAAAACTTTTTAACAAAAAAGTAAACCGTCGAATAACAATTAACCACATCGGCTGGTCAAAAATCTTAATAACGTTACTCAACACTGTTATGCTAGGCTTTTCTGTTAATGATGGTCCTTTTTTCAACAAACTATACACATAAAGCAGAGCATAATAAAAACTTTACATTAACAACAAAGTTAGGCTGTTAGCTAAGGGCTCTCTTGGAAGCTTATAGCTTTACACACCCCATATTATTAAATAAGGTTTTATCTTTATAGATTTAAGAAAAAATATAATTAATACTAGATTTCAATCTAGAAACATGTTGTCCAAGAAACGAATTCTAGGTAACGTAAAATCACGATTTCACCACATATTACCCTTTCGAAACTAGGAAAACCCCAACTTTTATGAAGGTTTCAATTTCAAGAAATTCTCTCCAAACAGCCTTACAAAATCTTGCAAAAGCAACCCCGGCAAGGTCCACCATTCCAATACTTAGTAGCGTTCTTTTTACCGCAAAGGAAAGTGTGCTTGAAATGCGAACCACGGACCTAGAAATTACGTTGGTGACAAGAGCTGAGGCCTCTATTGAAAGCCAGGGCGGCGTTGCAGTACCACACCGCACAATTACGGAAATAACAAATGCAATGCCGGAGACAGACATAACAATTGAAGCCGATGAAGAGAACAGGGTTGTTATTAAAACCTCCTTTGGGAATTATGACATTTCCGGTGCACCCCCAGAAGACTTTCCTGCCATGCCGGAGGTTGATAACAAAAAAGAGATTAAAATTGCGTCTTCTACCTTAAAACACCTTATTGAAAAAACATCTTTTGCTCTAAGTGCGGACGAGCTGAAACCGGCACTTATGGGAGCTTTGTTTGAAGTTTTAAAAAATCAAATCTCGGCCGTTGCTACGGACGGGCACAGGCTTTCGATCTGTTCACGGTCAGATTTTTCATCGAAGGGATACGAAGGAAGCGTCATCGTACCCAAGAAATTTCTTCACCTTCTTTTGTCATATCTTAATGAGTCGGAAGAAGCTGTGCTTTGGGTTGGAGACAACCATTTGACAATTTCATTTAAACAGGGAACAATCTTTTCGAGGGTGATAGACGAAAAATACCCGGATTATAAAACCGTTTTACCAAAAGATAACAACAAAGTACTTACAGCAGAGCGGGAAGACCTGCTTGCTTCAGTACGCCGGGTCTCAATCCTTTCTAATAGAGCCACCCGACAAGTGGAGCTAAAGCTTTCCAACGGTGAGGCGGTTATTACAACGGAGGACCCTGAAAGCGCGTCTAGTGCACAAGAAAAAATAGAGGTGGATTATGAAGGGGACGACCTAACCCTAGGGTTTAACGCAAACTATCTTGTTGATATCCTGTCACACATCAGCACCGACAAGGTCTTGATACGACTAAACACCCCAATTTCTGCAACATTGGTAGAACCTGACAAACAAGGAGAAAACGAAGAAATCACCATGCTTTTAATGCCAATGCGGACTGGCGGCGAGTAAATTTTGAAAAAGACTTTTCTGTTCTTGCTGAACAGAAAAAGATAGTCTATAAATAGCGGGAGACTTGGCGTTTATATGGAGCAACTTAAATCAGCACTAAACACTGCTCTCAAACGGGAAGGTCTTGACAGGGCGGTACACCAAAATAAGGCTCTTTTCATATGGGAAGAAGTTGTGGGGAAGTCTGTTGCGAAGAACTGTATCCCAGAAGAGATGAAGCATGGAGTCTTGATTGTCCGGGCATTAACCCCCGTGTGGCGAAACGAAATAGCAATAAAGAAAAAGGAAATCCTTGAAAAATTGAACACAAAATTGGGAAAAAAAACAATAAAAGACATGCGGGTTTTATAAAAATGGCGAAAAAAACTAAAGACTATAGCGCTGAGAAAATCACAGTTCTTAAGGGACTTGAAGCAGTCCGAAAACGTCCAGCAATGTACATTGGTGATCTTGGTAAGCGAGGGCTTCACCATCTTGTAAATGAAGTTCTTGACAACAGTGTAGACGAGGCGCTGGCAGGACATTGCACAAAAATCTCCGTCTTGATAAATGAAGACAACTCGGTATCAGTAGAAGATAACGGACGCGGGATTCCCGTAGATATTCATAAAGAAGAAAAAAAACCAGCCCTCGAGGTCGTCATGACAATTCTACATGCGGGTGGCAAATTTGACAAGGGAACGTATAAAGTGTCAGGAGGGCTACATGGTGTTGGCGTCTCTGTTGTGAACGCTCTTTCCGCTTGGTTGGAGGCGGAAGTAAAAAGAAACGGAAAGACCCACAACCAGAGATATGAAAAAGGGGAGACAAAGACAAAATTAAAATCGACAGGCAAGGTAAAAACGACGGGGACAAAAATAACCTTCATGCCAGACGGGGAAATATTTAAAGATATAAGTTGGGATTTTGACATTATTTCAGAGCGCCTCAGAGAGTTAGCATACCTAAATAAAGAACTCGAAATAACCATTAATGACAACCGGATAGAAAGGGGGGGGAGAAAGGAAGTCTTCAAGTATAAAGGGGGACTATCAGACTATGTCAAGTTTTTGGACAGCTCCGCCAACCCATTGCACAAAAAAGTAATTACTGTCGTGAACGAAAAAGGTGCGGTACCCGTGGAGGTGGCGCTTCGATACAACGACGGATACAACGAAAACATCCTTTCTTTTGTGAACAACATAAATACAATTGAAGGGGGAACCCACATGTCTGGGCTACGGTCAGCTTTAACCAGAGCCATGAATGCCTATACCACCAAAAACAAACTTATTAAAACAACCAAAAACGAGAAAATAACGCTATCCGGAGAAGACTTTAGAGAGGGAATCACTGCCGTCATTTCCATAAAAGTGGCAGAACCACAGTTTGAGGGCCAAACCAAAACAAAACTAGGCAACGGAGAAGTAAAGGGACTAGTGGACTCTACTGTCTTTGAGGGACTACAGGATTTTCTAGAACAAAACCCTTCTATTGGAAAGAGAATTGTTGAGAAGGCTGTTCTTTCAGCCCGAAGTAGAGCAGCGGCTCGTAAAGCCCGCGAGCTTATTAGACGAAAAAGTGCTCTGGAGGGTGGTTCGCTCCCAGGAAAGCTGGCTGACTGTTCAAGCAAAGACCCGGAGATGTGCGAAATTTTTCTGGTTGAGGGTGATTCAGCCGGCGGCTCAGCCAAACAGGGGAGAGACAGGCGATATCAGGCAATTCTACCGCTAAGGGGAAAAGTGATCAATGCTGAAAAAGCCAGAATTGATAAACTTTTATCTAACATTGAGATCCAGTCTATCATTACAGCCCTAGGCACGGGCTTTGGCGGAAACGGGGAAATGGAAGATGGTCAAAAGCGAACTGGAGCCGAATTTGATATCCTGAAGTTGCGGTATAATAAAGTAATAATAATGACAGACGCAGATATTGACGGTAGTCACATTCGAACACTTTTACTCACTTTTTTATATAGAAAAATGCCTGAGCTGATTACCGATGGCCACGTCTTTATTGCTCAACCACCGCTCTACAAAGTGAAACAAGGGAAAAAAGAACAATACGCTTTTGACGAAGACCAACGAGAAATGATCACCGAGCGCTTTAAGAAAGATAATAAAACACAAAAAATTGATCTTCAGCGGTATAAAGGGTTGGGTGAAATGAATGCAGACCAGCTTTGGTCAACCACCATGGACCCAGAGAGAAGGTCACTACTTAAGGTTTCTGTAGAGAGCATTAGTGAGGCGTCAACACTTTTCATGGAGCTAATGGGAAGTGACGTAGAAGCACGCCGGGAGTTTATTACAACCCACGCCAAATTTGTGGTGAACCTTGATGTATAATGGGAAAAACAACAATGGTTGAACTTACCAGAGACATGTTTTTGAACCGCGACATTGTTGACGAGATGAAAGAGAGCTATCTTAACTATTCTATGTCCGTTATTGTCTCTCGGGCCCTGCCCGACGTAAGAGACGGCCTAAAGCCAATACACCGGAGAATCCTTTATGGCATGAGTGAGTTAGGCTCACTTTGGAACCGCCCCTACAAGAAATCAGCGAGAATTGTTGGGGATGTAATGGGTAAATACCACCCTCATGGCGATTCATCCATCTATGATTCTTTGGTAAGAATGGCCCAAGATTTCTCAATGCGCCACGAATTGGTTGATGGTCAGGGAAATTTTGGATCTGTTGATGGAGACAATGCAGCAGCAATGAGATACACAGAAGCTCGAATGTCCCGCTTTGGGGCTGAAATGCTCAGAGACCTAGAAAAAGAGACGGTTGATTGGCAGCCAAACTTTGACGAAACAATGGAAGAGCCTATGGTGCTCCCGGCTGTTTGTCCCAACCTTTTGGTTAACGGGTCAGAAGGAATTGCTGTCGGCATGGCCACAAAAATCCCACCACACAATCTTGTTGAGATTATAGATGCAACCGTTGCGCTCATAGACAAACCCAAAGCGACAATAGAGGACCTTATGAAGCACGTGAAGGGTCCCGACTTTCCTACAGGAGCCACCATTGAAGGGCTAGGCGGCATACAACAAGCTTATGAAACGGGGAGAGGAAAAATAACCGTAAGAGCCAACGCCTTTATTGAGTCTATAAAAGGTAGCAAATCCAATATTGTTGTAAACCAAATACCGTATCAAGTGAACAAGGCAAGATTGATAGAAAAAATTGCGGACATGGTTCGAAACAAAAGGATAGAAGGTGTTTCCGATATACGAGACGAATCAGACAAGGACGGCATGCGCATCGTGATTGAGACAAAGCGCGACACCGTTCCAGAGGTAATTCTCAACCAACTGTACGTTAATACCCAAATGAAAGACACGTTTGGCATAATACTTTTGGCCTTGGTAGATGGTATACCAAAAGTTCTTTCATTGAGAGAGGTCCTACAGTGCTTCATTGATCACAGACACGACGTTCTTCTTCGCAGGACAAATTATGAGCTTAG
>Ga0066850_10001235_pt1 | contig 13524 bp, 16 predicted proteins | sample ETNtaG_4_FD_67282 | JGI IMG/M metagenome (GOLD analysis project Ga0066850, IMG submission 67282) | Marine microbial and viral communities from oxygen minimum zone, Eastern Pacific Ocean - ETNP201406SV67 | ecosystem: Environmental > Aquatic > Marine > Oceanic | place: Pacific Ocean: Eastern... | reverse complement strand
AGTATTCCGGCGTAGCTCAGCGGTAGAGCAGGTCGCTGTTAACGACAAGGTCGCTGGTTCGAACCCAGCCGCCGGAGCCAAACCAAGCACCAACAGAGGTAGACCGAGTTCCTAGACCGGTCCCTCTTTTATTTTTGCATCATCTCTTTACATTTTCGCCTCTGTTAGCTGGTTCGAGTCCAGCCGCTATGGTGCGTAAATAGTTAGAACCGCAAGAATAGGCGAAAATGTGCGAATGACCCCTGTTGAGCGGTTCCGACATTGACCAGCCCTCCTGGAGTGACTGTGCAGCCGAAAAGCTGACCGGGTTCCTTGACCGAAAAAGAGAGGTATGCATTGCAAATATAAGCGTTTTATGCTATAATGTACTCGAACCTTAATAATTTAGTTACTCCCTTGAGAGCGGCGTAGTTTATTTATATTTATTCTAAATATAGTACGCCGTTCTCAAACAACAGAGCTGTATGCGGATCGTCCGTAAGCAGATGTAGCGGCAGAAAATGGGTACGTCATCATGACACGCCTTTTTGAACTCCCCGTCGGCAAGAACCACGCGTTCTTGCTGGCACTTCAGAACCAGGGCTTCACCCTCGAGCAGGCAGAAGACGTGATCAACGATCCGTCTAAAGCCAAGCTAGTGGTGGATGCGCTGCAGCCGACCCCGTCGGTGCGCAGCTTCACCCAGTTCGCGTCTCTCCTGTACTCGCTCGACGAGCAGAAGGCGCTCCTGCTGCGGCTCAACGGGCAGCTGCCCAAAGAGCAGCGGTTCCCCGCAAGCTGGCTCACCAAGCTCGACACCACCAGCAACCACGTCCAGTCGGTCGAAGACCTCGAGTTCTTCTTCGTCGTGCTCAGCACGCTCGAGAAGACTTGGAACTTCAACCAGAAGCTCATCGAGCTGACGCAACCTGGAATCTGGGACTCTGGCTTCGGCAAGGACGAGACGCAGATGCGACTGGACCCCAACACTGTCGTCTACAAGCCCGGTATCCACCGTGTTCGTATCAACCTGGTGGACAACTGGCTGCCCGAGAGTGGCCGATCTGTCGATCAGGTGCGCTTCCATGCCTCCGAGGGGGGCAAGAAGCTGGCCGGTATCGAAGTCATCGGAGCCTACGGGTTGCAAGACCCCAAGCTCCTTCAGTCGCAGGACGGTGAAGCATTGCCGTACTGCGATCTTGCTGGTCTCCAGCAAGGCGATGGCTTCGCCCAGGTGCCCTTCTTCTTCTGGCACCGCCGCAGCCGCGGGGCGCACTTCTACTCGTGGCAGTCCGGCCGCGTCGATGCGAACTTTGCGGCTCCGTCGCTCAGGGAGTACTAGAACCTCGGTTCCTCAGTGTCCGGAAGGGCTTTGGATTTCGGTCCTTAGTCCTTCCGGTGCTGAACCAGCCCTCGTCACTTTGAAAAAAGTCTCTGAGGGCTTTTCATTTGCTATACTTTTTAAGGACTATGGTTATTGAATGTATGTTCATGGATATACATCACCTCGTCTGGTATCTTGCGACTGACTGAGTTTTTGTGTTTACGAATACAAAAAGCGAGCGAGCAACTATCGAGTACTCCGTGCTTTTGGCTGGAGATAATCACCATCTCATATAAAATTCAAGATTCGGATGCGTCTGAATCTGGTGCAAGCAGATGGTCAAAAGCGCTTTTCTTGTGGCGATGGCTTCGCCCAGGTGCCCAACTTCAACTGGAACCGCAACAACCGCAAGGCGAACTTCAACTCGTGGCAGTCTGACAACGTCAATGCGAACTTTGCGGCTCCGTCGCTCAGGGACTGCTCGATAAAGACTTCAACCAACCTCCCAGCATGCGTCCGATTTCAGATAATTTAGAATCGAGCTGCTGGTAGGTTGGGTTGGAGATGCACCTACAGTCCTTGCAGAGGCTGAGGAGTAATCGTAGAACGTCCAAACTCGCAGACGCTTTATGTAGAGAGATAGCTTTTTGTTTAGGATTGTTTGAGCTAGCAGCTTGTAGACATTGCTTGAGGATATCGAGTAACTCGGTTTGGCACGAAGCGCCTAAGCTATATCGTTCAGACTTTGGAAATCGAATTAATTCATCATGAAAGGAACTATAAAATTGGTACAAACTAACGATGATCGGAACATTCTGAAACTGCCCAGGCAACTTGAGCTGAACTTTGCTTTTAGCGGAAAAGCTGTCGGGGGGGGGTCGGATTAGCAGAAACGCGGTTCATTCCTTCGATTTTACTACAATTTGTTCCGAAGTAGCATTGCGAGCGGCTTGGAAAAAGTTTTCGGCTGGTAAGAAGTCGCGCTCTGATGTAGCGGAATATCAGAAACACCTGAGGAGGAATACGCAGAACCTGCAGGGAGATCTTGTGAGTAGCCGTTATGAGCACGGAGTGTATCAACCATTTACAATCTGTGATCCAAAACAACGCCAAATTCACAAAGCAACTGTGCGGGATAGATTGGTTCATCAAGCGATTGTGTCGGCAATTGAGCCACTGTTTGAGAAAAGATTCATTTACGATAGCTATTCGTGTCGGGTTGGGAAAGGTACTCATGCAGGCGTGGCGCGATTAGGCTTATTCCTGCGCCAAGCGAGCCATAATAACACCCAAAAAGTGTGGGTGTTGAAATGTGACGTGCGGCAATTCTTTGCGTCGATTGACCACGAAATTCTTATGAGGCAAGCTGAGGCGAGGATTGACGATGAACAAACACTGGAACTGCTACGAACTATTCTTTTAAGTCACAACGCTGAAACCGGAAAGGGAATTCCACTCGGTAACGTCACGAGTCAGTTATGTGCGAACATTTATTTACACGAGTTGGACTGGTTCATGAAACAAACAATAGGAGTTAAGTATTATCTTAGATACTGTGACGACTTCGTGGTGGTTTCAACGGATAAAGACTATCTAATATCGTTGATTGAGCCAATCGAGCGATTTTTAGCAGAGACTTTGAAGCTCGAGCTTCACCCGAGCAAAGTCTCGATTCGCTCGTGGGGTCAGGGTATCGATTTCTTAGGATATGTCCTGCGACCCAATGCGACGACACTTCGCACAAAGACGAAGCGACGAATGCTGTCCAAGGTGAACAGTAACAACCTCAGCTCGTATCTTGGTATGTGTTCGCACGCCAACCAGTATGAGCTATCCCAAGTTGTAAAACTTCTTGCGTGGAATAAACAAGAATATTAGTCGAGAAAAGCCTTTACAAAGGGTAGATGTAAGCTAAACTAAAGCGACTCGTTAGATCCGAAGGTCTTATTCTGTGTCTGGTTCGAGTCTAGTTCGGGGAGCCAGGCCAAGATAGATGAAGTCAGAACTGTTAATACGGTTCTGACTTTTAATATGCCCAGAATGGAATTGAAACCGTCAAAATTAGCATCTTTTGCTTCTGGGCGACATTTGATAGTATTTGAATATGCGTTCAAGTACTAAGCGAATAAAGCAGGAGCTGGCTAACAATCATGCCATTGATCTTTGTGCGAAGCAGTGTGGCGTGATTGGCGACCTAAATAAGCTAAAAATCTGTTACCTGTTACGTAATTACCCAGAACTTAGCGTTACGGACATTGCAGAATTAGTGGGAACTTCGGTATCCAACACGTCGCATAGTCTTAGGAAATTACGAAATGCTAACTTGGTTCAAGCTAGGAAACAAGCACAAACAGTTTATTATTCATTGCGAACCAATGCTTTTGAAAACGTACTAAATGTTATAGGAGGATAGTATGGAAAGGTATGATTTAGCGATTATAGGCGGTGGAGCTGGAGCATTCGCTGCCGCTATCCGTGCAGATGAGTTAGGTATTAAAGCGGTCATGATAAACGGCGGTTTGCCGCTTGGGGGGACTTGCGTGAATGTTGGCTGCGTGCCTTCAAAGACGCTGCTACATGCCGCAGAACAGCTTAGCCAAGCCTCGCAACACGAAGATCCAGGTGTTGACCTGTCGGTTGAGCGAGCCGACTTTGCTGCTGCCGTAACCGAAGAACTAGCACTTGTCGAGCAATTACGCACAGAGAAATACGAGCAGGTATTAAGGGGCTTAGGAAATATTACTTTGATAGAAGGTTTTGCCCGCTTTACTTCGGATAGAGCAGTTGAGGTAAATGGGCAAACTATTGAGGCGGAAAAGTTTATTATTACTACAGGCTCAAAGGCTACAGTGCCGCCAATTGAGGGGATAGAAGCGGCTGGATACCTTACTCACATAGAAGCCTTGAAGTTAAAAGTACTGCCTGAAGCATTGGTTGTTATCGGAGCGGGACCGATTGGTCTTGAATTGGGTCAAATATATAGCAGGTTCGGTAGCAAGGTCACGATATTACAAAGAGGCAATAGTATTATGCCGAGGGTCGAGACTGAACTTACTGACAGGCTGGAACATTCTTTGACGGACGAAGGCATTTCCATAGTAAAAGGCGTTCAAGTTACTAAGGTTGTACTTGATGGCGATAGAAAAATACTTACTTACAGTGATGATACTGGTGAGCATACGCATACTGTAGACGAGATATTGATAGCTGCTGGCAAGACACCCAATACAGCCTCGCTTGGTTTAGGCGAAATTGGCGTAGATGTTGACGATAAACAAGCTATAGTTACGTCAGCTACTTTGCAAACATCGCAGCCGCACATCTACGCAGTAGGCGATGTAACCAATCTGCCATTGCGATTAGAGACAACAGCAGGCAAAGAAGGCACGATTGCCGTAGACAATGCCCTTAATGGTACGAGTAAGATCGTAGATTATAGAGCCGTCCCTTGGGCAGTCTTTACTGATCCCGCTATCGCTTCGGTTGGGTATACCGAGGAAGAACAAATGGAGGAGTTAAACGCCTGCGCTTGTCGTACCGTGACATTTGATAAGGTGTCTAAAGCGTTGATTACTGGAAGAACCGAGGGGGTAATCCGTATGGCTATACACCCTGAAACGAAAGTTGTGATGGGCGTTCATATTTTAGCTCCCGATGCTGCTGATCTTATAGCCCAAGCGATGGTACACGTGAAGAACAAGAACACTATAGACGACATTATTGATACACTGCCTGTATTCCCAACAATGTCAGAGGCGATAAAAATAGCTGCCCTATCGTTTACTAAAGACGTTTCAAAAATGAGTTGCTGTACTTAATACGTTCGTTATTCATCTATTGAAGTGACAAATCACGCTTAATTACGGTTATAACTTCCTCTATTGTGGTGAGCCAGACCAAGCAGAGAAAAGCATAGACCTAGTTCTATGACCTACAAAAACTTCTCTCTTTGGTCTTTCAAGAAAGACTTGTACCGAAAACAAGGTAGAAATGTTGGAACCGTCCGAAAGGGCGGTTCTTTCATTATTCATTCTGTTGGTTAAGTCGAACCTATATTCTTTATCCTACGAAGAAATATAGACAAACCTGCAGAGAGTCTAGTAGCTCCTCGGCACATTACCCATCTTTGTTACCCTGTGGCTCACCAGAAAGAACCTTTCATGGCACACCAACCGGATGAGTGCTTGTATAATAAGTCGTATGAACTGTAAAAAAATATTTTTAATCATTGCAGTTGTTCTTGCGTCGCTTGGGACGTTTTTGTATTTACCTACCGCCTTACGCTTAGCCGATCAACCGACGGGCGGAACCAGTAATCGGATGCTTTCGCCACAACAAATGGATGAGCGTCTCAAAGACGAAAACTCATTCGTGTTGAACGTGCATACGCCTTACGAAGGTGAGATAAGAGGCACCGATGCATTCATCGCCTACGATACAATTTCAAAAAACAGTACCCAACTACCACAAGATAAATCAGCCGAAATACTGGTTTATTGCCGCACAGGCCAGATGAGCGCCATAGCCCTTCAAAAGTTAAAGGAACTTGGGTACACGAATGTTTACGATTTGGCCGGTGGTATGGAGAAGTGGAAAGCGGAAGGTTTTGAAGTGATATCGCTGCGTGGCTAGTGTAGGGCCATATGACAAAAAGGAATAATTTTGATTAAGACAGACAGACAGCTATAATGTAAAGAAATGTACGTTATGGGCAAAAATGCTGTGTTGATTGAAGGATTCTTGTGCTTCTCGGCGTGAAAAGTACCAGAACGGTGCTGATTCGCCATACCGTTGTGGCGGTCATTGCGGCGCTGCTAGTCTTTGGAGTCTGGCAGGCAAATTCCTTTTGGAGCCCTGATATGCGTTTGTGGAAGGCATTTGGCGGGGCATCGATTATCTTACTGTGGGGTGCTCTCATGATTGGACCCGCTGCGCGGTTGTGGCGGCCGCTGAACCGGTTCGTGTCGTGGCGCAGAGAGTATGGTATCTGGTTCGCGATCATCAGTTTTGTCCACGGCTATCTTGTGTGGGACGGCTGGGCACGGTGGGACGTCGCAGGGCTGCTCGGTTTCCAATATTCGGCCGAAGCCGAAATGTTTCTTCGGGTAGAACCGGGATTTGGACTGGCGAATCTCATGGGTATAGTTGCTGTACTACTAGGCCTGGTGCTAGCAGCCACGTCTTTCGACCGGGTCGTTAGTTTTTTTGGTATTAGTTCATGGAAATGGTTGCACACCCTAGCGTATGCTATATATTATCTGGTTTCGCTCCATGTTTTATACTTTGCATTCCTACATTTTGTTCCCTCGGCGCTCCGTATGACAGAATACCCGGATAATCCGCTTCGTTATCTCTATCTCGCATTGATTCTATCGATTACTATTATCCAAGCAGCAGCTTTCGTTAAGACCGTTTGGTATAAACGAACATTTGGCAGGGACTGAGACGATGGCTAGCTCCGAGGGAATCTCAAGAACGGTACTTATCCTCACTGGTGTCGCCTTGGTTATTCCTCTCTTGCTCGTCAGTGTGGCAGTATTAGCCATGGAAGATAAACTTCGTAGCGGTATGTCGACTGTTTCGACGGTTCAGCCCTATGCCAAGTCACTTCATATAGTTATCCGTGAACAACAGCAAAATATTCATATGTGGGCGAGAAACCTCGATACTAGCCCCGACTTCAGACAAGTCATCGAGGTTGATGGAAAGATAGTCTCACAACAGGTCTATCGGTATGCTGAAAAGACCATATACACTACTGAACAGGGCAGTGCAGTAGGCGATGCGTGGAAAAAAACAGCAAATCTAGAGCCCAAAGACATCGGGATAGATAATATTACCGGCGGCCCTGCCGTATGGGCCTTACAATACGGTGTAGGTGAAAGTCAAGTAACGCTACCACAAGGAACGGTCAGTATGGTGGTAAAAAGTATCAATCAGCCTTTCGATGATAAAATATTCCAGCCGATACCGGAAATAAATCTTGATACGTAACGCACCGAGTATGCACGTAAAGACGAATGTATATCAATGAAGATTTTTGAAACACAAATAATTGACCGCAAAGAAGTGGCGCAGGATACTTTGGAAGTCAGTTTCGTAAGACCGGCTGATTTTGATTTCAAGGCCGGACAGTATGTCCAGGTTGAGCTACCGATCGTGTTACGGAACGATGCTGGTGGCTCGTCGAGGGTATTTTCTATTGTCAGCTCGCCCGATGACAGCAAAAAACTGACGATTGCATTCCGAAGATCTGACAAAGGGTTTAAACGAGCCATAGAAGGTGCGGCGATCGGCACTACGGTGCGTATACAAGGACCGTACGGGTATTTTACATTCGACCGAGAAACACATAAACCGTTAGTACTTATAGCTGGGGGGATAGGTATCACTCCATGCCTCAGTATGATCCGTTTTGCACAGACACACAAAATGTCGACACCCATGACACTTGTCTACGCAAACAGGGACAGGAAGAGTGCGGCCTATCTGAACGAATTGGAGAAGCTTGAAAAAGGTCAGACACATATGACTTTATGGACGATTTTTAGGCCTATCGATCAATCGATACTCCATGAAATCGTCGAACATCACCCTTACGCTAGCTGGCTTATCGCTGGCCCACCTGCTTTTGTGGAGGTGGTACGCAATGGATTGCATATCGAAAATGTACACGAGCACACAATATTTTTTGAAGAATTTCAAGGATATTAAGCACTTGATTAGCGGATTGATAATAGCGTATCTAAAGGAAAACGTTTTGGTGTTCTATTACGATAGGTGTGCTACGAGTCTCATTTGTCTCGTGCTACCCCTCCGCTAAAAGTTCCGTGACCTGTATGGTGAGCCATGAAAAACGTCAGACCATTTGGTTTGGCGCTTTTCATTTCTGGAGATTGGTTTGGTTCAGCGACCGCGCGAGCCTGCCTCGCGCTTGGTCGCGGTTTGATAGCGAGGAGCAGCGCAGGAAAGTTTAATTTGCGGCGCGATTAGGATTGACGTACGCTCTTCGGCCATTTCCACGCATATCCAATAATGAGACAAAGCAAAATCACCTCCACGACAGCGCCGTAGGCCATGAATGTCCAAAAACCGCCAACCAAATTAAATAGTGTGAAGGGGATGAACAACGTCGCGACGATAATATTTGCCCAGCGGCTTAGTTTCGCCGGTAAAATAGTAGAGAAAAAGATCATGAGTATCGGTATAGATACTAATACAAGTGAAGTTAAAAGAAATCCTTGCGTGATATCAAATTCGAACACCCTCCCTATCAGAATGTCGTCTATTTTCCCCGGCATGTACAGCCCGAAGAGGTCTACGTACACATACAGAAACGAAAAGCTTGCCCATGCCGCAGCGATCTTCAGCCTTACGTTTACTTTTTGTTCGTCTCGTTTTGCTTTCATGGGATCTCCTTATTATTTGTAAATCACTATTTATTTTGATAGACTTACAATGTAAGGTTAATACATATAATTATGAAAAGCAAACGAAAATCTATTTCAAACTTATCGCGAGATAAGATAGTAACTGAAGCAATAGCAATCGCAGACAGAGACGGTATACCTGGCCTGACTATGCGTAAACTTGCCGAGGCGCTAGGCGTTGAGGCAATGTCCTTATATCACCACATTAAAAACAAAAAAGAGCTGATTACCGAGATGGTTGATGCAGTCGTTCCTATGATACCCAGACTCGAAAGTTGCGTTGATTGGAAAGATGCTTTGCGGAAGCGCGCTGGCTTAATGAGGGAAGCGCTTATCCGCCATCCGTGGGCAGCACACGAGTTCGTTACGGGCATAAATGTCGGTCCGAACATGTTGCGGTATGTTGATACTACGACGGGATATTTTTTGACTGCAGGCTTCTCGTACAAACTTACTGATTATGCATGGAATGTAATCGACAGTTATATGTATGGGTTTAACCTACAAAGCCAAAACTTTCCGCTACAACCATCTGAATACAAGGAGGCTGCTAAGCAATTCTTGCCAATGATACCAAAAGACACGTATCCTCATATGCACACAATGGCACAAGTAATCATCGGCGGAGAATATGATGGCATACAGGATTTTAACTTTGGAATCGAAATTATTTTAGAGTCACTGGAAAGGCTATTGCATGGCATACAGGGGGAAACGGAATGAAGGCGGTGATTTTTGAAGAGTATGGCGAACCTGAGGTTTTAAAGACTAAGGACATCGCGAAGCCGACTATTGGGAGTAAAGATATTTTGGTTAGAGTGAAGGTGACGGCAGTGACGGCAGCGGATTCTCGTATCAGGGGTGCAAGGTTTCCCCGTGGCTTTGGGCTGCTTGCTAGAATGTTTTTTGGTATCACCAAGCCGAGGGTAAAAATACTGGGGAGCACGTACTCTGGGGTCGTGGAAAAGGCTGGAGCCTACGTTACTCAGTTTCATGTTGGTGATGAAGTATGCGGCATGACGGGCGCACAGATGGGAGCGTATGCAGAATACATTAAAGTTTCAGACTACAAAAGTATCGCCCTGAAACCAAAAAATGTCAGTCACGATGACGCCGCTGGGCTCTTGTTTGGTGGGACGGCGGCACTATTTTATACGTGACAAACTGGCTGTTCAGAAGGGCGAGACCGTTTTAGTTAATGGTGCCTCAGGTGCTGTCGGCACAAATGCGGTCCAACTCGCAAAGTATTTTGGTGCCAACGTTACTGGCGTGACGAGCACAAGTAACGAGAAGCTAGTAAGAATCATAGGTGTAGATCGAGTCATAGACTATACGAAACAGGATGTGGCAACGAGTGAAGAGAAGTTTGATGTCGTGCTTGACGCGGTCGGCACTATATCACCTCATGCAGCAAAGTCTTTGCTGACATCAAGAGGTCGGGCAGGGTTAATGGTGGCCACTTTGTGGGAAGGAATAACGGCTCGTAAGCCAGTGGTGACAGGGAGCGCTACTGAAAAGAAAGAAGACATTGAATTTTTGCTGAAGCTAACTGAAGAGGAAAAAATCAAAGTAATCATTGATAAAGTATACGGCTTTGATGACATTGTAGCTGCACATCATCACGTTGACAGCGGTAAAAAAGTCGGCAACGTGTTGATTCGACTGTAATTACCGAGAAATGCTGTCCACGTCTTAGGGCTTGCTCCATCTTTGTAGCGCCCGGGGCAAGTCTCACTCACCCAACTCCTATCTGTTTGGCTCATCGGCTTTGTCTATTCAGCAAACGCAAGCACTTTGATATACTTGAATTCATACATGCCTCCAAAACCAATAATTGAAACAAAGGAACTCTTCAAGAAGTTTGGAAGAAAAAATGCACCAGCAACAAATGGCGTTTCTTTAAAGATATACCAGGGACACGTCATAGGTCTTATTGGTCCTAACAGTTCTGGTAAATCGACACTCCAGCGTATGCTTGCGACTGTTCTGGAGCCAACGTCTGGCTCGATTAAATACCACGGGCGACATGTTCGAAATGGCCACCAAAAAGACCGGCTTCGCAGAAACATCGGCTATGTTCCACAGGGCGACTGTTTATACGGCGATCTCACTGTACAAGAAAACCTACTTTTATTTTCAGAACCATACGGTATTAAAAAGCGTACACGCAAAAAGCGTATCGACGCTCTCCTCGAGCAGCTTCAGCTTACGGAGCGTCGTAACTATTTAGTGAGAAATCTATCGGGCGGTATGGCAAAGCGTGCCTCGATTGCCGCTGCGCTCGTTCATAACCCGAAGATTGTCTTCATGGATGAGGTGACGATGGGCCTTGATCCAACATCACGCCTTGAAATATGGAAGCTGATTCGTGAACTGAAACAAAACAACGTTACGGTCGTTATGACGACGCACTATCTTAACGAGGTGCAATCACTGTGCGATCAAGTGCTCATCCTTTCAAGAGGCAAGTTAGTGGAGGATGACACACCAGGTGCTCTGCTGGATAAGTATCACACGGACGACCTCGATGACGTGATTCAGAAGGTGATAAAAAAAGAAGCATGAAAAATTTATTAATCCTGACTAAATATGAATTAAAGCGAATCTTTAGGGACCGTCGTCTTCTTTTGATTGTGATTTCACAACCATTCATTATTGCGATTATTGTTGGATTACTAGCACATCAAAATCCGGTTGATGTAAAGACAGCAATTTCCGTCCAAAACCCAAACGCTATTACGGAAGCATATGTTGAAGAGTTAGAAGATGACGAACGCCTCGAGATTGTTGAGACTGGCGCTACCTCTGATATTCAAAAAGGAAACCTTCGTGCCATTATTACTGTGGAAGGTTCAGAAACAGGCATCTCGCAGCTTGATATCGAGCAAGACCCAGTGTTGGGTCCGTATCGGGCTGTATTAAAAGAGTCAACCTTGGATGCGTATAACAACACGAGTGAAAAACTAGATCTTGGAACAGAACTCATACCAATTACCGCGAACGATGCCAGTGTTACGGAGCTTAAGTACTTCGATTATTACGCATCTGCTATTATGGTGCTTCTTGTGCTGTTGGTCGTCTTGAATATTGCCGGGATCTCAATTACGTCAGAAAAAGCCAGCGGAACATTTGAGCGGTTAGCGGTAACACCGTATTCGAAGGCGAGTATTATTGGCAGTAAAGCGCTCTCTCAGTTTCTTATAGGGTTCTTTGTGTTGGGTGTGGGTCTGGCGAGCCTGTATCTTATTTTCGATATAACAATAGGTGACCTAGCGGTGTTATCTGCACTTGGAGTGCTTATTGTGATGGTTGCAGTAGCTTTAGGTTTGTTGATTTCGGCGATTACGAAGAGCATTGCAGAATCAGTTCAACTTGCTATGTATGTGTTTTTCATTACGTTCTTAACGTGTGGCTTAAATGCGCCTACCGAGACGGTGCATCCTGTACTGCTTAGTTTTATGCTGAGCACACCATTTTACTACGCAGTCGATGCAGCTCGTCGGGTGAATATGCTAGATGCTGGGTGGGAAGCCGTATGGCCTAACCTGGCAATTCTCTTTGGATTCTTTATCGTATTCCTGATTCTTTCTATTGTGATGTTGCGTAAGGAAGCTAAGTAAGTCAAGCACGGACTGATTAAAAGACGTGCTTCCATGACTGGTTTTTTCGTTATGCTATAATTTAACCATGGATCAGACAAGCCAAACTACACCTCAAAACACACAAACTACCGCCCCGGTCGCAAAACTTCAAACAGCTCTTAACTTTACCAAAAGAGACATAGGAATAGGTGATTCATCTGGTCTTTTAGAGTGGACGCAAGACGATCGAATTAGATTGTTTGAATTAGACAGAAAAGATCCGCAAAAATCAGTCCTTGAATTTGATATCACCCCTCAGGATTTGAAGAAGGTGACAGGCATCTCCCCACACATCACTTTCCACCTCAAGAATGGAAAACACTATAATTTCTTATTTTCTGACTCGTCACTTTTTGTACTCGGGTCCATTGGAGGACTTGTTGGTGATGCCGCATCTGACCGTATCGCAGATAAAGCCGGCTTAAAACAATGGAGTGATCAGCTTCGTCAATTTGGTGTAGAGGTGAAGTCTACGAGCAGGCTGAGATTTATGGGAAAATCTGCTTTATGGGTGCTTGCAGGTACCGTCGCCTTTATGGTTATAGCAGTTATTGTGTTTCTAGTAGCAGAGTATTAATGACTCAAAGCCATTCTGAGTGTAATAATTTAGATAAACTGGGTTATTAGTAGAATCGCCGCATTAACACCAAACGGAATATATCCAAAGATAGTCAGGGCCTTACTTCCCGTCCTGTAGCCTGACAGTCCTGCGATTCCGCCTGTCAGTATCCCTGCATACGAATATACGGATGCACTATTAAAAGTTACTAGAGATACAATCATCGCAACATAGGATAGAAAGGCAAGCAGATATAGCCACAGAACATTCTTCTTTTGCTTTATAGGGTCAATTTTATCGAAACCATGCCTGGATTGTGCTGAGGCTGCTGGTTGAATTGCGGGTTGGGTGGGATTTTGAGTTTGTGGTGTTGTTTGTTGCTTTGAGGGCTCGGGGGTAGTATCTTGAGGGTTCATATTTTTCTCTTAAATAAAGCTTATGGTATCACACGTTCTGCGCTCGAACAACTGTATTTGAAGGTATCTATATTGATGTGTTGAAGCGGTTTTTGGTTTCGAGACCAAAAAATGAAGATAGTATTGTTGAGGTTTGGAGTATAAAATACTATACTTAGTATATGAAAAGAATCAT
>Ga0066850_10001228_pt1 | contig 13575 bp, 10 predicted proteins | sample ETNtaG_4_FD_67282 | JGI IMG/M metagenome (GOLD analysis project Ga0066850, IMG submission 67282) | Marine microbial and viral communities from oxygen minimum zone, Eastern Pacific Ocean - ETNP201406SV67 | ecosystem: Environmental > Aquatic > Marine > Oceanic | place: Pacific Ocean: Eastern... | reverse complement strand
TGATTTGGTACAATCGCACCATGATCTATGACCACATTCTGTAGATTACAATCGATGCCTATCTGTGCATTTCGACCCACCATACAACCTGATATTTCTGAACCGGTTTCGACTGAAACAGAATTAAGTAAGGCACTACTTACAATTAGGCATGATTCGCTAATTTTACAATAATTACCTATTGCAGAATTAGATATTAGAGATGTAAAGGGGAGGGCTGTACCCTCTCCAAACCAACTATTTTCTTCGACATGTTTTCCACCTATCCAGGCCTGATTTTGGATCGAAGTTTGTACAGCCTCAATATAGGACTGTGGTGTTCCGGCATCTACGAAATGTCCCTCGAACGGGAATCCTGACAATTCGCCGTCTTCAGCCAAGACGGGGAATACAACTCGCTCCATACTGAATGCACCTTCTGGCATTCGATCGAATACTTCTGGTTCGAGGAGATAGGTTCCTGCGTTGATGAGATTGGAATAGGCTTCCTCCCGAGGTGGTTTCTCTTGGAATCGGCGAATCAGAGTACTTTCAGAATCAAAGTCTGCAACTCCAAATCTGCTGGGATCCTCAACTTCCCACAATGAAATTGATGCCAGTGTTCCAGCTTCCTTGTGTGCAGCCAGCATATCATCTACACGAAGGCTGGTTAGAAGATCTCCATTGATGACGCAACAGGTCCCTCCCCCTAGGTATTCACGACAATTGGCAATAGCACCACCTGTACCCAATGGCTCAGTCTCTTCGACAATGACGACTTCGTAAGGCAAATCCAATGCAGCGAAATGATCACGCATCTGTTCAATTCCAAAACCGGCCGCAATGAGTACCTTGTCGACCATGCCAACTGGTAAAATACTGACAACATGTTCAATCATTGTTCGATCCAAAATCGGAATCAAGGGTTTGGGCGTATGTAACGTCCAAGGTCGAAGGCGGGTGCCGAACCCGCCGGCCAATACGATGACGTCCATCACTCTCGCGAGGCGGGTTCCCCTCAAGTGCCTTGCTGACCGTGGTTAGGCTCACGCGCGCGCGTAGGAGCGTTCAAAGAGCGCCTACAGGTCGACGGCCACAGAGGGTTGCCAATGAACATCCACGAATACCAAGGAAAGCAATTGTTCCGTGAAGCGGGTCTTACTGTACAAGAGGGAGTACACTGTACTACTGTCGAGCAGGCATTGGCAGCATACGATTCACTGGGTGGCAATATTGTCGCCGTGAAAAGTCAGATTCATGCAGGTGGTCGTGGCAAGGGTTCACTGTACCACCCTGATAGCGGCGACCTAGTCATGGAAGGTGGGGTGAAAATCGCATTTAATCGTGAAGATGTTGAAAATTTCGCCAACAATATCCTCGGCAATGTCCTCGTCACCAAGCAAACAGGCCCAGATGGGAAATTGGTCAACAACCTGTATGTCGAAGGAGGTTGTCAAATCGCTCATGAGTATTATCTCGCCATTCTAATTGACCGGGAAGAAAAAATGCCCCTGATTATGGCTTCATGTGAAGGTGGAATGGATATTGAAGAAGTCGCTGAGAATACACCTGAGGCTATTTTCAAAGTTCATGTTGATCCGCAAACAGGTCTCCTATCTAGCCAAGCACAAGACCTAGCCAATTCACTTGGATTATCTGGTGCGGCTGTAGATTCATTTGTGAAAAATGTCACAGGATTGTTTGAATTATTTGTCTCAAAGGACTGTTCCATGGTAGAAATCAATCCGATGGTTCGTACAGAAGATGACCGAATTGTACTCTTGGATGCAAAGGTTGGATTTGATGAAAATGCTCTTTTCCGTCACCCTGACATCATGGAGTTACGCGATTTATCAGAAGAAGAACCAACAGAAGTCAGAGCCAAGGCAGCTGATTTGTCCTACGTGAAGTTGGATGGGAATATCGGTTGTCTAGTCAATGGAGCAGGATTGGCAATGGCCACCATGGATGTCATCAAATTGTATGGTGGTGAACCCGCAAACTTCCTCGATGTTGGAGGAGGGGCAAATGAAGAACAGGTGACCACTGCATTTGGCATCATCATGGAAGATCCCAATGTCAAAGGGATTCTTGTCAACATCTTTGGTGGAATCATGCGTTGTGACATCATTGCGCGAGGAGTCATTGCCGCCACTCAGGCACTCGATTTGGAAGATCCTCTAGTCGTCCGATTGGTTGGGACGAACTTCGAAGAGGGACGGAGAATCCTTTCTGAAAGTGGACTCAATATCCACACTGCTGAGACCCTTGCAGAAGGGGCTCAGAAAATTGTCGAACTTGTAGGGGGTGGCAACTGATGTCAATTTGGATCAAAGAAGAGGCAAAGGTTCTCGTCCAAGGAATCACTGGAAACCAAGGTACTTTCCACGCTACAAAGATGGTGGAATATGGAACCAAAATCGTCGGCGGGGTCACTCCGCGAAAGGGTGGCCAAATCGTAGACCTAGGGGGTGTCCAATCACCAGTTTGGGATACGATGGTTGAGGCCATTGAGGCAACCGATGCAGATGCGAGTGTCATCTATGTCCCACCAAGATTTGCGGGAGCTGCAATTATCGAAGCGGCGGACGCATTCTCACAAGTTCGTGGAAATGGTGTCATTGTCTGCATCACTGAAGGCATCCCAACATTGGATATGGTGAAAGCTGTAGATCATGTCTCAAAAATCGATGGTGTTCGACTCATCGGACCCAACTGCCCTGGAATCATTACACCCGGAGATAATGGTGGGGCTAAGATTGGCATTATGCCTGGCCACATCCATGCAAAGGGAAGAATTGGAATCGTCTCTAAATCTGGTACCCTCACATATGAGGCGGTCGCTCAGGCCATGAGTATCGATGAAGGGCAAAGTACCTGCATTGGAATTGGGGGGGACCCAGTGAATGGCACGGGTTTCATTGATTGCTTGTCGGCCTTTGAAAATGACGAGCAAACGGCTGCTGTGGTAATGATTGGAGAAATTGGCGGCACTGCTGAAGAAGAGGCTGCTGAATGGGTCGCCGAAAATATGACCAAACCCGTTGTTGGATTTGTTGCTGGAATGACAGCCCCACCAGGTAAGAGGATGGGGCACGCTGGAGCCATTATCAGCGGAGGGAAAGGAACGGCTGCTGAGAAAGTGGCAGCGATGGAAGCCGCAGGGATTCGCTGCGCCAATGACCCATCGGAAATCGGTGCTGTGTTACTGAAAAGTCTGAAGACTGCCGGTTTGCGCTAATAGTACATGGACATCACGGCATTGGCTCCGATAATTTTCGTGCTCATCCTTGGAGCCATGTCACCAGGTCCTTCGCTAGTTGTTCTCCTACGGAATACAATGGAAGGAGGGAAAACTCGTGGAGTTGCCTGTGGTGTTGGTCACGGAATTGGTTTCGGCATCTATGCCTTGATCGCAATCACTAGCATTGCTCAACTGAAAGCAAGTACAAGTGGTGCAGCAGAAGCTTTGGAAATAGTAGGAGGTGCATTCTTATTGGTTCTAGCCTGTTTGATGTTCCGTGGTTCAGATGCTGATTCACACCACAAGTCCTCTGGTCGAAGGGGATTTTCTGAAGGATTTCTTATCGCATTTCTAAATCCAAAGATTCTTGCATTTCAAATCGCAATTTTCAGTCAATTCATAGAACCTGATTTCACATGGATTGAGAAAGGTGTCATCGCATCAATTGCGATGCTGATTGATGGAGGCTGGTATGTTCTTGTTGCACTCATAATTTCGGGAACCCCGATGTTAGGGATGCTTGAACGCAACGCACGCAAGTTCGAACTCACCATGGCTGTCGTTCTTGCTTGCCTAGGCATTTGGATTCTGCTTTAATCAGCGAGGAGGACCCTTTCGCTTGGGCGGGCCGCCTGGGCCACGAGGAGGGCCTCGACGGGGGGGGCCTCCACCAGGTCCCTTGCTGGGAGGGCCACCACTAGGACCGCCACTTGGAGGAGCTCCACCTGGACCCTTGCTGGGGGGGCCACCTGAATCACGGGGAGGGGGACTTCCACTACTGGGGCCTCTTGAAGGGCCTCTAGGAGGTCCACTTGGACCGCGAGAAGGACCTCTTGGAGGCCCACCAGGGCCTCCGCTGGGGCCTCGATTTGGCGGGCCACCGCCACCACTAGGACCCCTGTTGGGTGGGCCACCGGGGCCACGGGAAGGGGCAGAGGGGGTTTCGTCGAAATCATCATCGTCGACAAATTGGGCACCACATCCGGCACAACTGGAATCTGATTCACGGATTGGATAATGACCACAATCATCGCATGCGAATAAATCTTCATCTTCTTCGACTTCTTCTTCTTCTTCAGCACCTGCTGACTCACCCCAAACAAGTTCGATCTTGCCATCCATTGAACGGAATAGAGCGATTTCAATGCCGATGTCGAAACCCTTGAGGGCCAACTCGGTTGCAATGGCGTGCTCAAAGGCATTTGATAGGTCAGGTGGTGTGTCAAGGACCCTGCCATCATCAATGTAGGTCACATTGACCTGGATGGTGTCATCGTCAGTCATCGCCACCTGGGGAGATTCAACAGCAACGCCACGCTTTCGAGCGACGCGACGAGTTGCGACCTCTGCCATTCTGCGAAGGAGAGAAGGTGATGGTTGGTTGGATTTAACACGCTTTTTCTCTAGGCCGATATCTTGGCCATCGTCTAGGAATTTTGCACTTCCTGAAGATGTGGCCAAATGATCTGGGACTTCACCGCCTGCAAGTCCAGCCAAAACACCGCTGGCCGTCTTTTGATTCATTGCAAGCCATTCATTGCGAGCTCCCGCCTTTTCTGCCCGTTCTGATTCAACGATATGGTCTACAACTTGGTCGGTAATGGATGTAGGGTCCACAGCAGGAGTTGGTTGTGGAGGGGCCGGCTGAGATTTTGCGCTCATCTGGTCCGCGATTTGGTTCAGGAAACCCGCAGGAGCAGGGCCTGTGTTCGAACCACCTGCTGCATCGGATGCCTGCATTTCGTGAGTGGCCTGAACGGCTTGAGAACTAACCACTCCGAAATTTCGGCCACCCATCACACCGGACTTTGAGGGGTCTTGGCGAGCACCACATTCGGGGCAGAAAAGGGAGTCTCCTGGAATCTCTTCCGAGCACACTTGGCAATCCATGGTTCCACCCCTACGGGTGGAAGGGCGTCAGTCCCTTTAGAAAAGGTTGCCTAGAACAGAGGTGCCCACAGGGTCAAGAACAATCGGCCCACAGAGGCCACTGGAGGGAATGGTGTGGCAGGATTGATTGACCCTGAAATTGATGCTCTTCTCAAGGACACATCTCGTTCATTTTACCTGACACTAGAAATGTTGCCAAAGAAGATTCGGAGACAGGTTGGATTACTATACCTCTTGGCACGTGTTGCCGATACAATTGCCGATACAAAAACGGGTTCTGCTCAACATCTGATTGAAGCCCTAGAAAGATATGATTCTGTAGCCCAAGGGATCTCTAGTGAATTACCCGACCTTCAGGAGATTGCCGAGTTACAGGAAAATAATGGAGAAAGGAAATTGCTGCTCAATGTTGCCGAAGTGGTTTCATCACTCTCTATTTTCGGAGAAGATGATAAAAAACTGATTCGAAACTGTCTTGGAATCATCATTGGTGGCCAAACTCTAGATTTGCAGAGATTCGGACCGGCCAATGATTCGGGTGCAATTTCTGCTCTAGAAAAGAGAGAAGAATTAGATGATTATGCATACAGAGTTGCTGGAAGTGTCGGTGAATTTTGGACTCATATGACATGCAACCATATCATTCAGGTTCGGGAAAAAAACAGGGATGTTTTATTCGAACTTGGCATCCGATTTGGCAAAGCATTGCAGATGATTAATATCTTGCGAGATATACCTGAAGATTTGCGTTTTGGAAGGTGCTATATACCGATTGACTCATTGGAAGAAATAGGTTTGGATAAAGCAGACTTATTGGACCCTAATAATATGGAAAAATTCCGCCCACTTTACAACGAAAACCTAGACATTACAGTTTCTCATCTCGACGCGGCTGTAGAATATATTGGAATGCTACCATATTCTCAATTCCGACTTCGTGCCGCATGTATGTTACCGGTACTAATTGGACAAAGGACAGTGGGGATGCTCAGAAACCAGAATGTATTGGATTCAGAAAAACGAGTTAAAGTCTCACGAGATGAAATCAAAGATTTAGTGAAAAAGACGAAACGCGCTCTTTTGATTCCAGGAGCCGGGCAAAAACTGCTGAGATCCAATCAGAATGTCTGAAGAATTAACCCTTAGAGTAAATTTGGACGTATGGGTCCCCAAAGGGGACCAAGTGGACTTAGGAGGGGTGGATTCAATAAGGCACGAGCCCACCCTGATACTGACGCGTATGTCTGACACCGTGAATCGTCGTCCCTCGGAATTCCTAGATGAGTTCATTCTCATCGAGGATGAACCTGCCCGAAAGGGAGAGGAAGGGGCGGAAGTCAATCCTCGTTTGGAGCAATTGCGAGCCGCAGTTGTTTTGACACGAGATGCAGTTAGAGCCGCCAGTATAACTGCCCTTGAATTGGCAACCGAATCAGCTCACTTCATGGGTGTTGTGAGCAGAGGTGGGGAGTTGATTAACCCATTCGAACACATTGGTGCTGCTGTTTGGGAAGAGGAAGAAGTCCCAAAAAAAGTGCTCGACGCAGCTTACGCCTACTGCGAAGAATTGACAAAACGTGAAGCTGGAAATTTTTACCATTCGTTCAAGTATCTGCCTGATGACCAACGCAAGGCCATTTGTGCCTACTATGCATTCTGCCGTCGAGCTGATGATATTGCAGATGGGGATTATGTCGATGTATTTCCAGGAGCACTCGGAGCCAAAGACCCTGAAGCGATTCTCTATCGACGTAACCTTGAGGAAATTGCCGCTGCCAAGCCAGTCATAGAACGAACTGAATTTGAGGATAAGTTGGCCCAACTTTTCTTCTTCCGAAAGAAACTCTCAACGGCGTACAATTGTATGTCTAGTACAGATCCTATTTTCATGGCACTGAAGGATGTTGTTTCCACCTATGGGGTTCATCGTGAATACATGGACGACCTCATCAGTGGAATGGAAGATGACCTCTACACCAACCGATATCAAACGTTTGAAGAATTGTATTCTTACTGTTACAGAGTTGCCTCAACCGTCGGACTAGTCTGCATTGATATCTATGGGCACGAGTCTACCGCAGCAGCCAGAGAATTTGCTGAGGCTTGGGGTATTGCCATGCAATTAACCAACATTATCCGTGATGTTCAAGAAGATGCGGAGCGTGGCAGAATATACTTGCCGCTAGAGGATTTAGAACGCTTTGGCATCACTGAAGAAGATATGTTTTCAGGACGGGAATTGCTACAACACCCTGGTTGGAAACCCTTTGTTAAGGAATATTGTGCACGAGTAAAATCGTACAAAGACAAGGGCTTCAAACTCCTCCCATTATTGCCTAAACAAAGCCGTTACAGCCCCGCAGCAATGATGGCATTTTACAGCAGTATCCTACGCCGGATCGAAAAGTCCGGAGGTGACGTGTTTACAGAACGTGTCAAATTGAGTAAAGCCGAGAAGTTGACCCTGGCAGCAGGTGTATACCTGCGCCATCGTTTCTTCTCGTTCTGAACTAGCCAAAACGCGGGCTCACCTTTGGTGTGCCACGCAACCGATTAAGAATGACAGCAAGCGCGAGCAAACAAGGAGGGGAGTAAGATGCGAGTAGCGGTGCTGTTGGAAGACCGATGTCAGCCAAAGAAATGCAACGCTGAATGTGAATCATTTTGCCCCCCTAATCGGAACGGAGTGGAATGTATCGTCATGCATGAAGGTACAGGAAAACCGATTGTTTCAGAACCCCTTTGTATCGGGTGTGGTATTTGCATAAACAAATGCCCATTCGACGCACTGGTCATTACAAATTTACCTGAAGAACTGAAAACTGATATGACGCACAGATATTCCGAGAATGGATTTCGGTTATTCAGATTACCAGCCCCTAGGGAAGAGCAAGTTGTCGGAATTCTCGGAGCCAACGGGATGGGGAAATCTACAGCCATCAACTTGCTTTCAGGAACCTTGCGACCAAATCTAGGAGATTGGTTGGCCGGTGAAAGGCCATGGGAAGATATTCTGGAAGCATTTCCTAGAGGTGAATTGCGAGATTTCATGAGTACTGTCGCAGAAAATGGAGTTCGAATTGCAGTCAAGCCACAGTATGTCGACAAAATACCACGAGCCTTTGATGGTAAAGTTAGTGCATTACTAGAACGGGTTGATCAGCGAGGAGTAATCGATGAAATTAGCGTTGCTTTGGCGATTGACCATCTTTTTGAACGCAATTTACCTGAACTTTCAGGGGGTGAATTACAACGAGTTGCCATAGCAGCCACATTGCTTAAGGATGCAGATGTATACTTCTTTGATGAACCGTCATCATACCTTGACATTTACGAACGAATGCGTGTTGTAAAAATCATACAAGAATTGTCTGAATCAGGTAAGCGCGTCATCGTAATTGAGCACGATTTAGCTATTCTTGACGTTTTGTGTGATCTCATTCACGTAGTCTATGGAGAACGTGCCGCCTATGGAATTTTCACACCACCTCGACCTGCACGAACCGCAATCAATGCCTATCTAGATGGGTATCTAGAACAAGAAAATATCCGGATCCGAGACAAACCAATTCAATTCCTTCGAGGGCGAATGCGGAATGACGAAGTTGGAGACCCCATACTAGAATGGGGCGATATGGAAAAAACACAAGGGACATTCCATCTCAAAACTGAATCTGGGAAAGTACACAGCTCAGAGGTAGTTGGAGTCGTGGGACCCAATGCGACTGGTAAGACAACAATGGTCCGCATGATTGCAGGAGATCTTGAGATGGATGCCGGTTGGTGTACAATGGAAGCAAAAGTATCCTACAAACCACAACACGTCAAACCAGATTTTGCAGGTACTGTACAACTTTGGTTGGATAGTGAACTTGGAATGAAGTGGCGTAAAGGTGAATTCCACACCACTGTGATACGACCACTTCAAGTCGACAAATTGCTAGAACAGGATGCGCGAAGATTGTCGGGTGGTGAATTACAAGCGGTTAGCATTGCCATTTGTTTGGGCAAAGAAGCAGACCTATACCTTCTGGATGAACCCAGTGCACATCTTGATGCGAATGCAAGAATGGAAGCAGCCAAAGCGATTCGAAAAACCATGGAAGTAAATGAAAAGGCAGCCATGGTGATTGACCATGACATTTACTTCATCGACATTGTAAGTGATTCCTTACTTGTATTCGAAGGAGAGGGAGGCTCTGAAGGAAGGGCCGTTGGCCCTCTACCTCTAAGGAAGGGAATGAATCGGTTCCTTGAGCAAGTAGAGATTACATTCCGACGAGATCATGATAGTCATCGACCTAGAATCAATAAGATTGACAGTCGTAAAGATCGTGAACAGAAAGCCAATGGCGAATATTTCTACGTGGGGTGAATCAAATGCCCGTTATTCCGCAGCCGACAGGGGTTCATGCCCGAAGTAGAAGGCGTCTCTCTGCATCTTCGTTGGTGACATGGGAACGCTGTAAGCGCGATTGGTTTTTGACCCGTCGATTGGGCATTCGAGTTGCCATGCATCCAGAAATGCTTCTAGGACATATCGTTGAGGAAGCAGTCACTGGAATTTGGATGGAAAGACCACATCCAATCGAAGGGATGGCAGAAAAGGGATCGACATGGGCACCTGGGCACGAAGGTGGTGTGATGGAAATCAACTCTCTTGAGACTCTGAACAAGTGGCTTCGTTCATTGATGAGACCAATTGTTGACCGAATAATTGAGGAAATAAATGCAGATTGGTCCAATTGTCTATGGAAGGCAGATGGTCGTTCTGTTGGAGAAATAAAACGTGAAAAATTGAATTCCATGATTAAGAATGCAATCAAATTGCAAATGGCTGAAGCAGAAGCCTGTTTGGAAGCAAATGGAGGACCACACCTCGAAGCATTCCGAAATGGAGGGGATCCCTTTGGAACCCCAGCACCCTGTTGGTCAACAGGAGTTGGAACCGGTTGGCAATCTGAAGGTGAGGCATGCACTTGGTGGGAGGCTTGGGAAATTTCCAGGCCATGGGCCAAAGACCCACGAATCAATTCCGCCCAGCGATTGTTCCACCCAGACGGTTGGGCGGCAGGTGAGTTGGATGTTGCACATCGATGGCGGGGTGAAATTCATATCATCGACATCAAGGCAAATCGTGGCACTGGAAGGGACCATTCAGGTGTTGCTCACCAATTACGATTTTACCAGTGGTTGTGGAATGAAACTCGCAATCATCCAAGTAAACCTGAAAATCGAGTAGAAGAAGGAGATGTTACAGAAGCAAATTCTTGGCACCTTGCTGATGGATTCATTCACAAAGCGGAATTAATCAAAGACCTCGATTCCGAAACTGTTCGCCTGCAATCAATTCAAAATCAAATGGCAGCAACCTCAATTCTAGATTTGAATCTCAAGGCAATCAAACCTTCTAATGAAGGGAGTCTAGGGTGCGAAATATGCCATGGGCTACAAACCTGTGATTACCCAAGGGGAGGGAAAGAACAACCCCTCCATTCCCTTATTCCTGATGTTGAAATCAAACCAGCTGGATCTCCGTACGGTGCAATTGGAGACCTCCCGAGCAGAGTCACAGTGAAAGGAGCGCTGCATGGATATTGGGGACCTTTGCCCAATCATTACGGTGACCATGTCATCGGTGCTGCAATTACCGCAGGAGGGAAGTCTGCAGTCATTGAAGAAATGGGACATAATCAATTTCCAACATTGCACGGCCACCAAGGAGATGTGGTTGTCATCAATGCTGCCCCTGGCCAATGGAGAGGAATGATTCGTCTTTATCTGGATTCAGAAAGCCAAATTGTAACTCAAGATGATGCTACTGATTTGGACATAGACAGGATGGGTTTGATTCCTACGCGTGCCAATGTGTCTGGTGTAGTGATTAGTCGTGGTGCCAATAGTGGAACCAATGCCAAGGGCAAGGATTGGTCAATGGCTACCGCTCATATTTGGGATGGAACTGGATTGACTGAAGTTGTCGCATTTGGCAGGGGGAGAACCGAATCATTTGACAATCTACGAGTGGGTGACCATGTTCGGTTTATGGCAGCAGAAATCGGTTGGCGTGAAGGAACACCGCAACTGAGAATCGACCCCCGTAATACACGGATGACTGTTGAAAGTTCACCACCCACTGACTAGATTGTGCCTTCAAAGATTGATTTCCTCGCCGATGTGTTCAAAGACGTCGAATGTTAACGAGAGTTCCGTGCCGGTACAAATTATCGATGATGATGCGCTGTTGGTCAGCAAATTCAGGCGACTATCAGCGACCAGCCTCATCCAGTATCGAGGATGCCCACGCTCATGGTATCATCAGCGAATCGAATTTCTTCGCGGCCCACAAGTCCCTCCGATGATGAGGGGGCATATTGTTGAAAATACGGTCTGCAGGATTCTAAGGGAAAATCCAATATTGGTCACTGCAGATGCTGATTGGGATATTTTAGAGACCCCACTAGATGCTGATGGAAGGCCGGACCGATTCAACCCTGAACGTTTCAAAGGACCCGGTGTTGAGACCCAAGAAGGCGTTGCCGACCTTGATTCCCTTCGCGCGTGGGCGCGCGCACGAGCAGAAATCCATTTCCCAAGAGTGAAGGAAATTCATGTAGCCAATTTTGAGGACCACCCCATGTCGATTGGGAGTGGGGATGATTTGGATGATGAGCAAATGATGTTGATGATCAACACCACATTGAATTTCCACCTTGAAGAAGTTCAAAGGTGCCTTGAAGAAAATGGCGGACCTAATCTAACTCAATTTAGAGAAGGAGTGCGTCCAGAATGGCCAGCACCTGATGGATTTGCACACAATTGGCCTCTACCTCACCCCTCGGCTTCAGAGGGCAATTGTACTTGGATGGAAGCATGGGAGATTGCCAGACCCTGGTTTGTAGACCCCGATGCTGGGACGTTCACAATGGGTTCAATCCACCCTGAACACTGGTTTGCGGGAGAATATGATTTCGTCTATGATTGGGATGGAAGAATATCGATTGTGGACCTCAAGGCGGCAATGGGAGACAATGCTCGCTCAGCGGGATATGTATTGCAACTCGAAATCTATGCCTGGCTATGGTGGGAGACACATGGCCGGCAATCTAAAGTTGAAAATTTAAGATTGTGGTATGCGGGGGCACAAGCGGTCAAAACAATCACTGCTCCAGATGAAAAACGGTTACTCGAACTTGAGGGTGAACTCCGGACGACCTATGACAACCTGTTCGTAAACCGTAGCACCAATATCGATGATTATCCTGCAGAACCATCTCCTATGGAACAATTCGAAGCGGGTGGAGTACACGTTGGTGTTGATGAAAATCCATTGGCCCGTTGTCTGTCTTGTGACCATCGTAGTATTTGTCCAAATGGTGAGAATCGCCAGAAATTACCTTCGATGGAAAGTCTGCAACATGCGGGCCGAAATTGGCCAATCACTTCTTCAAATGAGTTGAAAACACGTGTAGATATTTGTGGCGAAGTTACTGGATTGTTGTCACCACAAAGCGATGATGATGGGAATATTCAGATTAAGTTCAATCTGAAACAAGGTGTAGACCGAATTGAAGTGAAAAACTGCTTTTTCCCGAAGCCAAAACGCATCACACGACGAATTGCAAACGGATCCCACGTCCGAATCAAAGGAGGAAGGCCAACAGAATGGAATTTGAATCCAAGTGTTGAACTTGATGATTTGTCTGAAATTGAAATCATCGACCCAGAGGATGCTGATGGTGAGAGTATTGTCGGTTTGGTCACCGCAGGTAGCGTAGTCGGTCGAGTAATGACGATTCGAGACACAACCTGGCAAAAGAACCGAACCTCATCTGGAAAACCAAAATGGCGCTTGACAATTCAAGACGCAACGGGGCCAATCGGTATTGTTGCCTATTCGTTTGCGATGCCACCCGGTGCAAGATCGGTTCGCCCAGGAGATGATATTGCCATTCTCAATGGGGTTTATTCCCAATTCTTTGCTCAACCTGAAATCAAATTCCAGAAAAATACACGTCTCGCAATTCTGAAGAGACGTGAGGATTAACCACCGCTGGAGACGATAATCAATTCAATCTCTACATCGCCGTTAATGGTTGATGTGTGTGGCACAATTTGTTCTCCAACAATGGTAAGCACGGTAGATGGTGGAATCTCCATTTTTTCAAGGACCGCTGCGATGGCCACAGGTTGTTCAAATGTCAGCGCAGTTCGTTCACCCTCATGGGTAATGCCGACCTCCATGACCTCGGCTAAGGTGTCTACCTCAAGAGGTTGATGGAGTGAATTAGTATCGAAATGTCAATACATCTCTTGATTAATTGTCAATTATGATTGAAGACTTTATTGGACCGCGTGGAAAAAAAATTGTTCAGATTGCTGCCGTAATTGGTGCATGGGGAGCCATTGCTGCTATCTTAGCACTTATGGCAGGTTTTGGTGAGGGGGGTTTGGATGATTTC
>Ga0066850_10001222_pt1 | contig 13586 bp, 10 predicted proteins | sample ETNtaG_4_FD_67282 | JGI IMG/M metagenome (GOLD analysis project Ga0066850, IMG submission 67282) | Marine microbial and viral communities from oxygen minimum zone, Eastern Pacific Ocean - ETNP201406SV67 | ecosystem: Environmental > Aquatic > Marine > Oceanic | place: Pacific Ocean: Eastern... | reverse complement strand
TTCGACGTAATCGTCTAAATGTTTAGCAAGAATGCTTTTTAAAAACACAGCCTCTTGCTTTGTTATTGACATGTGGAAAGTCATTTTGAACTTTATGTACTACCATCAATTCAAATATATAGCACCTGCGTCCATATCTATGGTAGCTGCTTGTACTGAGTAGATTCCAGCAACTGCAGCATTCATACCGCCAACAGTGACTCCAATCTTATATGCATTAGGATCAACTCCAGTGTCCATTCCCTCGAATGCTCCACCTTCGATACATTCTTTATCTCCACCATCGATGATAAGTTTATCCTTACCCTCTACATGACTAAATCTGTTACCTTTTATATATTCATACCTACATTTTTGAGCTTCGGTACGAATATCACCCTCACTCCTGATAGAGTAAGTAGATGTAGGCTTTTCAATCTTAACTTCATAATTACCTTTAACATTCTCCTTGATGGAGCCACCTTCACTCAAGTCATTAAGTAGGAAGGTTGTTTTATTCTCATATGAGTTAGACTGAAGCTTCATTTGGTTCTTTGAATGAACCGCCATGTTCTCTTCAGCACGAATATGCATGACACCATTGGATTTCATTTCCCAATTACCGTTGACGGTATCAAAACGATCACCCTCAACTTCAGTGTGCATGTCACCTTCAACATATAGGTTAACATCTCCAATTACTTGAAGACAAACTCTATCTGTATCAACATCTGTACCAACCTTAATGACTAGGTTATGCTCAGATAATAATATAGTATCATTCTTTGAGACCAGATTAGTATTATTCTTCTGGTCCATATCGAAGAAATTACCATTCGCATTGATTATACGAACTCTTTCACCCTCAAGGGTGTTATTCATCTCGATACAATGTCCACACGAAGTAGTCTGGATATAGTTCCGAGGATACTTAACTTTTACTTGTGGGTTAGTATTCTCTTGATTAGTACCACCCTGAAATAATTTACTCATTCTTCTCTATCATAGGGTGGCCAACACAATCGACGTAGGTTTGTAGTTCAAGGATGTTTGATTCCTTAATCTTTCTAGGGCCAGAATAACCATATATAGGCAAAATCTTAGCTCCACTACCTCGTCCAGGTATATTATCACGTCCAACATCACGAATCTTAGGTTTTACAAACCCCAAAACTTTTTTTGTAATCTTAGGTTCAACTAGTTGACCGTCTTCATCTATAGTGTACTCTCCGATTACCTGTTCGTCAACTCCTGATCCAATTGTGATCTTAGGATTAACGTATCCTGTTCCAACATTAACAGATTTTATATTATCAATGACTGGAATAACATCACTACAATAAGCATAGATTGCAGTAGCATCTGGTGGTATAACAAGCTCTGGGAACTTATCAGTGAAGTTCAGAGTGAATTCATGACCTGATTTTGTCCTCAATACCATACCCTGTTCAAATTGAGTGGTAAATTCGGGATCAATAGTTGCAATGAGGATATGATCAGTATCATAATCAGTATCAACTACTTGTAGTACATCAGGAGTTGTTTCATCCTTAACACCAGCAGCAGTTTGAACTAACATTAAAGTGTCACCATCGACAACATGTTCAACTAATCCAGACTTCTTAACTTTGGCTGCATACTGTTCTTTAGGACAATATGTGGTTGAGGGATCAAATCCATAACCAATACCAGAGTTAACTACCATTATAGAATCTATTCTACCATCTTTAATAAGAGGAGTAAAGGTAGCACCACCACCCTCAGGTTCATTACATGTAAACTGAGCCTTAACTTTAGCCTCTAAATTAACATCACTGCCCTTATTCTTCATAAAGACACCAAGAATTGCTCCAATATCATCAACAATAGGTAAAGCTTTGATTGGAGTAGTGGATTGTAGGTTGTCCCATACCATTTCAGGGAAGCATGGTTTCTTATTCAGAATACTATTTGAGCAATTGACTGTTGCTTTACTGATATTACCACTGCTATCATAGAAATTTAATGATTGGAACTTATCCAGTGGTCCTTTAGTACCAAAGGCAGAAGATGCAAGACCTGATGCTTGACCTTCAAGTCCTCTAAAGTCAACTAAAGCACCACTCTTAACATTGAATACTTTCTTCATACCCAAGTTATCTACAAATGGTACAAAACCATTCTTAGGTATACCATCACCAACCACTGCTCCAAAATTAGGTGGTTTAACTGGATACTGATTTACATTTCCTTCCTTAGCCTCATTACCTTTCTTCTTAGCACCATGGCATGTCTCGAATGTTGAAGCACCAATAGCACAAGAAACTTGACCATCACAAAATAGGTCAATGATATCAAGAACCTTACTTAATATACCCTGTATCTTATCAGCAGCACCTTTAATAGAACCAGTAACACCTTTTAGTATACTCAGTGCTGAATTAATTTTATCCATGATCTTACCCATAAGATCACCGATCATATCTTGGATAAGGCATAGTGCAGTGTCAAGGACATTAGAAAGGAGATCGTTAAGCATCCCTTTAATGAAACTACCTAGATCCTTGAGTAAATCTTTGAATAAACAAGATACTAAACCACCAATATCCTTAAGTTGATCCTTAACAACATTATCTAAGTCTGGATTTGGTATATTAATATCATCAAGACCTTTCTGTACAAGCTTATTGACATCTTCTAGCACAACACCCTTGATGTTACCAGTAAGACCTGCTAATTTCTTTTCTATTCTTCTAGCAGTAACATTAATCTTATAGTCAAGATCAACTACTGCACCCGTTGCCTTATCAATATACTCACCTATAGCATTCTGTTTTATACCACGAGCAAACTTCATAAACTCCGCCATGGGAGCTTCTAATTTAACAGCAGTCTCACCACCACATTTACCATTACCTACCTGAACAGTAACACATTTCTCTTCATCAGCCTTCTTCCTACTCTCGGAGTCAGCAGGAGCAGCACCCCTTGGATTTTTTGTATCATCAGTACTACTATCAGTTCCACCTCCTGCACCATCAGTTCCACCAGCATTCTTACTTGGTGCCTTATCTAAACCTGTCTTAGTATCTTCTTCTACCGTTGATCCAGTACCTGCCACACCACTACCAGAAGTATCATGCATTCTCTTCTCATACTCAGGTGCAGCAATCTGTGCAAATCCAGTAGCACCTCCACCTTCAGTACCATAAGCATTTTCTGGGTTCTCATCACCAATAGCACCCATAACAATAGGTACCTGTGCAGATGCACCATCCATGAAGAAACCAACTACCCAACTATTAATTGCAAGTTGATGTAATGATCCAATACCAGACCTTTGTGGATGAGTAACTGGCATCATTACCATGGCCCATGGTAAATCTTCTGTTGGAAGAGTTGCTTTATCTGGACTATGGTAACCCATAATCCTAACTTTAACCTTATTAGTCCAATCCCAATCTAAATCAATTTTTGAAGCAAGACCAGTTGCAGCAAGTACAGGATTAGTAGCAACAGCAGCAGATGCAACACCCTTTGCAGCATTTTTGGCCATATCACTCCAAAAATGACCACTACCATCATTCTCAACTTGCCCAACCCACCAGTTGAACCCATCTTTACCTATAAAACTAGCGACTGCTTCTAATGACATTAGCTTTGAATTTCAATACCTGGACTGTCAGTATATAATGTAAGTTTTGTACTCATGTTATCGTTCTGGGAAATGAATTGACGTTCTATAATACCAACAACATACATACCACTGTTTGCACCATCAACCTCTCTAGCCTTACCCTTAAATGATAGTAATTCTACTACATCACCTACAGTAAGGTCAAGTAATCCAATATACTCCACTTCCACACATTTATTGTAAAATAATTTTTCCCTAAGAGCTGCCTGAGATAATTGTGCTGTTAAACCTTGTGTATATTTACCTTCGGTGAATAATGCACTATCCATTACCTTAGACATTATACGGGTAGATGCGTTATCTCTATCAAATTTTTTAAAATACTCTGGTGGTGAGTAGCTAGGGTTTAAAAGAGGTACACTGGTATAATATTTATTAATGTTAAATGGATGTTCCTCATATTTCATGTCCTTTACATCCAAGGACATTACTCTACTATTAAAACTTCCCATGTTCATACCCTTCAGAATATCAGAAGATGTTGTGACCTGCATAGACTGAACTGGGATGATCATCTTATCATCTTCCTCTTCTGATTCATCAGGATTATGACCAACAACAATCTTCTTAACTGGTTCCTGTTTCGAGAATGAATCGAATGACTGGAACTGGTACCCTCTCTTATTCAAATAGAAAGTATATCCACATGATGCATTCTTACCACTACCCGATGATCCTGAAATAGATTTAGTACAAAGCCATTTAATAATAGTAAACGGAGTCCAATAAGGAGACACAAATGAAAACTTATTCTGGGTTGGTTCTACAGTAATATCATATGTGGTATACAATATATCATTCAATATCTCCTTCTCAACAATATCACTGATCTTTTTACCTCCACCTGGGCCAAATCTCTTCGATAATTTAGTGGCGGCATTATTCATAAGGTCTGCAGTACAGCATAGTATAGTAGCTTTTGATTTACCTTCCTTATTACTCCTATCCTGTATATCATATATGATTCCATTAAAGGTAATGAAATTCTCTTTCTGATCTTCCCAACCAATAATTACAGGTTCCATACCTTGCAATTCAGATATGACACCAGTTTCACTATCAGTTATCTGAGCTTCTATCCTAACAGCAGCACTCGAAATATCCTCAGTGTATCTCAAATATGTCAGATGATTAGGTGTAAACCTATACTCCTCACCGCCAGCAGCGATAACGAAGTCTCTTAATATAAAATTAGATTGATTTAATGCCATTAGTATGAAGAAGTTTTTGTATATTCCTCAAAATAAGGAGATAATTTAATCTTAGGTACAGCATCAGATGATCCCATGTCAGCTTTACTTGGTTTTGATGGATTTGCCGCCACAGGTGGTGAAGCAATAGCTGTTTCTGCTTTCTCTTTCAATGCAGCTGGATCTGATTGTTCTGCTATAGCCTGATTATTTTCCTGTATTACAGTTTCAGTTAGTTCATTGATATTAGTTTGTACTACAGGTTTTGGTTGATCCGATAATCCTTTAGCATATGGAGCTTCAGACCACTTTCCATGCTCATCCTGCATCATCCCTAGGGATGATTTACCAGTTTTATTGGCAAAAGATACTTGGTCCTTAATCTGCTGTTTTCTGGCCCAAAACCTAGCTCTATGTTCATTATATCCCAAATTCACCAACTCTTCGTATGCTTGTGGACTATATGTTCCCGCCTTTATCTCTTTTATACGAGCTGATTTACCATCACCCATAAAGTTAGCAAGTCCACCACCATATCCACCAAGATGTTGTCCAGTCCATAACCCATCACCTTCTTTAGCAGCTGGTAATAGTCCTTTAGTAGGAGAAGTTCCTCCTGGTGGTAACATTCTCCTATGATCTGCAGGTCGATTATTCTTCGAGAACTTAGAAATACCATAGTTTACCAGAAGTTCCCAAAGACCTTTCTGTTTCTTCTTCTTTATCTCTACCTCTTCCTCATCATCCTCACCACCACCATCACCAGCTGGATCTTGTGTATCCATTGCTGGTAAATTGTATGCCTTTGTGATCTTATTTACATTAGTGCGTTTAACAAGAGCACCACCTTCTCCATCACCACTAGGTACCTTAGACATTAAATCTGCTAAAGCAACTGCAGCAGACTGTGCAGGAAGTGCTAATGACTCCCCAAATGCTTTCTTAAGTTTATCACTAACATTAAAATCTTCAATAATAGCACTAGAAGTAGCCTTAGTTATAGCTCCATCCATTCCACTTTCTTCTAATGATATTCTATCATTATCCATATTCTGTGGTGGCATTATAAATGATCCATCACCTGATGGTACCATATCAATAATAGGCTGAGTGCCAACAATACCACCCTTAGCAAATGGTGTAGGTTTAGGATCACTAGGAGTCTTAAACATTATATTAGGTGTCAATTCATTGATCGGACTGAGATCAAATCCCTTACGAGATATTGGATCTACATGTAGACCACCAACATCATCTAAATCTTGTAATTTCTCTGTATATAAGAAGTCATTGTATGAATCCTCCTTCCACATCGCATGGAGAATTGCATTACGATCTTCAATAAAATCTTTAAGACCGTCTAAAGTATTAGTAAGCTGTTCTATAGGAATATTATTATCCACGGTACACCTCTACTTTTACTCCTTTACTAAAGGTATCAATAATAACATTACGATTAATCTTCTCCTCACGATCTTCAGATAGTGATGGCATTACACCTGATCCTTGTGGTACTGGTATTACTATAGGAACTACACTATGTCCACCAGAGTTCATCCTTGCACTTTGGCTAACAGGAGTACTTGCAACTGATTGTGATGCTGAACTAGGTGGTGGTGCACTCATTGCTGATGAGACACTTTGACCATCTCCAAGCTTGGCAAGACCACCAACTCCCTTCATTAGACCTGAAATAAACCCACTAGTTCTTTGGAATGCCTCTTTGCCTAAATTCATTGCTCCCTTAGCAAAGTTTCTAGTACCTTCTAGAGCTTGTGGTTTCCAGAAACGTTTTGCGGGTTCCATCCATTTCTTAGGATTTGTATTACTCATAAAGTTAAAATGAACTGGATCCGCAGCCCCTGACCATTTAAATCCATACTTACCACCATTATTAATCATCCATTGGTTAGCTACGGAACTTAAATCAATATCAAGTGCCTGTCCATGACCATGTGGAGATTCTCCTACAGGTGCAGGATCAACTACACTTGGGTCACCTGCTTGCTCCCGTTGAAGTAACTCTGCTTGTTGAGCAGGACTTCTATATGCAGAGTTAACTCCTCCTGCTAAATCAACACCATCATTTGCAGCATCTCTTGATGCACGTTGCCATGCTCTTGATGCTTCTGGATTTAAATGTATCTTCTGTCCACTCATATCTATACCATTCTCTTTTGGTGGAGCTATCTTTGCATCCGATGCACCACCTTCAGGTGGACCACCAATACCAAATGCTCTACCAAATGCTCTAGCTGGTCTTTCAAATACTTGTCTGACCATTGGAGTTGGACCAGATCCAGGTCCACCCTTCTCAGCAGGTCTGAAAATATTAAATGCCTGATCAGGTCTACCAAGCCATCCTGCTTTTCCACCCTTCTCAAAATTTTCATCACTCATACCCTTCTGGGCAGTATCATCTTCCCATAGTTCACCCCATGAGGCTTCATTCTCATTTGCTACTCTTTCATTCCTACCTCTATTCCACCACTCAAGTGGACTAACCAACCCAAATCTTCCACCCCATGATCCACGAGTTTCTTCACCTATACCAAAAGTACTTGACAATGCATTTATCTTTGCTAATAATCCAGCTCTAGAAGATGATGGTGGTAATACACCAAGAAAACTTCTACAAGTGCTAATCATTGCTTTAGCACCTTCCTTATATACTAATCCTATAGCATCCCCAAGTTTAGAGAGAGGTAATACCAGCTCTGGTCCTTCTTCTCCTATAAGTGCATGTGTAGGTTTAGTAATTATCCCACCTTTCCCTAAAGGTAAAGGAACTCCAGTCCTTATAAATGGTACAATTTTATTGACAGCAGGTGCTAATATCTTTATTCCTTTCGTTATAACAGGTATTGCAGCTGCATCAGCAGGACCAGGTTGAGGACCATCTGCTAGTGCAAGTAGTATTCCACCAACAACTAAAGCAAGTCCAGCAATAATTGCACCCTTTTGAACCTTTGTTATTCCTTCCTCTTTCTCTTTCTCACGAGTTTTGACTGGTGCTGGTTGACGTACCTTTGATTTCTGCTTTTTCTTCTTCTTTTTCTTCTTTACTTCATCCTTAACAGGTTCTGGACATTCTTCCTTCCCTTTAGCCTCAAGATCTGGTGCTTCACCAGGAACTGTAGTTTGCTTTACACCCAGATACCATCTCTGTCTATTTCTTAGATAATCAATATAATTAGTTTCGGTGTCAACAAATGCCACCATGGCTGCAGAAAAACTATCACTAGACTTCGTTAGTGTTCTCTCCTTTAATAGTTGATCCAGATCAGGCATTAGTTGCGCTTACGACGTTCTTCTTCTATTCGCTCTCTTTCTTTCTGTAAGTGAGCAGATAATAAGTTCACGTATACATCCCTTTCCCAAGGAATCATATTTTCTATGTCAGTCAAGCTATATTTATGGTGTTGCACCAGAGAAAAATTTGTCTGAAAGAAAGACATGATGCCCTCATGAAAGAGGGCTACGCGAAAAAATCAGCAAGACCTTCAATCACTATTTCATTCTCTACCTGAGTGTTAGGATTCTTTACCTTAAGATTATGCTTAAGAGAAGGCATAGTATTAAAGAATTTCTGAATCTCTCCAAATTGTGAATTGGTTAAAGTCTCGACCCATGTTTTAGCTTCATCAAGACTAAACTCACCAGAATCATCTTGACCAACATATACTCTCTTAATAGACTTAGCCACAAGATCATAAGGATCTGGTGATTCCTTAGAGAATGTCACCTTAGAGAAGTATTCCAAATCTGGATATCTCATCTCTACTGTGATGTCAGGATCGAACTTAATGATATTAGAGTGTCCTTTAGGGAACTGTACTTTAACATCATCAACCATAAAGCTGACTTTAACTTCAGTCTCACCATCATCAGGACATGTGATGATAAGTTCTATCTCTTCACTGATAGATCTTGCACGAATTTGTAAGAAAATATATTCTATATCAAATAGAGCCATATCATCAAGATTAACTCTAGATTGAATACAATTCTTTAATATTTGCTTAATCGCTTCTAAAATATCTTCTTGCTCTTGAGATTCTAGAGCAATAATCAACGTCTTTTGTTCTTTAACAAGGAAAGGTCTATACTTGATTTTTTTCTTTGTAGATGGCACCACCAACGAATACGTCGGCGTAACGATTTCAGGTAACGGCATAACGATTTAATGTGTAATTTTATTTAGACAGGGGTATCAAACCTTGCATATGACTATACTCATAGTAAAGTCCTACTGTAACCTTAACAATTTGTGCTTCGGCCGCAGAGTAAGGAACAGAAGATACTGTATATGGATAAGCATTAGCAAGTCTCATAGTAAAAGATTCACCAAGCTTAGCATCCTGACCAGTGACAGTTGGTGCAAAATGTGGAGCTCCATATTTTTCAAGTTTTTTAATCTTAAGATCACAAGTATAATCATCATAATATCTTTGACAATATACCTGATGACGAGATTGTGTTAAATTATGGTTTTCACCATACTGACCTTTTGGTGTTTCAACTGCACCTATAGTAAAATCCTGCCAAGCTCTAAAAATTTTTAAGGGTATAGAATCAGCATCGCAATAGAAACTAACATCAAGTTCATTGAATATCTTTGCTGTTGTCATCTTCTGAGTGATGCCTTTATGTACTTGCTTCACATCTGTAGAAGACATAGTTACACCTGGAATTTGAATTTCATTACAGAGCATATTCAATTCAACATCCTTAAGAGTTTTATCACCAAAGGAATATAAAACATTATCCTCCAGATAGCTCTTTAAAGTTCCACCCCACTGAATATCAAACTCATAAAGGTTTGATGAAGAGATCCCACCAGATTTTTTCAGGATTTTTTCCTTAAATTCTAGTATGCCAGTAGCTCTTGTACCTTCTGCCATAAATACTACTTATGGTGTGACCATATCTATTTATCATGGCATATAAAGGTAAATATCGCGTCAAGAACTATAAAAAATATCGAGGAGACCCAACTACAGTGATATTCAGGTCTCTATGGGAGAAAAAGTTCATGGATTACTGTGATAAGAACCCAAATATCCTTGAATGGTCAAGTGAAGAACACATCATTCCATATAAAGATCCTGTTACTAGGAAGTGGAGAAGATATTTCCCAGACTTCTACATGAAAGTCAGAGAAAACGATGGTAAAATCCAATCATATATCATTGAGGTAAAACCTAAGAGACAAGTCGAAGGTCCAAAACCTCAGCAACGCAAAACCAAAGCGTATATTACAGAGGTAGCGACCTATGCCACCAACCAATCAAAGTGGAAAGCAGCGGAGCAGTACTGCAGGGACAGGCTTTGGAAGTTCAAGCTCATCACCGAAGTCGAACTCCAAATTTATTAAATACATAAGAAGTTTAAAAGGTCAGAAGGTTACTAGAACTAAACTCCGAAACGAAATAATGAATACTCTTTATGATGGAGCTACAGATAACCCTGAAGAAGGTAAATGGTACTTCTTTGAATATGACCCAAAATTTAGAGATCAGTTAAAGCAATGGGATCAATGGCCTGTGATTCAAGTCATGGGATTTAAGCATGGAAACGTGTTAGGAGCTAACCTACACTATATCAATAAACAATCTCGTTTAAATGCGATAAATAAGAATAGGTTTCCTGCGTCTACATTACATTATTACATTCCAAAGAGAGCTGATGCTATATTCTTTGAGATTGATGACCTAGATGTGCCAACTATGAGTCAAATGCCCGTAGAACAATTCCATAGGAATAATTAATGAGTATCCCAGGTATTACAGAAGATGATCTGAAAGATGGAATATCATATCCCAGAGGGATAGATCAAATTCCATATGCATCATACCTAAACATTAAAAAATATGAATATAAGGATGGTCTAGCCAAAGTTGCTGCTAATCAGAATGATGCGTTGGCGGCATTCCAACGTAGTGCTGTGATGAAAAATATGGTTAATGGTGTCACAAATCTAACAGCAGGAGTATATGGTGGGGGTGATAGTAATATTGGTAGTCGTACTCCATTTAGTACTGGGGGTGATGCTGATAAGATGATGGAATATCAATATAAGCGAACAAAAGCAGGTGGTGGAGATGGATGGGGTATCTCTAAGATGTGGGGTGGTACTGGAAATACTTTAGAGAAGATGGGTGGTAATAAGGAAATAACACTACCAAATGGAAATAAAACTACTTGGGCTAAGCTTAGGCAAGATAAAGGTACTCTCATGGAAAGGAGAAAAAAAGGTCTTGCTTCTAGTGAAGTAAATCTTGCACTCCCAGAAGAATTCCAATATTCATACAGTGCTGAATGGGGTAACACATTTAAGCTTGGTACTATGGCACTCATGGCAGATAATGCTGCTAAGTTTGCTGCATTAACTGCTGCAGGTGCAGGTGCAGGTGCTGCTTATACAGCAGCAACAGATGCGTTGCAAAAAGCGACCATGGTTAATGGTGTGGCCAAAAACCTAACAGGTAAGGGTGTTGTAGGAGATTACGCAGGTAATATGGCAAAAGGAGCACAAATGGCAACTAACCCATTTGGTGTCAACGATGCTATGAGTCCTACAAATATTGCTGGTCTAGGTGGTATGGCACCGAACGAAAATGCCATCCAAATGTTTACCAAGGTGAATTTTAGAAACTTTGAGGTAAGCTTCCTACTTGCTGCTAGAAATGCTACAGAATCTGAAAACATTCAAACTATTATAGAATGGTTTAAACGTGGTATGCACCCAGGAACAAAAAATGGTAAAGGTTCAGCAGTTATGCTAACTTTCCCAGATGTGTTTGTACTTACACCACAGTTTGTACCTATAGATGAAGAAGGAGTAAAAGATCCCATACAGCATCCAATGATGCCAAAAACAAAGCTTTGTGCGTTAACCAATCTGGTGGTCAATACAACTCCTATGGGTCAACTAACTACTGTATTTGATGGTAGTATCCCACTAGTTACAATAAAATTGAGATTTAGTGAGACAACTGCTCTCACCAGAGCTGACTTTGAAGGTTCCAGAACTCGTGTTAATAATAGATTCGATAAAGGTTTTGTTAAATCTTCATTAGCAGACAATCACCCAGATATCGGATACTAATGTTACAAGCACTACCTGACTTATACTATAACTTTGCTAAGTCTGCTATAGACCCGAAATTTTTTGTCGCGAAAAATTTATGGCGTAGAGCTGAAATTCTTAAGGAATATAAGAACTCACTAACATTATTTGATGAATATGTTGTACAAAATGGTGAAAAACCAGAAGATATTGCATTAAAAATGTATGATAATCCATTTTATAGCTGGACCATACTAGTCATCAACGATATAACCAACTACCATGAGCAATGGCCTAGATCAAATAAGCAATTACAGGAGTATGTAAACTCAAAATATGAGAATCCTGATGCAACTAAGCATTATATAAGCATTGAAGTTAAAGACGATAAAAATAATATTATCGTACCTGCAGGTAAGGTAGTACCATCTAACTTCCAAATATCATACTGGAACGGAAGTGTTACTGTAACTGCTAACCCTGTAGCAAATGAAAGCTACTATCAATACGAAGAGAAGAAGAACTCTAAGAAAGAGAAAATTCAACTAGTACGTACAGAATTTATTGAAGATTTTGTAGCGAAATACTATGAAGTAATTAATAGAGGTGGTTCGGTATCTATTGGTATATCTGCTGAAGGTGTGAATATGGGGTAGGTAGCTGTTTAACTGCTTCTTCCCATTTATCGACATCACTAGCCCAGTCACATACAGGTTCAGTTAAAGGACATATATTCATACCTGATGCCACATAGTGAAATCCACTTTCTATATGTACGTATCTAGACTGCTCATATAGTTCACTACTATATGCACGCATACCATAATGGAATAATCTATCCAGGTTATAACCTCTGTTAAAACAGTCGTTCCAGTATGGTGTGTCTTTTCTTTGCGTGAAAGCATAGTGTATCGCAATAAAATCTGCTGTCTGATCATACTCACGTCTAACATCTGCATTATACATCTGTTTTAACAGTTGAGATGCAGGTCCACGTCTTAGTGTCTTAGCAAGCTTTATTAGATTATCATGCACCATGAGTAATCCATTAGATTCTAATGGTTCAATAAAACCTGCACTTAGACCAATAGCAACGACATTACTTACCCAAGTGTTCTCATGCCTTCCAATTCTCATTGGAATATGCTTGAAATCTACCTCATCTGTTCCAATATGGTTAATAAACTGTTGTTTAGCATCCTCTTTACTGATATGCTTAGAAGAATAGACGTATCCTGTACCAACATTGTCCCATAGTGGTATATTCCATACCCATCCATTTTCAATAGCAGTACATTCAGTAACTGACGTTAATTCTTTCTCTTTGTCCTTATAAGGTATATGAGTAGCCCATGCAGAATCATTGAACAGTACATGGTCAAATGGTACGAAGGGTTCTTCTATAAACTCACCAATTAACTTGGCAGCAAATCCAGTACAATCGATAAAGAGATCTGCCTCAACCTCTGAACCATCATCTAATACTAAGCTATGGAAGTTTATCTCATCTGTGGTAACGTAATTGACTACGTTAGCACGGATGTGTTCTACTTTCTGGCAATACTTTCTTTTTAAAAACTGACCATACTTGATGGCATCAAAATGGTATGCATAATCTGAATTGAGATCAACCTTGTTCCTTGCAGCGATTAGGGCAACATGATTGATA
>Ga0066850_10001221_pt1 | contig 13592 bp, 12 predicted proteins | sample ETNtaG_4_FD_67282 | JGI IMG/M metagenome (GOLD analysis project Ga0066850, IMG submission 67282) | Marine microbial and viral communities from oxygen minimum zone, Eastern Pacific Ocean - ETNP201406SV67 | ecosystem: Environmental > Aquatic > Marine > Oceanic | place: Pacific Ocean: Eastern... | reverse complement strand
AATCACCAAAACTAAAATTACCCATCATCTCGAAGAAGGTGAAGTGCCTGTTTGTTCTGCCTATGTCATCGAGGTCGTTGTGTTTACCTCCGGCACGAACACACTTTTGAATGGTGCATAACCGCGACGTCGGGGGCTGCTCCTCCCCTAAGAAGTAGGGCATAAAGGGGACCATTCCTGCCACAGTGAACAACAATGAGGGCTCGTGGGGTATCAGACTCGCTGAACTGCGGACCTGATGATCGCGCTCTGTCCAGAATGTTGAGAAGGCTTCTCGCAATTCACCTGCTTGCATGCCTCAAGATGGTACCGAGGTGTTGGTACAGGGACTCGGTCCTAATCAATAACGGTCAGAAACCTTTGTTTGTTCCTCACGTAGTTTCGTTTCGGTATCGCGCATCTGTCGCTGCCCATCGGCCCAAGCTTCGCGCAGATCACGACTTACTCGTCGAGCGGCTCCAGCTACTGTCGCAGTGCCCCGCACAGGGGCATAACGCTCGGCTAAGTGGCGAAACCGTCGCCGAATCCACAGGGAACTTCCAGCGCCGAACACTCCACCAAGCAACAACCATCTAAACCGTTTAAACACGGTTATAGCCTGCCATGAAGTTCGCTTCATTGCTTTCATCTTTAGCCAGTAGTTCAGTCATTTTTCATACGGTTAATTGCAGACCTGCACCCGGCGGCAATCGCTTTTAGTTTTATAAAGGGGGCAGACGTCATACGAGCAGACTTTCGAGCCACGGATCGAAGATTTTGAGATATCTCTTCAGCTGCTCCAATTACTCCCTGAAGCCTCTCTAACTCGACGTCAGCGTGATCCACAGTCTCCTTTAGGTCCTCTACAGCGGGAAGAGCGTGGTTTGCAAGCCGATCTGCAGATGACCGCAGGTCACGTAATACTGCTACTAGTTGGGTCAGTAGCAGCAAGAGAATCGTCATCGTCACTATCACACAGACTGTGACCACTACTGCGACTAGGTCCCAGACTGTCATTCGTCATGGCTCCTATCATCGGAGTCCTTATCGTCACTATTTGTCATCGAGTTATCGACCACTCTCCACCTCTGTTGTTGTCTTGAGAGTTCAGCCTCATAACCATGTTCAGTTGGCGAGTAATAGCGTTCATGGGTTATGTCATCGGGTAGATACTGCTGGTCTACCCATCCTTTTTCGTTTCCGTGCGGGTACACGTAGCCATCCCCATGGCCTAAATCTCGCGCCCCGCTGTAGTGACCGTCGCGAAGGTGAACCGGCACTCGCCGACCCACGCCCTTTTTGACATCACTCCTGGCTTGGGTGATGGCAACTAGTGCCGAGTTGGACTTTGGGGCAGTTGATAAATGAATGACTGCTTGCGCCAGGTTCAATTGAGCTTCCGGCAACCCTACGAATTCAACTGCGCTTGCGGCTGCATCAGCTACCAGTAACGACATAGGGTCAGCCATTCCAATGTCCTCAGAGGCAAGTATGACGAGTCGTCTTGCGATAAATCGGGCATCTTCACCAGCCTCGAGCATTCGGGCTAGCCAGTAGAGCCCTGCATCAACATCTGAACCTCGAATACTTTTAATGAATGCAGAAATAACGTCATAGTGTTCGTCATCTCCGTAACGGTGGGCTCTCGAGTCAAGTGCGTATTCTGCATGCTCTAGTTCAACGTTTGCGCCTTTGCCGCCCGCAAGAACGACCGCTACTTCCAGAGCCGTTAAGGCTCGCCGCGCATCTCCATCTGCCCGATACGCGAGGTGTTCTGCTGCTTCTGGAGTAATTGAAGCCTCTTCGTGGGTCGCCCCGCGAAGCAGAAGTTCTTTGACTGACGCGTCGGTTAATTCGTTTAGTCGAAATAGGTTCGATCTCGATAGAAGGGGTGCGTTCACTTCAAAGTAGGGGTTCTCTGTGGTTGCCCCAATCAAGATAAGTAACCCATCTTCCACGGAGGGCAAAAGAGCATCTTGCTGCGCTTTATTAAAGCGGTGTACTTCATCAAGAAAAAGAATTGTTCCTATGCTGCGTTCGCCGAGACGACGTTGGGCTTCATCGATTACTAACCGCACGTCCTTTACCGAAGCTGAGACTGCAGACAACGTTATGAATTCTTTTTCGGTGTGATTAGCGATCAACCGAGCCAAGGTTGTTTTCCCACATCCCGGGGGACCCCACAAAATGATGGAGGTCAGCCGGTCGGCTTCGATGAGGATTCTTAGTGGTGCCTCAACTCCTAATAACTCCTCGTGGCCCACTAGGTCGTCTAGACGGCGGGGGCGAAGTCGCGCAGCAAGCGGGGCCCGACGTTTCATTACCTCAGCCGCAGCTGACTCAAATAGGTCGCTCACAGCAACGAACCTAGTTGGCCACGGCCGGTCTTTTGGTCACGTGGCGGGAGGTAGCACCCTGAGCCCAAGCTCATCGAGCTGGGTCTGGTCAATCGGCGTTGGAGCTTCGGTCAAGGGATCAGTGCCCGATTGGCTCTTAGGGAACGCAATGACTTCGCGAATGTTTTCTTCTCCCACTAGCAATGCCACCAGCCGATCAATTCCAAATGCGAAACCGGCATGCGGAGGCGCCCCGTACCGGAAAGCATCCATCAGAAAACCGAACTTCTGTTGTGATTCTTCTTCAGTGATTCCCAAAAGATCGAAAACCTGTTGTTGTATATCTCTACGGTGAATACGTACACTCCCGGACCCTAATTCCCATCCGTTCAGCACTAAATCGTATGCCTGTGACCTAACACGTAGAAGGTCGTTAGGGTCGGAGCTGCCTAATAAAAGTTCTAGGTCTTCATCATGGGGCATAGTGAACGGATGGTGCGCTGGTACAGGGTTCCCTTCGCCGTCTACGCCTTCGAAAAGCGGGAAGTCGACTACCCACAGAAAGTGAAATCCACCTTCGTTCACGGGGGGTTTGCCTAATTCGAGTCGCAGGAGCCCTAGAACGTGAACTGTTTGACGCCAGTCGTCAGCAACGAGATAACAAATATCGCCCTCTACCGCTTCCATGGTCGTCAACAAGTTCGATATCTCTTCTTCATTCATGAACTTGGCCACCGGAGAATTCACCTCTCCTGATTCACCTACCTTTAACCAAACCAGTCCCTTAGCGCCCCAATTTTTTGCCTTGTCAGTCAGCTGGTCGAGTTGGTTACGGCCAATCTCGCTGCCGCCTTCGACCTTGATTCCCTTAATGCACGCCGCTTTGAACGCGTTGAATTCGGTATTGGCAAAAATATCGGTCAGTTCAACTAGTTCGAGGCCGAATCGAATATCTGGTTTGTCTGAACCGAATCTATTCATGGCTTCGTGCCAAGACATCTCAGGTATCGACCCTGGACGCTCTCCTGTTATAGCTTCAGCCGCCTCGCTAACAGCTTCTGAAATGACTGCCCGTACGTCCTGACCGTCAACGAAACTCATTTCCATATCTAATTGTGTGAATTCGAATTGTCGGTCTGCACGAAGGTCTTCGTCTCTCATGCATCGCGCTATCTGGTAGTAGCGGTCTATTCCACCAATCATGCATAACTGTTTAAATAACTGAGGGCTCTGTGGGAGCGCGTAAAAGTTACCGGGAGCTAATCGACTTGGGACGACGAAGTCTCTGGCCCCCTCGGGGGTTGACGCGATGAGCATCGGTGTTTCGACTTCAACGAATTCCTGGGCGTCCATGGAACGGCGAATAGCGGAGTTGATCAACGCGCGACTTCGAAGGTTTCGTTGCATCCTTCCCGTTCGCAGGTCCAGGTAGCGGTGCCGAATTCGAATGGTTTCATCAACCTCCACCCGCCCAGTGATCTGAAATGGCGGCGGCTCGGCCTTAGATAAGACCTCAACTGTCGCTTCGCCAATCTCTATGGCGCCCGTTGTTAGTTCTTCATTGATGGTCTCGGGTGGTCTTTCTCTAACAGTCCCGGTTATAGCCAACACGTATTCGCTACGTATGTCATGGGCATGGTCGACAACGCATTGAATCACGCCCGTTCGGTCACGAAGGTCCACAAAAGCCAGGAATTCACCGTGTTCTCTGCGTTTCGATACCCAGCCGCAAACGGTCACGGTTCTTCCGATGTCATCGACAGAAAGTCGTCCGCAGTAATCAGTTCTATTTGTCATGGTCTATCTCCAGAGCAGTAGCTCATATTCAAGGATGAAGCCCCAGGAGGCGTTGCACCTCAGCTATGGCTGCGCTCCGCGGCGTAACTATTTGTCCAGTTCCTTCGTCGCGCAGCATTCGTATTGCCACCGTCTCTTGATTCACCTCTTCGTCACCAATGATTAACGCTATTTCTGCGCCCGATCGATTTGCGCTGCGCATTTGGCTTCGCATTGAACGCTGATCGAAGGAGCGGTCGGCTACTACGCCACTGTTGCGTAGCTCATGGGTCAGGTCACGGGCAGAGGATCCATCTGTAACGTCTACCACCCACACTTGAATCTTAGAAGAGGGTGCCGGGAACGATTCTTCAGCGTCACAAGCCATAAGCAGCCGCTCGATACCCATCCCAAACCCAATACCGGGTGTCGGCGGTCCGCCGAGTTCTTCGATCAACCCGTTGTACCGGCCGCCGCCACATACCGTGTTTTGGGCGCTTTCAAGTGCCAAGCTTTGGAACTCAAAGGTGGTGTGTGTGTAATAGTCCAAACCGCGAACAAGTCTCGGTTCGACTGAAAACGGAATTTTTAAGGCTGCGAGTCCGTCTTTGACTCGGACAAAATGTTCCTCAGCCTCTGCGGTTAAGAATTCACTAATTCTTGGTGCCTTGGCAGTAACAGTTTGTGTTGCTGGTCGCTTGGAATCTAGAACTCTCAACGGGTGAGATTCCACTTTGGTCTGGTCCTCTTCATCTAACTCATCTGAATGGTCTTTAAGGAAAGCACCTAAGGATTCTTGGTAGTTCTCTCTTGTTTCTGGATCACCCATGGAGTTCACGAGCAACTCAACTTTTTTGAGTCCGACGCTCTGGAGAACGTTCCATCCCACAGCGATTACTTCTGTATCGATATCTGGGTCGTCTGATCCGATGCTTTCAATACCGAATTGGTGGAATTGTCTAAATCTCCCTGCCTGAGGTGCTTCATAACGGAAATAAGGGCCGCGGTAATACACCTTCCAAGGCACAAGAGGTCTGTGTTGAGCAAAGGCCCTGCAGACTGCTGCTGTTCCTTCGGGCCGTAAAGCCATCGGACGCTCGCTCCGGTCCAGGAACTCATACATCTCTTTCCCGACAACGTCGGTGCCTTCACCTATTCGGGAGAATACGCCGACGTCTTCAAAGATTGGTGTGTCTACTAAAGAAAATCCGGCACGGGATGCGACGCCCGCGAAAACTTCGATTACTGCTTCCCAGCGGGCAGATTCCTCGGGCAAAAGGTCACGTGTCCCGATTGGAGTTTGGAAGGTATTGGCCTTCTTCGACATGGATCATCCTCGGGCGTTGAGGGGTGGGGATATTCTTGCCCGGTGGACTCACCATCGTAGATGCTTTATCTGCAAAGTCACCGACACTTTTCTGTCTACCGTCAGCTAGTTCAAGATGGAGGTCGGACGCTATTGGGCACGACTCGATGTGTATCAAACACTCCGTCGACCCCTCTGACAGCACCAAGAAGTTGTTCCAACAGGGTCGGGTCGCCAACCTCGATGTCAAACTGTAAAACAGAAACCTGGTCATCACTCGTGAATGTGTGGGCGCTGGAAATGCTGAGGTGATGGTCGGATATGACGGATACGACATCAGCTAAGAGGTGATCTCGGTCGAGCGCTCGTACTTCGATACTGGTCCGGAACTGACCGGAAAAGGCTGCATCCCAATCGACTTCAACTTGGCGAGCGCCAGATGATTCAACTAGTTCTGATGCATTAGCGCAGTCATCGCGATGCACGGAAATGCCTCGCCCTTTAGTTACGAAACCGAGAATTTCATCTCCCGGTACCGGGTTGCAGCATCCGGCTAGTCGCACTAGTGAGTCATCAAAACCTTCCACATGAACTCCGCTGGTTCGGCGGCGTCGAGATCCTCGATGTTGGGCTGGTTTGGCCGGCAACCGTTGATGGCTGTCTTCTCCGCGGAGATTCGCCACCAAACGCTTTGCGACCGAATCTGCTTTTAGATCACCCTTGCCGACAGCTTCATACAAAACTGTTAGGTCGCTGCGATTGAACTGTTCGGCTACGTGGCGCAGCTCGTCGCTCTCGATTAATAGCTGGGCTCTTAGGCCTTCGTCGCGCATGGCGTCTGTTATTTGTTCTCTACCTAGTTCGAGCATTTCCTCTCGGTCTGACTTCGCGAACCATTGCTTGATTCCGTTTCTCGCTTTGGGAGTTGTTGCTATTTCAAGCCAATCGCGTGAAGGACCGGCGCCATCAACTTTGGATGTGAATACCTCCACTGTGTCACCGGATTGCAGTTGGCGGTCTAAGGGAACAAGTCTTCCGTCGATTTTCGCGCCGATCGTTGAGTCACCGATATCGGTGTGGATCGCGTACGCAAAATCTATTGGTGTCGCCTGTGTAGCGAGGGTTCTAACGTCACCTTTGGGCGTGAATACATAAACCTCGTCTTGGTCTAGGTCAACTGCAAGGGTCCGCATGAATTCTTCGGGGTCATCTGTCTCGGCTTGCCAGTCGACAATGGTGTTCAGCCACGGCATATCTGCGCCCGAACCCTCGGAGGGATCCTTATAACGCCAGTGGGCTGCTACCCCATGTTCCGCTCGCTGGTGCATATCATCGGTTCTGATTTGGACTTCTAGGCTGACACCTTCGGGGCCTACCACTGTTGTGTGAAGCGACTGATAGAGGTTGAACTTAGGCATTGCTATGTAGTCTTTGAATCGGCCCGATACTGGTTTCCAAGTGCTGTGTATGGAGCCCAATGCTCCGTAGGCATCTCTGATAGTTGGCACAACCAGTCTGATCCCAACCAGGTCAAAGATTTCATCAAATGAGCGGCCTTTGACGACCATCTTTTCGTAAACAGCCCAATGGTGCTTTCTTCTACCTGTTACCAAGCCATCTACGGAGGTCTTGGTTAGCTGATCTCGGATAGTTTGCGATACTCCTTCTAGATATGCCTCTTGAGCCGGTGTTCGTTCAGCGATAAGACGGTCGATTTCTGCATAACGTTTTGGGTACAACGCAGCGAAGGCTAAGTCTTCAAGTTCGTTCCTAACTTCTTGCATCCCTAATCTGTGGGCCAACGGGGCATACACGTCCAGTGTTTCGCGCGCTATTTGTTCTTGTTTCGTTGGCTGGAGTGCACCTAGGGTCCTCATATTATGAAGTCGGTCTGCGAGCTTGATGAGCAGTACACGCAGGTCCTGAGCCATCGCCACCAACATTTTTCGTAAGGTGGCCGCCTGTTGTGCTTGTTTAGTAGCGAATCGGACCCGGTCAAGTTTTGTGACGCCATCGACGAGGGACGCTACGTCGTGACCAAATTCACTTTGTATGTCGATCAGCTCTACGCCGGTGTCTTCAACCGCGTCATGTAACAAGGCGGCGGCTATCGATACATCGTCTAACCCCATTTCCGCTACAACCGAAGCGACTGCAACCGGGTGAAGTATGTACGCTTCGCCGGATTTTCTTCGTTGCCCTTTATGCGCCTCGTTCGCGGTGTCATACGCACGAACTAGTAAGTCCGAAGAGCTTCGGGGCCAACGGGCCTTATAACGATCAACTACTCCTTGAATTTCCGTGTGGACAGGGGCAACCGATCGGCGCCAAGGCAGCACTCTGGTGACGGTCGCCATTAGGTAGTAAGCCGGTGGTAGCTGTTCATCTATCTAATAGTGAATCACGGCAGCAACGTGGCGTACACCAAGTTGTTCGCGACCATTGAGGGAATCTAATTCGATGAGCACCGTCGCGCCTGCTACTTCTGCGCCTGTTCTAGTAACCAGACGCTCTGCCGCCGAGAGAGTTCCTCCGGTCGCGAGCACATCGTCGACGAGTAAAATCCGGTCCTCTGAGCCGATGACATCAGCCTGGATCTCAATGGTGTCGGTGCCGTACTCCAAGCCGTAACTTTCTGAGATTGTTTCCCCTGGAAGTTTCCCTGGTTTACGTATTGGGGAAAATCCAAGTTGTAGTTGGTCGGCGATAGCCGGTCCAAACAGAAAGCCTCTGGATTCAATTGCCATTACATGCGTTATTGAAGAAGTTGTGAACTCCGACGCCATCGCCGCTGCAGCTATGTTCAACGCTTCGGGTTGGCGTAGCAGGGGCGTTATGTCCCGAAAAACTATGCCCGGCTGAGGAAAGTCGGGTACATCCCGGATCAGACTCTTGAGTGATTCAGGGTCAAGCGGTTCTTTCATCTGATGAGCATCCCGGTTCCCTCAGCGCTTTCGCCCTTTCTTACGCGGTCTTGGCGGAGCGCTTCTGTCATAGCGGTCAGCTGCAAGTGCGGTCGCAGCATTCTCTATGGAGTTCGATTCGCTTAATACTTCTGCACTTCGGTCTTGTTCAGTCCAATGCGGTTCACGACGTTTAAGCGCAGAGACGAGTGGCATGGCTACAAACAAAGAACTGTAAGAACCCACTAGTAAGCCAATTAACAAGGCGATAGCGAACTCCTGCAAGCTGGTCGCGCCCATGATTAACGACCCGACAACTAGTAGCGAAATAACCGGCAGAACTGAGGTAATGGTTGTGTTCACTGACCGCATAATCACTTGATTCAGCGAGACATTGGCAAGATCCGAATATGTCATTCGTGTCTTAAGCGATAGTGATCGTTCATTGTCTTTGACCCGATCAAAGACAACTATCGTGTCATAGAGCGAATAGCCCATGATCGTTAGGAACGCGACGACGGTGGCGGGGCTGATCTCGAATTGGAAGATTGCGTAAATACCAACGGTGAGAGCAATATCGTGGGCTACCGCCACAAGTGCTCCAAGTGCCATCTTCCATTCAAACCTAAGCGTCAAGTACAAAGCGATGAGGATAAAGAACACCACCAAGGCTCGTCGCGCCTTTCCAGCCACTTCATCTCCGAACGAAGGACTGACAGTGCGGGCGCTGACTAACTCTGAATCAACTTGAGCTGCTTGTGCTAGTGCTGAACCAACTGATTCTGCTGTTTCTCCCGTAGGTAGTTCTCCCCGAACACGGAAGATGTCATCGCCACCAGTAATCCGTTGGATTCGCGCATCACTCATACCAATGTCTGACGCGGTCTCTCGTATGGCGTCAGTGGTCACATCTTCTGAGGCTGGAGCCTCCCAGACGCCGCCTCCTTCAAACTCAATGCCTAGATTCAGCCCTTGGACAAACAGAGCGACGACACAGATAAGGACAGCAATGATCGAGCCTGTCAGTACGCGCCTTGAGACTCCCAAAAAATCCCAGGACGTGTCACCGCGATATAAACGCCTAATAGAAAAGCTCATACCGGTGCCTCCTCAGCAGTCACGTTGAGTCCGAGTCGGGAGGGACGCTCATTGACGAGGCGTCGAGCCACTAAGACCACTAGAGGTCGCATGAAGAAGAAGGAGACAGCGAGGTCGATAAGGGTCGTAATACCTAGGTACAGCGCGAAACCTCGAACTGTTCCACTCGTTAATTGGTACAGAACTCCGGCACCAATAAGGGAAGCTAGATCGGCCCAAATAATGGTTGAAAATGCGGCGCGGAAGCTGCCGTCTGCTGCGGATCTGACGGCGCGACCTCGCCGAACTTCTTCTTTGATTCTCTCGTAATAAACAATGTTGGAGTCAACCTGAACACCGATTGAAACGATGATGCCGGTCGCTCCTGCCAACGTTAAGGCCAGACCTTTACTCTCACCCAACCAAGCAATAATCGACCATAGCGTGGCGCCACTTATCGCAAGGCTGCAGATCGCGACCAATCCAAGTAGGCGGTAATAGAGCAGCATGTATAGGCCGACCAACGCCAACCCCACTAGACCGGCAATCACACCAGCTCGCAGGGTTCCTTCACCTAGGGTCGCTGAGACCGTACGTACGTCATCTCGTTCGAACTCAACTGGCAGGGCTCCGAAACGAAGAACTAATGCAAGGTTCTTTGCTTCAGCTTCATCAAATGAGCCTGAAATAACTGCCTGACCATTGAACTCAGTGGCATTGATGGTCGGCGCTGATTCAACTACGCCGTCAAGGACAATCGCTACTTGCCTCTCGTAGTTTTCTACAGCCATCTGATCAAAAAGAAGCGCTCCTTCATCGTTAAACGACAGATTGACGATCCATTGACCTTGGAAGGTGGCCACAGCTTCTTCGATGACCTCTCCGGTTAGCTGGGCTGGTGCCAGAACGAACCCTGTTTGCCCTGTTGAACCCAACAGGGCAACAGTTGCCGCTGCTTCGTCTCCATCGGGAGGGGTTAGCAAATCTGAAAGTGACACTGATGATTCAGTCTCTTCATCAACATTTTCTGCTTCAACGCCTCCTGAACCATCAACTACTTGTTTTGCAGCTGCGAGTTGGTTGGGATCAAGTGGGTCGAAGAAAGTGATCACAGGCCTGAAAGTCAATTCAGCTGTCTTACCTATAAGGTCCACTGCTCTCTGTTTGTCTTTGACACCAGGTAGTTGAATAACGACCTGATCCCCTTGTCTCGTAATATCTGGTTCCGCCACACCTATCGCGTCAACACGGTTTCGAATAATTTCGATTGCACGTTCAAACTGTTCATCAGACACTTCGTCCGCTGGACGAAGAACAACTTCTACCCCACCTTGGAGTTGGACTCCAAGCACTGGAGTCCACCCTGCGGACAAAACGCCTGTCAGCGATGCTCCCGCAATAAGCAGAACCATGAAGAGTGAGACAATATGAGAACGGCGCACGGATTTAATCCAATTCAGCTAAAGCTTGAGGCTCAGTCTTCACCGTCGGGGCTATCGGAATCGTCGGTCGCGTCTTCCGCTTTGGTAACAATTTCTCCGATTGACCGTCGCTGCACTCTTAATTCAACATCATCGTCGACTTCCAACGAAACGACGTTTTCGCTCTCCTCCGCCACGATGATGCCGATGACTCCGCCGACCGTGGCTACTTCATCTCCAACACCGGCCGCTCGAACCAGCGCCTCACGAGCCTTCATTCGTTTTTGCTGAGGTCGAAGAATCAAGAAATACATGCCAACAAAGACAATGATTGGCAGTAGCAGTGCCATAGTGAACCACTCCGGAATAGAGAATTAGAACAACGAGATGTCAGCGTACTGCGCTCATCCCTCGTCTCCATGAATCTTCGGCTGTTCAGTGGGAACTTTAAGTACCTAGCCCCAAGTTTCGAGGGTTTCTAAACGGAATGCGTCATATCTGCCGTCTTCTATCGCTCGCCTTGCTTGTTTCACGAGATCTAGAAGGAACCAGAGGTTGTGCATGGTTGCTATTCGAGCCGCGGTCGGTTCTTTCACCTGAATCAAATGTCGAAGGTACGCGCGGCTGAAGCTGTTGGACATTGGATTGGTGGGGTCTAGAGGTTCGTCATCACGAGCATGTTTTGCGTTACGTAGGTTCAGTTTTCCGTGAGAGGTGAGGACAGTTCCATGCCGGGCAAGTCTTGTTGGCAATACGCAGTCGAACATGTCGACCCCTGATCCAATTGCATCGACAATTCGCGCCGGGTCACCAACGCCCATTAAATAGCGAGGTCTATCTTCAGGTAATTCGATGGTTGCCGCATCCAGAGCCGGCATCATTTCGCTGTGGCTTTCACCTACCGATAAGCCTCCGATTCCATATCCGGCGAAATCGAGTGAGGTTAAATGTTTGGCGCTCTGAGTCCGAAGTGTCGGATCGGTACCGCCCTGCACAATGCCGAACAAAGCTTGGTTAGCCCTCCGGTGCACGGACTTGGCACGTAAAGCCCATTCGTGGGTTCGTTCCATCGCTTTAACAATTTCGTCCTGCGACGCGGGAAGCGCGGGGCAAACGTCAAGCGTCATTTGGATGTCAGCCCCAAGTTGCTCCTGTGTGGCTACTGCATCTTCAGGTGTGAAACGTACTTTTGAACCATCGTAAATTGAAGTGAACGTGACCCCATCATCGTCAATCTTTACGTTGTCGCTCAACGACATGACCTGAAAACCACCCGAATCAGTCAGCATGTGACCATCCCAGGACGTGAAAGAATGAAGCCCTCCTAGGTCCTCAATGATTTGAGCCCCCGGTCGAAGCATGAGGTGGTAGGTGTTTCCAAGAACGACCTCAATTTCAAGCTCTTCGTAGTCACGTTGGTCAAGGTGGATTACCGCTCCTCGCGTTCCCACTGGCATAAAGACCGGTGTTTCAATTGAGCCTCGGGAAGTGTGAATTCGACCACGTCGAGCTTGATCATCTGAAGCTAGTAGTTCGAAGGAGAAAGGCACAGTTGCTACAGCATGGCAGAGGGGTGCTCAACTAGGAGCCCGGTGCAGCAACATTGCGTCACCAAAGGAAAGAAATCTGTAGTCGTTTTCGAGAGCTTCTTGGTACAGCTCTCTCCATCGTTCACCAATAAAGGCATCAATCATCATGAGGAGAGTTGATCGCGGCATATGGAAATTGGTCATCAAAACATCTACGACTTCGAATTGGGATCCGCGTCGTAAGAACAGGTTTGTACGGCCTGACAACTCACCTCGGGCTGCTGATTCGAGAGCTCGAACTGTAGTGGTGCCGATCGCCACGACTCGATGCGCTGCTTGGCATGCCTCCCAAGTGCGTTCATCGACTCTGTAGCTCTCGGTATGCATGATGTGATTAGCCGGGTTGTCCACTGTTACAGGTCGAAAGGTGTCAATACCTACGACCAGATCTACTTTCTCTATTCGCGCACCTTTGTCTCTAATTTTTTGCAGAAGTTCTTTGGTGAGGTGAAGGCCAGCCGTAGGTGCCGCTGCTGAGCCTGGTATCCGGGCGTAAACAGTCTGATACCGCTCCGGAGAATGCCCTGTGGACGTTATGTAGGGTGGGAGTGGAGATTCCCCGGCCATGGAGAGCCTCTCGCTCTCGTTCGGGTTGGAGACCGCTGTCCCTCCGTGTAGGACAACCACTTTCCTTTGACCGTCTTCGCCAATTTCATCGCCAACTATGACCTGAAGGTCTTTATCTTTTTCGCTCCGCAATTCAGTCCCACTTTTGACGCGACGACTCGGCTTTATCAGAGCGGCCCAGCCATTATCTACAGGCTCTAACAACAGGACTTCGACGGCACCGCCAGTCACTTTTCGCAGTGGCAGGCGTGCAGGCATAACACTGGTCTCGTTCACCACAACTACATCGCCAGCGGCTAGGTGGTCGGGCAGATTAGCGACGGTCAAATGTTGAAGAGGATGATCAGCCCCTATGTCAACAAGTAGCTTCGCGCTGTCACGCGGAACAGCAGGGTTTTGGGCAATAGCTTCTGCGGGTAGCCCATAATCGAATTCCTTCATATTTTGGACCGGCTCTTCGACACTCACTTCGTCGCTGATTTCATGTCTCCAAGTTAGCTAGTCCCGTTAAGGCCTCTCGGGTCCATGCAGAATCTACTCCGCGTGCATGCATTAATCGGTCTAAGTGTTGATCTAGCTGGGTTGGTGCCGCTTCCAAAAATCCATTCAAAATCACAGATAAATAGGGTTCCCCTGGC
>Ga0066850_10001213_pt1 | contig 13657 bp, 15 predicted proteins | sample ETNtaG_4_FD_67282 | JGI IMG/M metagenome (GOLD analysis project Ga0066850, IMG submission 67282) | Marine microbial and viral communities from oxygen minimum zone, Eastern Pacific Ocean - ETNP201406SV67 | ecosystem: Environmental > Aquatic > Marine > Oceanic | place: Pacific Ocean: Eastern... | reverse complement strand
GATATCCCTCGAGCCTTTCTTCGCTTAGCTGCAAGCGAAAATATTTTCATTAAAAGCTCGGGCCTCATATATCGAGAAATGTTCTGAGTAACTCGTGTCTTTGCTTGCTGAACTCCTACTGACACTACAAAATTCGGATAATATGCTAATGACCAGTTTTGAGTTTTTGAAACTCGATTGTTAAACTTATCACTCAATGCAATATTTTCATATCCTGTTTTCAACGAAATTGGATCCAAATATTCATGATGCATATTCTGATCAAGCCACATTAAGAATTCTGAAGAATCAATTTTCACATTATTGAATGCCTCAAAAGCAACATTACCATCAAATGATTTCAAAACCATTTTAACTGCGTAGAAAATATTCTCCTCTCGTTCTCTAAATAAATCAAAAAAATCTGTGTTTTTAACTTCTGCTTTATTTATTGTAAGTACATCTAAATCCATAACTGCCGAACGTACATCTCCTTGAGCTCTTGCAGCAATCTTTTTCAGAACAACAGGTTCAACCTCAATCTTCTCCGACTGACAAATCTTAGCAAGATATTTCTCAATGTCTTTCCAATCAACTTTATCAAATTCAATCATTTCGCAATATTTCCTCAAAGTTCTAAACTTGGAATTCCACGGATTATTTGAAGTTAATACAATTGGATATTTAGTTTTCTTGATAACGTCAATGAGTGCACGAATTACTCCCCGATTTCCTGCTCCAAAGGATTCTAATTCGTCAATCATGATTATTTTATTTCCTCCGAATAAAGACGGTTGCTGTGATGCAACTCCAATTTTCGAGATGATTTCCTTTTTATCCCGGGTTCCTGATGGAGGAATTTCGAGCAATTCAAAATTTTGTTCGGTTGCGAAAACTCTAACTGCTAATGTTTTTCCAATTCCAGGTTCGCCATAAATAATTACAGCTTTCTTTTTCTGACTTTTAACAAATCTAGAAAACTTAACAATTCCTTTATATTGACCGACAATCTCCGACAATTTTTTAGGTACATGTTTCTTGATAAGCATGAAGAAAACCACCTATCAAAGTTTAAATAAATATAGATGGAGAAATCAACTAGTTAATTTCTCCTTAAGAATTTTTAGTTGTTTTCGGAGCATACCAATTTCTTGAGTTTTTTCCTCAAGAATTTGAATTAGGACATCATCATTATCCGCACCCGCAATCTTAACTACTTCTGAAAAAGCGTCTCGATTTAAACTAGCAAAATTAAGCATTTGATCTACTGTTACCATTAATAACTCAACCTCCGTAAAACTTCTCCGAAGATTTTTTCAACTTCTTGAACATCCATTTCATGAGGTTCAAGGTTGTAAACTGCATTCACTCTACGAGGTAAGAATGTTTGCTCCACATTTCTAAGGTCTACATATCCTCTTCCTGAATTTAGGAAGTTTCCTGCAAGGGCTCTTATCATTTTCATACTAATAGAAAAATAAAGACACTTATAAGGCGCGCACTGACTTGTCCAATGTCCACTAAGAATTTCTACCAGAAATCTCTAATAATTTGACATCAAACGTCAAAGTCTGTCCAGCCAAGGGATGATTAAAATCTACCAAAACATCTTCATCTTCAATTTCAATAATCTTTCCAGTTAATTCTTCTCCCTCAACCTTTCCTGCTACAACGTCTCCAACTTTCGCTGCACCTTCAAGACTATCTCGAGAAACTTCCCAAATTAAATCGTCATGATAACTTCCGTATGCCAATGCAGGAGGTATTTGAATCTGTCTCTCTTCTCCAACTTCCATACCTTCAAGACCTTTATTGAATCCTGGAATAATTTCCTCGGAACCAATCTTCAGTTTCAAGGGATCCTTACCTTCAGAAGTATCAAACATTTCTCCGTTTTCTAAGAAACCTGTAAAATGTAATTTTACCTCATCATTAACTTGCGCAGGCATAATCAGAAATAACTCAAGCTTCATTAAAAACATTATGTCAATTTAAAATGTAGTTCGGAAAAGCTATTTTGTAGACTCTAGGTTGTTTCCAATCAGTACAACTTCTGCCAAGAATGCATTGAGTTGAACAAACTCATTCGCACCTTCCGTCAAACGATATTCATACTCTCCACAGAATTTAATCAATTGAACTTTTAACTTATCATCAAAGTCTGGAGAATTCCAAATTTGTTTTTGGATTTGTCTTATTGCGTCCATACCTGACAAACCATACTTAACCAGAACATCTGCCATCTTATCTTTAGCTGATTTAAAATTGCCTGACAAACTAAGTGTTATTATCTCATACAATTCTGTAGGTTCAGCAAAAGAAACCACTTCTCTGACAACATCTAAAGTAACATTCTCTGCAATAGCAGAACACGCCTGTAATATATTTTCTGCTTTACGGCAATCACCTTCTGAGGCTTCATAAATATAACTGGAAGAATCTTCATGAATTATTAATTTCTCGCGGATTGCTATCTCTTTCAAAAGTTGGACAATAACTTCTCGTTTAAGTGGTCGAAATCTAAAAATTGCGCAGCGACTCTGTATTGGAGGAATAATTTTTGAAGAATAATTACAACTCAAACAAAACCTCACATTTGAAGTGTAATCTTCCATAGTCCTTCTCAATGCATGCTGAGCATCTTTTGTTAAAGCATCTGCTTCATCTAAAAAAATTAATTTAAACGGTACATTCTCAGAAACAGTTTTAGTTCTAGCAAAATCCTTAATTGAAGTTCTAACAATATTGATTCCTCTGTCATCTGAAGCATTAAGTTCAAGAACATTGTCTTTCCACTCATCACCATATAAGTCCTTGGCTAAAGAAAGAAATGAAGTTGTTTTCCCAGTACCTTGCATTCCTGCAAAAAGTAAATGCGGCATACTCTTACTCGAAACAAAAGCCTTCAATCGATCTATAATTTCATCTTGACCGCGAACTTCTGATAAAGTTGTTGGACGATACTTCTCAGTCCAGACTTCAAATTTAGTATCAGACATAGAGAATCGTTCTAACTAGACTTTTAAAGATTTGTACAATACGGCATCTCAAAACTCTTTTAAATTTGAAACTCCACCTATTTACATGCGAAGTGGTTATCCCATTTGTCAATTCTAAGAACGATAACACTAACGGCACATATATAAATTTTCAGGAGGATAAATTTCTATGAAATATGACTTTCGTAAAGTAGAAAGTGAGATGAACACACGTTGGAGAAAAATAAATCTACTCAAACTTTTACAAAGAAAAAACAAAGACGGGAAGCCATATTTTTTACTTGAAGGTCCACCTTACGCAAACAATGATGCTCATGTTGGACATTTAAGGAATATTTACTATAAAGACTTGTCAACAAGATACGCTTGGATGACAGGTCGTTCAGTTTTATTTACTGCTGGCTTTGACACACACGGATTACCAATTGAAAATATGGTGGAAAAGAAATTAGGATTCAAAAGTAAAAAAGATATTCTAGAATATGGTATTAGTAACTTCACTAAAGAATGTAAGAAACTTGCAGATCAAAACGTAAATGTTTGGATGAAAATGTATGATAAATATGGAACTTGGATGGGTTGGGATGAAAGCCCTTATTTGACTTATGATAATTCATATTTGGAATCTGCATGGTGGATGTTCAAGCAAATGTTTGATAAAGATCAAGTTTACAAAGGAAATAAACCAATCCACTGGTGTCCACATTGTGAAACTTCTTTGGCTGGAGCAGAAGTAGAACAAACTGAAAAAACAGACCCAGGAGTATATGTTAAATTCAAGCTAAAAAATGATGACGCATCCCTGTTGGTATTTACTACAACACCTTGGACACTTCCTTCAAATGTTGCAATCGCTGCAACTCGACAAGGAGTTTATGTAAAAGTAAAAACTGATTCTGGAAATCTGATTCTTGCAGAAGCAAGGTTAGAATTATTAGACTCGTTAGGGATAAAATATCAAATAATAAGAAAGTTCAAAGGAAAAACTCTTGAGGGGGAAGAATATTCTCCTCTCTTTGATACTCCTACTCAACTTTCATTGAACAACAATAATAAAGCACGCAGAATTTACCTGAGCATTCCAATTCTGAAAGAAAGAATTGCTCCAAAAACAGCAGAAAAGAAAGGTATCAAAGCAAAGGATGTATTTGAGCAATTTGTAAGTGTAGATGAAGGAACTGGTTTTGTTCATATGGCGCCAGGACACGGTAAAACTGATAACGAAGTTGGAAAACATTATGGTTTACCGGAACTATCACCATTAGATGATGCTTGTAATTTTACTGAGGATGCTGGAAAATATCAAGGTATGTTTGTAAAGGACGCAGACAATTCAATCATAAAGGATTTAGAAAAGTCTAATAGTTTATTGCACAAAGAAAAAGTAAGACACAATTATCCAACTTGTTGGCGTTGTAAACAAGGATTAATTTTCAAATTATCAAATCAATGGTTCTTCAAAACAGACAAAATTAGAAAGAAGCTTCTGGCAGAAAATAACAAAGTAAAATGGAAGCCTGAATTTGGACGAGAACGAATGAATTCCTGGCTGGTTAATTATGGAGATTGGAATTTTTCAAGACAAAGATTCTGGGGAATACCCATTCCAATTTGGGTTAACGAAAATAATCCAAAAGATATTATTGCAATTGGAACTAAGAAAGAACTTGAAAGACGTTTGGGAAAGAAACTTCCGAAGAATTATGATTTACATAATGTCCTTGAACTTACTTTCAAAAATAAAAAAGGGCAAGTCTATAGAAAAGTTCCTGATATTTTTGACGTTTGGTATGATTCAGGCGTAGCAGCCACTGCCTGGATGGGTGCACCGATTCAAAATAAAAAACAATTTGAAAGATATTTTCCAGTGGATAGAATTTCAGAATCACTGGATCAAATTAGTGGATGGTTTACAGCATTACTTTACACTTCGGTTTCAACCTTCGGAAAATCCCCTTTCAAATATATTAGCATGCCTGCATTTGCTGTAGATTCGAAGGGAGAAAAAATGTCAAAATCCGTCGGAAATGTAGTTTGGGCAACTGAAGGTATTGATGATTTAGGCGCAGACTTAATCAGACTTTATTATACAAGCAATGTTCCACCTTACGAATTAGCAAAATTTAACATTGATGAAGTTAAAAAAGAAACATTTGGAGTAGTAAATACGCTTTGGAATTTACACAACTACTTACTTACTGAATATCCTTTTGTTACTACAAAGAAACTAACTGTGCCGGAAGATAAATGGATAATTTCAAAATTAAATTCATTAATTGAAAAATATCACAGCTCTTTTGATAACTTTGAATACCAAGAAATGGGGCGAGGGCTTACTGAATTCATAGTTAAAGATTTGAGTCGAAGCTATATTCAATTAGTTCGTTCAAGAATTGAAGAAAAAGATCCAAGAGTTGGTTATGTGTTATTTAGATGTATAACTGATGTTCTAAAATTGCTCGCACCAATCAGTCCGTTCGTATCGGACAAAATTTATCAAAACTTGAATGTGTATGATGGTGTAAATGAAAAATCAGTTCACTTAGAAAAACTGCCAGTAGTTAAGAAATATGAAATTAGCAAAAATTTAGAAAGTGAATTTGAATTGATTCAAGGCGTAATTTCCGACACACTTTCTTTGAGAGATAAACTGAATCGCACGTTGAGATGGCCAATCAAAGATGTAGTAATTGCAACACCTTCAAGAAATACAACTTCAACAATAAAGAAATATTCAGAACTAATAAGTGCTCAAGTCAACTCAATGGACATAACAACACGACAATCAATTTCTGGAGTTAACTATTCCATAAAACTAAACTTCCGGGAAACCGGAAAAACTCACGGAAAATTGACTAATGATATCTCAAAGGCCTTGGAAAAAATTCCAACGCAAAAGGCAATTTCAGAAGTATTAAAAGGTTCAATCAGAGTTAAAGTCAAAGGGAAAAATATCAAACTCAGTAACAAAGAAGTGATTGTGAATCGACAATTGCCTAAAGGACTACGCGGAATCTCAAGATCTCAATATATTTTATACTTAGATCCTGAAGAAAACAAGGAAATGTTAGTAAAGGGTTATACTCGCGAACTAACTAGAAAAATTCAAGATCTAAGAAAGAGTGCAAAGCTAAAACGATCTGATAAAATTATTGTACAGATTAATGTTGGTAAAGAAGTGGGGATAAATGACGTTGAACTTATGAAAAAAACAAATGCGAAGGAGATAAAATTTAACCTCAAAAAACCAGCAAACCCGAATATAGTTATCAGAAACATAGGATTCTTAGTAAAAATCAAGCGAAACTAGCTTTATAAAGGAGGGTTTATATATGTTTCCTACAATAAAAACTGATATGGCACCTGAAGTCGATAAACGAGTTTGGTCAAAGACACAAAATGTTGTAGTATCTGCAAACATTTTTGCAAAGTTGCCATTAGAAAAACTTGCAGTTCTTTTAGATAATTCTGATTATACTCCTGAAACTTTTCCAGGATTAATATACAAAGTTGAAGATTCAGAACTTTCATTTAATAAAGCAAGTTATTTACTTTTCAGTTCAGGAAGAGTAATTTGTACTGGAACAAAATCAATTAGAGATGCGCGTACAGCAGTAAAACATGTAATTGATGATTTGAAAGATGTTGGAATTGAAATCACAAAAAAGCCTGAAATCAAAGTTCAAAACATGGTTGCATCAGGTTCAGTTGGTGGACGATTAAACCTAAATGAGATTGTATTCCTATTTGAAAATACCGAGTATGAACCAGAACAATTTCCGGGACTTGTTTACAAGCTAAAGGGTGAAGAAGTTCTTCAAAATATCACATTCTTACTTTTCGGTACTGGAAAAATTGTTATTACTGGTGCTCGATCTGAAAAACAAATTAAAGACTCAGTAAAATTCTTGAGAGAACAACTTATTGATGTTGGTGAGCTTGATAAGTAACTCCACCAGATAAATTCTTTTTAACCCAAACTGAAGAGTCAATATTCTAGCATGGAGTCTAAAACTTTAACTCAGTATAGAACATTTCTAGAAAAATATTACAAGAAAGAACTATTAGATGTCGCACAAAAGGGAGGTAAGAGTCTCCAAATTGATTGGAAGATTTTATCTAAGTATAATCCTGAATTGGCAGAGAGTATTTTAATGTCTCCAAAGGAAAGTCTTGAATATATAGATAGTGCGATCGCCGAGGAGGAATTGGGTGATCTGAAGACTGCAATTGGAGCAAGAATTATCAATCTTCCTCCATCTCAGAAGCTTAGAATTCGAGATTTGAGAAGTAGAAATCTTGGGCAACTAATAACATGTAATGCATTGATTCGTCAAGCGTCGGATATTCGACCAATGATAACTATTGCAACATTTGAATGTCCAAAATGCGGCTCACAAAGCAAACTTGAACAACATGAGAATAAATTGGCGGAACCTGGGCTATGTGGACAGTGTAAACATAAGGGGAAATTCAAAATGGTTGAAAAACATCTAAGTGATGTTCAACAATTGGTTGTAGAAGAACCACCAGAATCTTTAGAAGGTGGGGCGCAACCTAAACGAATAAGATGTATTCTTCATGATGATTTATTGGAACCTGAATTGGAAAGAAATCGCTTTCCGGGGAACAAAATTAAAATTGTTGGTGTAGTAAAAGAGGTTGCAATTACAACGAGAACTGGTGCACAATCAACAAAATTTGATATTATTTTAGAAGCAAATTCAGTTGAATCTATGGAAGAAGAATTTGAAGAACTTGATGTGAATACAGAAGAAAAGGATGAAATTATGAAATTGGCAAAAGATCCAAAAATCTACGAAAAATTAATTCAATCAATTGCACCAGTAATTTATGGTTACGATGAAATAAAGGAAAGTATTGTATTACAACTTTTTGGAGGAGTAAGAAAAGTAAAAAGTGATGGAACTGAATTAAGAGGAGATATTCATGTCTTATTAATGGGTGACCCGGGTGCAGGTAAATCAATTTTACTAAGATATATTTCAAACTTAGCTCCAAAGGCAAGATATGTGGCAGGACGTGGAGCTTCAGGTGCAGGACTTACTGCCGCAGTTGTGAAGGATGAATTCTTGGGTGGTTGGGCACTGGAGGCGGGAACTTTGGTTCTAGCAAACAAAGGTATGGCTTGTATCGACGAACTGGACAAGATTTCTCATGATGATCGAAGCGCAATGCACGAAGCAATGGAGCAACAAACAGTTTCTATTTCCAAAGCAAATATTCAAGCAACATTAATGTCACAAGCATCTGTTCTAGCTGCTGCAAATCCAAAATATGGTAGGTTCGATCCATATCAACCACCACCAACTCAAATTGATCTTCCTCCAACATTAATCAACCGATTCGACTTAATGTTTGTAATCCGAGATATTCCAAATATTACTACTGATGAACGTATTGCAAGTCACGTACTTAAGTTGCAAGGAGATATTGAATCAGCAAAAAGTGAGATTGAGCATTCTTTGTTAAGAAAATATATTGCATATGCCAAACAAACTTGTTTTCCAAAACTTGGAAAAGAACCTCAAAAACTAATTAGAGATTATTATGTTAAAATTAGAAGTACTGCTGCGGGAGAAGATGGGATTAAAAGCATTCCAATATCTGCAAGACAGCTTCAAGCAATTATTCGTTTGGCAGAAGCCTCAGCAAAAATTAGACTTTCTAAACAGGTTACAAAAGAAGATGCAGAACGTGCAATTCGATTAGTGGAAGAAACACTAAAACAACTTGGAACTGATCCTGAAACTGGAAAAATTGATATTGATAGAATTACAAGCGGAATTACTGCCACTGAGAGAAGTAGAATTTCTAGCATTAAACAAACTATGACTGAACTTGAAGCACAATTTGGTAAGGCAATTCCAAAAGATGATTTAATTAAAGCTTTAGAAGATAAAGGAATGAGTAAGGAGAAGATCGAATCTGAATTGTTAAGATTGAAGAAAGCTGGAGAAATATTTGAACCTCGACACGGAGTATTACAAAAAGGATAGAACTAAATCAAACAAGAATATTTAAACTAAAACTCAAGTAAAAATAGATGGCAATTACTAGATCGACAGCATATAGAGTAAGAATTTCTAGCCTAATAAATGGAGAATTCCTTCGACAAGAAGGTTTCAATCCAAGTTATATTATAATTGATGAAAATCAAGTTTCTCGAGTAAATATAATTGCCACAGTTGTAAGTAAATATTTAACAGAAGATGGAAATTATTGTGCGTTAACTATTGATGATGGTTCAGAAACAATCAGAGTAAAAGCCTTCAGTGCCGATGTTGCAAACATTAAAGATGTGAAAGTTGGTTCATTTGTAAGATTTATTGGAAAAGTAAAACACTACAATGATGAAACATATTTGGTTCCAGAAGTTATAAAACAAGATTTAGATCCAAACTGGTTAATTGTTGATCATATTGAGCTCGGAAAGCCAGAATTCAGAGAGATTGAAGAAAAACTCAAAGCTAAATCTGCTCCAAAGGAAGAACCTGAAGTGATGGAAATAACAGTTAGTGATAATCCAAATACAAAAATTGTTGAATTGATTAAGGCTCATGATTCTGGAGATGGTGCTCCAATGGATGATATTATGAAAAATTCAAAGATGGATGAAAAAGAAGCAAAGAGTATTATCTTAAATCTCCTAAAATCTGGTGAAGTTTTTGAACCAAAGAAAGGAATTCTTAAATTATTGGAATAATCACCTAAAAATTTAAAAACAAGTTAAGTGTTAATAAAGAAATGACATTCCAATTGAACTTTGAAGCTATGATTGAAGAGAATAATCGATTACAATTTTTATATGATGTGGAAGGTGATTTGCCTCTTGACGGATATTTGATAAGAGATGTTTCTTTCACTACAGGTGGTTCTGAATTCAACATAAAGTATTCAATAACTGGAAGATTTATCGTAGAAACAGATCCAGCATATTTACAAAAAATAAACAGTGTTGGGATTGGACCGGTTCCAGCAGTAGCAAATCCAATCGCTTCATTAAGCGACAAAGTAAACCAACATATTTCGAAGGAATTTGTTAGACTGCGCGCCAATTTAGCAAGTCCGCAAAGAACGTTAGATGATTTTTAATTCTAATTCAAAACCTTCTTAAATGCCTCAAGAAACTTGAAAACATGGCTTGGAAGTATAAATATGATGAATTGTTAAAGAAAGCTTATGCATCTATTCCAAAAGTTTCAGAGGCAACCAGTAGATTTGATATGCCAACAATTTCTGGAGGTTTTGAAGGAAATAGAACTCTTGTATCAAATCTAAATCAAATTGCTTCAAAATTGGGAAGAGATGTTAAACATTTGTTAAGATTCTTACTAAAGGCTTTAGCAACAACAGGTGAATGGAAAGGTAGTAAATTCTATTTTATAGGTAAATTTAATTCTAGAGTTTTGAACGAAAAAATTGAAAAGTATGTAAAGGAATTTGTAACTTGTAATCAATGTAAAAAGCCAGATACGGATTTACAAAAAGAGAAGGGTATAACTTTCAAACAATGTCAAGCTTGTGGAGCAAGAAGCTCTGTCAGATCAATTAAGTAAAATGTTTTACTATAAACTACACAAAACAGACTTTGGAACGATGATTGCAATTTGTGATAAAGAACTTAGTGGGAAAACTTTGAAAAACAAAGATTTAGATTTCTTCGTAAACCCAAGATTCTACGGTGAAGACAAAATTGATGAAAAAGTTTTAGAGTTGGTTAAAGATTCCAATGATGGAAATGTTATTGGGAATAAAATTGTTGAACTATTGCTAAAACATAAGATAATTTCCAAGAAATCAATCATTAAGATTGGAAAAAATAAACACGCTCAATTTACAATTCTATAATAAAGGCATAAGTTTCAAGGCAGTATATACTCCAACAATTGCACCTACAATAATTTGATTGTAAGTATGACCTACAACATGTTCAAATTTATGCCATGCTGGTTTACTGAAATCAAACACAACTTCAAACATACCATTGATATATTCAGATGCTTTGTCAAAGTGGAACTTCAAATCAACAACTGTTTGTATAATTATTATTGTGAATATAATTGAAAGCATAAATAAATTAGTTACGCCGCCTTCCAAAATATAAATTGCAGTACATGCTGCAGACATGAACGCCGTGTGTGAGCTAGGCATGCCTGCTTTATTTCCGTAACCTTTCCAAAGAACTTGAATTAGTAATTTTTTACTTCTGAAAGAATATAGAAGCATCTTTAGTAATTGAGAAAGTCCTGCAGACGCCAAACTTACTATAAGAATTGGGTGAAAAAGAATTTCATTTAGTAAGCTTATCATAGAAGTACTACGTCGTGCGAATTTAAAAGTATTGCTAGAACATAAATTTATAAATATCAACTATAGAGCAGTTTCATAGCTCTGTAGTGTAGCGGTCAATCATCTCTGGTTCTGGGCCGGAGGACCTCGGTTCAAATCCGGGCAGGGCTAGATTTTTATTGTCTAAAGATTTACTTATTTCATGAAAAGATTGCTCTTAATACTACTTTTGTTACCGGCAGCATTTGCGGCAGCAGATTATATTGCATATGATCAAGTAACTTTAGGTGAAGGAGAGTCTATTGAAATCGCAGGTAGAAATATAACTTTGCTAGATGTGTTCTCAAACACTCAAGTAAGAATAAGTGTTGAAGATACTTGGAAAATATTTAATGAAAATGAAACAAAGTCTATAAACAAAGTAAACATAACCGTAAACGCAACATTGTATGTATCTGAACAAAAGACAAATTATGCATCATTATTAATTCATGTTCTTCAAAGACTTGAATGTAATGTTAATTCTGACTGTAATGATCAACTGGATTCAACAATTGATACTTGTATGGAGTCCATAAATAAATGTTCTTATGAAACAATAGTAAGTTGTACAGATAATGACGGATACTGTCCAAGTTTTTGTAGTAGATATATTGATTCTGATTGTGTAATTCAAGACACTTGTGAGCTAGACAAGGAATGTGATGATAGTAATCCTGGAACAAAAGATAGTTGTGAAGGTTCCTATAATCAAAGATCAATTTGTAGACACGATCCTGTAACTGAATGTGAATCAGGGGATGATTTTTGTCCATTGGGTTGTAAAGATGAGCAATCATTATTTGGAACCACTCATGATGCAGATTGTTCAGCGTCTAATACTTGTTTACAGCATTCAGATTGTGACGATGCCGACGAGGCAACAATTGATCTTTGTTCAGGAGATGGTACAATTGAACGAGCATGTACAAATGAACTAACAGTAGAATGTAGTGCAGGTGATAATTACTGTCCGCCCGAGTGTTCTGCCGAAGAAGATTGGGATTGTTTCGTTAGTGAGTCCGTTACATTCGAGACAGTTTCAACTCAAACAGAGATTTGTAATGAAGAAGGCACAGTTGTAAACAATACTTTCTGTCAAGATGGTGTTTGGAAATATCAGAAAGCAGGAAGCTCTTCATGTAATGAAGATTATCAATGTCAAACGGGTGTTTGCAAAGAAGATAACTCCTGTTTATCTGATAAAGAAATTGCCGACCAAAGAAAAACTCTGATAACTTCAATGATCATAGCTGGATTTTTAGCACTTACTGGGACATATTTGTTCTATTTGTTCAGAATAAAGAACAAACTGTAAATGACAATCTTTAAAAGTTTAAACAACGCGAGAATATCACAATGATGATTGTTGGTGATAAGATTACAAAAGTAGATGCCCAAAGAGGCAAGCTTGAAGCAGGAATTAAAATAGAAACAAAGCCTGAAATTACTAAAGTTACAACTGAAGACTTATTTGCTGCCGGTGAAAAACGAACTGGAGCATTAGTTGAATTTAAAGTTAATACTTCTTACGGAAAATCCGGACATATCAATCTTGAAGGCGGATTATTCATAACTGGTGAAGATAAAGAATTGAAAGATCTTCAAAAATCTTGGAAAAAGAACAAAAAGGTTGATGAAAGACTTGCATCAGTACTTCTGACCAAGATTCTTGAAATTGGACTCGTAACTTCAATTCCGTTATCAAAAACACTTGGACTTCCGGCACCATTACAATTACCAAGAGTACAGCCTAAGCAGTAAAACAACTGCTGCTTAGTGATTACATTTTTTCTTCAGAAAAATCGTATCACTAAAAGCTTGAAGAAACCGTTATATATCTTTCTCTATACAGATAATTATGGCACTACTTTGGTGGAAAAAAGGAAAAAGTTTTGAAATATTTTTGAGGGATAAGCCCGTTGAACTGTTACTTTGTCTTACTAGGCAAAACACGAATAAATATCCTTCTATGTTAGCTAAGGAAGCACGATGCACATACTCACACACGGTTCACTTACTTCAAAAGATGGAACAACAAGGTCTGGTTCGATTTGAAAAGAAAGGCCGACTTAAGATTGTCCAACTAACAGGTAAGGGTGAAAAGGTCGCGAATAAATTTGAAGATCTTGGCAAATTATTGATGTAGGAACAAAAGTTCTTACTCATCTCTTATTTTGTATACTCGATTTTTAACAAACTCAACGTTCCCGTAATCATTCTTAATTCTAGAATCTGTTGAGCCTCTGCCTGAACGAGTATATTTTGGTATTGATGAGTAAATTGGAATTTTGAAACCAAATATAGTAAGGTCTATACGAGTATAT
>Ga0066850_10001208_pt1 | contig 13694 bp, 8 predicted proteins | sample ETNtaG_4_FD_67282 | JGI IMG/M metagenome (GOLD analysis project Ga0066850, IMG submission 67282) | Marine microbial and viral communities from oxygen minimum zone, Eastern Pacific Ocean - ETNP201406SV67 | ecosystem: Environmental > Aquatic > Marine > Oceanic | place: Pacific Ocean: Eastern... | reverse complement strand
AAGTTCAACGATGAGCTTGTTCAGCTCTATGGGGTTGATGATGCCAAGGAAAAGGTCGTCCTCGATCCAATGAAAATTGCGAGCCTCGAGTACGAACAAAACAGAATTCCAATTGACATAGACCCGCATCTCGAGGAAGAGTGAAGCGTCGCGACCCCTTACAGGGATTGATTTGATTGCTTCGTGGTGTGGATGCGAGGGGACTTACAGCTTCCTTAGTAGGATTGACACTAATCGTTATCGCAATTGGAGGGCTGATAAGGATATATGATGCAGGCGAAGCTTGCCCAGATTGGCCTACCTGCTTCGGCACCTGGGGCTTCGAGGTTTCCGAACAGGAGCAACAGGAGTGGTACGAGGAGAACCCTAATCAAATTGATTCACGGGGATCCAGTCACAGATACTCCGCGTTCCAGATTTTCACTGAATGGTTCCACAGGCTATTGGCAGGAGTTGTTCTAGGACCTTTGGTGCTGTTCAATTTGTGGCTTTGTAGGCAAGACGAGGATCTGGGTCCCGAGACTGGTATGGCAACAATGATCTCTGTGATTCTGATAATTTGGCAAGGTGCTGTTGGCTGGTTGACAGTGGAACTAGACAACGAAAACTGGAGTGTCGTACTGCACCTTGGTTCTGCCCTAGCTTTCACAATGAGCCTGATTTGGGTGTGGCTTTCAGCTTCCAAAGATAAGGGGAAGTTGCCTGCGTGGTTTTGTTTCGACTCTGAGCTTGCAAATGAGTGGAAGAGCGGTACGGGACTACTGGCTTTGGGTGCATTCTTGGCCATATTCTCAGGCACATTCGTCTCCACTACAAACGGTGCGAACTCTGGTTGCGGAATCTCTGGTTTTCCCGGTTCATGGCCTCTATGCGAGGATAGGCTAGTTAACACCCTGGATGACATTATTGCACAGTCGCAGATGATCCACAGATGGCTAGTAGTGGTTGTTGGGTTTTCACTACTCTGGGCCTCTTATTCGCTCTGGAAAGGAAGCGTTGATGTCGAAAATGGTGTGATTTTAAGGAATTGGATCTGGGTGGCTACTGGGGTTTTCATGGCCAATGCTGCCATTGGTGCGACCTATATCCTGTCATGGAACATGAATGACGGGTACTTTGAGTTCCTTTCCCTGCTCCATCTGATTCTAGGATCTCTGGCCTTTTTGGCTCTAGCAACAGCATGGCTCGGATCGGTTATGGTTAACCGTGGAAGGTTGTCATGATGGGTTCTCTAGTCGATTACGTGGTCTTGACCAAACCCAAGGTAGTGGTGCTTCTACAAATCACTGCTATTTGTTCAGTGATTGTCCACGATATGCTCGATTCCGGACTCGATTCCGGATCTGCTGAGACCATGATTGTGGTTTTGGTCGGGGGGTTCCTAACTGCAGGTGGTGCCAATGCAATCAACATGTGGTACGATCGAGACATAGACCCAAGAATGACCAGAACTGCGGGAAGGCCTATTCCCTCGGGAGCGGTATCGGCGAGTTCTGCATTGGTTTTCGGAGTTGTCATTTCCATCGCCGGAGTAGCTTGGTTCTTGGCACTGTCAAACCAAATCGCAGCATTCTGGTCAGCTTTCAGTATCCTCTTCTACGTTTTCATCTACAGCATCTGGCTGAAGCGAAGCACACCACAAAATATTGTGATTGGAGGGATTGCGGGCTCCACCCCTCCCTTGATAGGATGGGCCGCCTGTTTGAATGGCGTATCAATTTCCACCGATTCCGCATTATTGGCAATCAAGTCACTTTTCGACCTAGGTAGCATGATGCCATGGTTCATGTTTGTCCTAATTTTCCTTTGGACTCCACCTCACTTTTGGGCGCTAGCGCTCTATCGCTCCGAAGAATACGCCGATGTCGGAGTTCCTATGATGCCCAATGTGAAGGGGTCTGAGAGGACCCTCAAAGAGATGAAGATTTACTCGATCCTCCTAGTTGTTCTTTCTTTCGGGGGGCCGCTGAGCTTTGGAGAATTGGACGAGGGGGGTAATAACTACCACTTGTTAGGACTGACCGTTGTCGTTCTGAGTTTCTGGTATGCATCAACAGTATGGAGGATCGACATTTCTCAACAACCGGATGGAAATAACAGAATTCCCAGTGCAGCTAATTCTTTCTTCATTTCGATGTTGTATCTAGCATTGATGTTCGTGGTATTGGTCACTGCGAGTTTCGGAACTATTGGTGCCGTAATGGGAGCCTTGTTGGCATTCACCTCAATAGTACGGAGCGAGATCCGGACCTCGTCATAACTGCCCGATGGTTTCAAACACCGAACGAGCCATGGAGATGTGTAGGTGAGGCTGTGGAGGAACATGATCTGATCTACGACTGGAATTCGATTGATTACCAAATCAATCGCGATGAGTCGAATCACCCCCACGAACTTTGGTTTGACGATGAGACCCTACGTGACGGTCTGCAGAGCCCCAGTGCTCGCAACCCAACAATAGAGCAGAAGATAGAGCTGGTTGACTACATGGAACGACTGGGCATTCAGAAGGTTGACCTTGGCCTTCCGGGAGCTGGACCATTCCATGTGGATCACATCGATTCGATTCTCGGTCATATGGGCGAGAAGGAGTATCAGATTAGACCCGGTTGTGCTGTTAGAACAGTGGTATCTGATATCGAACCTCTAGTTGACTTGCAAGCCAAGCACGAACGTCAGATCCAGGCTAGCGCATTCCTAGGGACCAGTCCGATTCGCCAGTTCGCAGAGGGTTGGACAATGGATCGGATTCTCTCAACTGCGGAAGCAGCCGTAACTTTCGCCGTAGACAACGACATTCCCGTAATGTTCGTCACTGAAGACACTACTAGGAGTAAACCTGAGGAGATCAAAGACGTTTACTCCCGTGCGATTGAGCTAGGTGCCGACAGAATCTGCGTTTGCGATACCTGCGGCCACGTCACACCCAATGGGGTGCGTAAGCTGCTAGAGTTCATCCAAAACGAAGTGATCCCTGACTCGGGGGTAAAGAGAAGAGACATCGAGGTGAACTGGCACGGCCACCAGGACCGAGGCCTTGGAGTTGCAAACAATCTTGCTGCATACGAAGCGGGGGCGGACGTAATTCACGGGACTGCACTGGGAATAGGAGAAAGGGCGGGCAATGCGCCCCTTGACCAGACTCTGGTCAATCTCAGCCTCATGGGTGTGATCAATAACGACCTGACAGCTCTCAACGAATACATGCGTAAGGCACACGAGTACGTTGAGGTCGCACTTCCACACAATTACCCTGTGTTTGGGGAAGATGCCTTCGAAACTGGCACTGGCGTACATGCTTCAGCTGTAATTAAGGCAATGAAGAAAGGAGACAGTTGGCTTGCTGATCGCGTTTACTCGGGAGTGCCGGCTGGCGACTTCGGTCTGCAGCAAGTTATCAGGATAGGGCACATGAGCGGGCGTTCCAATGTGATTCATTGGCTTGAGAGGAACGGATACGATGTCGACGATGGACTGGTTGCCCATATGTTCGAGTTTGCTAAAAGTCAGAGGCGAATGATGACAGACGCAGAAGTCCATTCGGCCATTTCTGAATTCTACGGCACTGATTCGTGAACATACAGGTTAAACGATAACAAAGTCCTCGTAGTTCCATGAGGAGATTGGGCGTTGCAGTAATTTCGGCCCTAATCCTGCTAACCATGTTCGCAGCTCCAGCTCAGGCCCAGGAAGAAATTGAGGAAGAAGGGAACGTCATCATTGACGTCATCCTACCATTGTCCCTAGCTTTCATCATGTTCTCGTTAGGCATCGCTCTGACGACCGAGGACTTTGCACTTGTGATAAAAGAGCCCAAGGCCTTTGGAATCGGGGTTGCAAACCAAATGATCATACTGCCAATCGTGGGGTTTACGGTAACTATTCTGGCGGGTCTGGAAGGAGAACTAGCTGTCGGGATGATGATTCTAGCTTGCTGTCCTGGTGGGGTCACGTCAAATATCCTAACGAAGCTAGCTAGAGGTGACACGGCCCTTTCGATATCATACACCGCGGTGGTTTCCGTGGCAACGGTAGTTACACTTCCGATAATTGTTGGAGTCTCCATGAGTCACTTCATGGGTGAGTCGGCTCCACCGATTGACATTCTGGGACTCGGGATAACCATGTTTCTGCTGACCACTGTTCCAGTATTGATTGGCATGGCAGTTAGACACAAGATGCCCGACACTGCGGATGGAATGGAAAAAGGGGTCAGTATGACTGCAGCAGTCCTTTTTGTCATAATCGTACTTGCCGCTATAGGAAGCGAATGGGATACCCTGATGGACAACATAGGAACGCTGGGTCCTGCAGTCGTCGTCCTAAATGTGCTTATGCTGACTATAGGCTATCACAGTGCCAAGTTACTGGACCTCGAACTAGAAAGAGCGACTACCGTTTCGATAGAGAGTGGCATTCAGAACGCCACTGTTGGAATTACCGTGGGTGGGCTCATTTTGGTAGCTCCTGGTGGAGGATTATCTACTCTCAGTCTGCCTGCAGGAGTTTACGGGGTTCTGATGTACTTGGTTGTTGCTCCATTCATGTACTGGAGGATAAATTCATCAGACCAATAGCTGAAAATGGGAAAATTGCTCTAACGGTTGAGACGAACGGCTATATCACTTGGAGAGTAGAGTTCCACCGTGCGCGACGCCTTGGTAGTACTGGTTCTACTGATTTTTTCCCCCGTTGGAAGCTCTCTAGCTGAGGTCCAAGGGCAACCCAACTCGCCCCTTGAAAACAAAGAGGTTTTGCCAACCTACTCTCGTGCAGTCCAACTGGCCTTCGAGAGAGTGTCCGACTTGAGCCAATACGATAGTTCGATGCTAGATGGGGTCACATCGTGGCTTGTTGTAACGGGAATCCCCATCGAGGACCACTACCGCACCATAGCATCCCCAGACTATTCGGATTCGGCACCCGTCCTGAGAGGGGCTTACATCTGGGAATTCAAGGAGGCAGGAGTTGCACTGGAAAGACTGATCGCGACAAGTGAGGCGGGGCAAATTGAATCCTTCTCACCCGTAATAGAGAAGCAACAAAACCTGAGATACGAGCCCAATGACCCCGAATTCGACGAGCAATGGCACTTGAAGAACACTGGTCAGACTGGTGGGCTCATAGGAGAGGACGCAAATGTTTCTGGAGTTTGGGAGAAATACGATGGATCTGGAGTTATCATTAGCGTCGTGGATGATGGGCTTGACCACAATCACTCGGATTTGCAGCCTCACTATATCTCTGCATTCTCCTATGACTGGTGCAACGACGATGGAGATCCCAGTCCGACCCAATCATGGAATGGACACGGCACTGCCGTAGCAGGTGTGGCTGCGGCTGTGGGAAACAACTCGATTGATGTGACAGGAGCGGCTTTTGGGGCCACAATAGCCGGATCGACTCTAATTGCCTGCGGCACCAGTGACATTCTGGAATCTGACGCTCTGAGCTATTACCGAGACGACATCGATATCTACACTAACTCCTGGGGGCCTTACGACGATGGCCTGAGTTTGGTGGGCCCGGGTCCATTGACAATTGCTGCGATGGAGGAGGCTGTATACAATGGAAGATTGGGTTTGGGGAACATATACACTTGGGCTGCCGGGAACGGCCTCACATCCAATGACAACTCAAACTACGACGGATATGCAAATAGCAGATATTCCATTGCAGTGACTGCTATAGATCACAATGGGGAGCAGTCATGGTACGCAGAACCCGGTGCCAATATCCTCATTGCAGCCCACTCGGATGGCGATGGAGAGGGAATTACCACCACTGACATTAGCGGTTCTTGGGGCTATGATGGGGGAGACGTGACTCACACCTTTGGGGGGACGTCGAGTGCGACTCCCTTGGCCGCAGGAGTAATTGCATTGGTACTGGAAGCCAATGCTAATCTAACATGGAGAGATGTTCAAAACATACTGGTAAAAAGTGCCCGGATTGTGGATTCCAATGATTCCTCATGGTTTCCAAACGGCGCAGGTCACATGGTTTCTCACAAATATGGATTCGGTTCCGTGGACGCGGGTGCTGCAGTGGCCATGGCTGAAAATTGGACCAGTAGCGGGGCAGAAGTTAACGCCACCTTTGGGCCATATTTCCCAAATGTCAACCTGCTAGATGGCGATAGCACATGGACTGAATTCAGCGTTAACGTCCCAATCGACATAAGGTTAGAATCGGTAGAGTTGGTGGTTGACATTTCTCATCTTGACAGAGGTGATTTGGAGATAATCCTTGAATCACCATCTGGATATAGCTCAACACTTGCTGAGGAGCACGGGGACACTGATGCGGATTACTCGAATTGGATGTTCAGCAGCGTTCACCACTGGGATGAGTCTTCTCTTGGGAATTGGACACTAAGGGTGAGGGATCCTGTCAGCAACAACAATGGAGGAACAATGAACTCTTGGGAGCTGATACTGCACGGGGTCGGAAACGTTTCTGACTTCGATGGAGACGGATGGCCGGACTACAACGATGAGGATGATGATAACGACGGTTGGGCTGACTTGGACGAAGTCACTTGCGGAACGGACCAGTTTAACTCAACCTCATTCCCAAATGATTACGATCAGGACGGATTGTGTGATTCTATAGACTTGGATGATGATAACGACGGGTTCAATGATTCCTTTGAGATTCCTTGTGAAACCGACCCCCTAAACTCCAGTTCAATACCCAGTGATTCAGATTCCGACGGAATTTGCGACTTTGTGGATGAGGACGATGACAACGATGGTCTTAGCGATTACAACGAAACCGAATTGCACGGGACCGATCCATTGGACGATGATTCCGATGATGATGGTCTAAGCGACTACGAAGAGATAGTTATCTACGGAACTGAAGCCAATCAAACCGACTCGGACCAAGACGGATTAGACGACTACGAAGAGGTAGTCACTTTCGGCACCAATCCACTTCTGGCTGATTCCGACTCCGATGGCCTTGATGACTTGGAAGAGTTAGAGATCTGGTACTCTGATCCACTGGTGTTCGACCCGGACGCGGATGCGGACTCATACTACCACTTCCAAGACTGTGATGATGAAGATCCGGAAGTGAACCCCAGTAGTATTGAGTCACTTAATGGGATTGATGACAACTGTAACGGACTGATTGATGATGGATTCAATGATTCCGACGCCGATGGTGATGGACTCAATGACTGGTTCGAATACCACATTTATGGAACCAATCACACAATTCCAGACACTGACGGAGATGGTCTGAACGATTCATTTGAGGTGGAAGTTCTTGGGACAGATCCCACAACTGCAGACGCTGATGACGACAATGATGGGCACTATTGGTTTGACGACTGCGATGATGAGGATTCTGGTCGTTCGCCTAGCCTGAATGAGGCTCTGGATGGGATTGACAACGATTGCGACTTGTGGGTAGATGAGGACTTCTGGGACACTGACTCCGACGCAGACGGGCTCACCGACTACGAAGAGTTCCACAACTACTCTACCGATCCAAATGATGGTGATTCGGATAATGACGGACTTCCCGATGGAATTGAAGTGTTGGATTTCGACTCCAACCCACTAGATTCTGATCCCGATGCGGACAAAGACGGGTGGTACGCTTTCCAAGACTGTGACGATAGTGACTTCGACAGGGCCCCTGACAAGCCAGAATCTCTAGATGGGAAAGACAACGATTGTGATGAAGAGGTTGATGAGGATTTCAGGAACATGGACACTGATGGAGATTTGGTGTGGGACTTTGATGAATTCCATAACCACTCCACTGATCCGAATTCTCTCGACTCTGATGGAGATGGATTGGATGACGGGACCGAAATACTGGTGAAGATGTCCGACCCTCTAGTTTTCGATTACGACAGGGACATGGATGGCTTTTACGAATTTGAGGATTGCAATGATCTTCTAGGAAGCACGAATTCCGAAGCCGCTGAGGTGTGGAATGGAATTGATGACGATTGTGACGGCTCAATTGATGAGGGGCTGGACAGGCTATCATTAATCACAACCGGACCGGACCTCTCTGAGACGTTGGTCTGGGACTCTGCAAACGAGTCTCTGATGATCTCAATTTCTGGAATCTCGGAAAATGTGGATAGCAGAATCACTTGGGCGCTTGGAAACTATTCTCTCACTGGCAACATCAGTTTAGATGGCATGGGGATTTCTCTGCCACCGATAGATTGCAACCAGCCTTGGGGAGATTTAGAGGATCGACTCTGTCAGGATGGAAGCGGGGCTCACAATGTTTCTGCAACTGTGGTAGACTCTGGGGTGACAACCGAGGTAGTCTGGGAGTTATCAATAGAAATTTGGTTCAAGCCTGAGCCTCCAAGAGGGGTATTAGTCACTCTTTTCGAAACAGCTGGATTGGTTGGGGTTATTGGCTTCATCCTAATATTGGTGGTTGCTTCCATACTGGCTGGAACTAGGTTCTCATACAACAGGAAGCTTCAGGACGCTCTCGATGCTTACGGAATCACGCCCGAGAGGTTGGCAGTCAGACCGGAGAACCGAGGCATCAAGCTACCATCAGCCCCACAGATTTCTAGATTGGTGGACGAGGAGAATAAGTGAGGGATCCAAGACTAGTAGTCTTCCTCTTCCTGGTCCGCAGAATCAGCAGGACCCCACTCGGCATCTGGTGAACCACCTGACCACTCACCGAAAATGGCGATGTCTTCGATGTCATCGTCCTCCCTCCAAGGAGGATCGCCATCGGACCCACTGATGATGAGGCATCCCTCGTCATCAAGTCTCCTCTTCAAGGTTGCAACCCCTCTCTTCACTGGCAGAATGTGTCCAATAGGGGAGCCGGAGTTGACAAACGGATGGGTTGCTGTACTTATCAGGAGCCCGCGGATAGGGGAGATGATGTCATGATTCTCCCCTGGAACCTCCGGATCTGTGACCGTTGCGACTATCTCCCCCTCCTCGACAAAACTTCCTGCTGGGGCAAGTACGTCAAGAAGACCCCCTTGGTCGGAACGTATCCAAACCGAGCCGGACGCTAGGATTCGGAATCTGGGCTTGCTTGGGTAACCGGGGAGCATCCTCAGACTCCTCAGCAGGTTGATGGCCCCGTACATGGAAATCTGAACCGACTCAGGGTCTGCTTCGTCTGGGCCACCGCCCTCGAAGGTTATGCAGGCTATGTCATCATCATTTACAGTCCGACGTAATGATCCTCTTGGCCCCTCACTATCAAGAATCGTCTCGATTCCAAAGGCTCGTGCGATTCGATTGCTGCTTGGGTGAGCTAGGTTAGCACGAATCTGAGGGGTATTCGTTCGTCCCTTGGCTGCAGTATGGAAATCAACAATGTAGTCGCTACCACTGATGACATTCTCCCATAGCCCATGAGCCACTCTTGATGTAGTGTTGCTATCGGGATTCCCGGGGAAAGAACGGTTGAGGTCCCTTCCGTCGGGGAAGTATCGAATCCTGCGACGGTACCCTGGAAGATTTACTATTGGAACAATTCTAAGTGTTCCAGCTAGGACTTTCGGATCGATTACCTTCTCTGGGCCCATGAAATTGTGACCGCAGAGATATGTCAGTGCAAGCGGTCCTACTAATTCGTCACCATGCACAGCACCCAGTAAAGTGACCACTGGACCGGGTCTTGATCCGTGAACCACACTGATCGGAACAGGCCAAGACTCTCCAATTTCAACATCCAGGAGATCGTACTCAAGGTGCCTAATGGTGCCAGGTTTGATTCTCTTCCTGAGGAAGTTGTGAGTCTTGAAACCTCCATCTCTGGACCATTTGACGGGCGTCTCTCCGACCTCGTCGAGAGCCTTCTCAATCTCCTTTCTACGCCTGATCGGAATTTGGTTGGCTATCTTGATTGGCGCATATCGTCTCCGTTTCGCCCTTGGGGCTGGTTTGACCGGATCGGGTTGTCTCGGTGCTTCAATATCGTCGGTTCCGTCCGCAGCCACTATGCTCGGCAGGTAATCACGAATTAATAGGATGCGCGCACCCAGATTGGGAATATTCAATTCCAATGAGCTTACAAGATGCTGCATGGAAGTGGAAGATGGGCAGTCTGTTCAGGAAAGGCATGCGCCGAACAGTATCTGTTTTGGCTGTGGTCCCAACAACCCCGAAGGCCTCAGAATCAGGTCTTTCCGGGCCCAAGGAGGACTAGAGATGGAATTCGAACCCAAGGACGAGCACCAAGCGTTCCCGGGCATGGTCAATGGTGGCATCATCGGTACCCTGCTGGACTGTCATGGCAATTGGACTGCCGCAATCGCTCTGATGGATGAGGCGGGCGAATCAGAACCTCCTTGCACGGTCACAGCTTCGTACAGTATCAAGCTAAGGAGGCCTACTCCCTATGGAGAGAAGCTATGTGTCAGGAGCGAGGTAGTCAGCATCGAAGGAGACAGGGCTAAGATCGCGATGGTGCTGTCTGCCGGTGACGAAGTCTGCGCGACCGGCGAAGGACTATTCGTGGCAGTTAAAGAAGGGCATCCTGCCTATCACAGGTGGAGTTGACTTCTGCACGGCATCCTTTAGAACGGCCGAATCTGAGTCGTCACGTGGACGATGAGGGGGCTGGTGAAATTACCAGAGTTAGCGATCTCGAAATTGACCCTAGAATTCAAGCCATGCTAAAGAAATCATGGAACATTGAACGGCTTTTTCCTCCTCAGGCTGAGGCCCTGCCTCGTGCGCTGAAAGGTGAAAACATCATGCTGACGATTCCGACAGCAAGCGGAAAATCCCTAGTCGCACACATTGCCATGACCCATAGGCTGGCCAATGAATTGAAGGGTTCAAGAGGAGTTTACATTGTCCCCCTAAAGGCATTGGCTTCAGAAAAGTACGAGGAACTCAAGGAGATCGGAGCCAGTGTCGATCTCAAGGTTGGTCTCTCCATAGGCGATAGGAGTGCCGAGATGAGCTCAATCGAGGGTTCTGATATTATTGTCTGCACCAGTGAGAAGCTAGACTCAATGCTTAGAGGGAATCCTTCACTGATGGATGACATTGGGATTGTTGTTACTGACGAGTTTCATCTCTTGCATGACCCGAACAGAGGACCGACTCTAGAGATTCTTTTGTCTATGATTATGCATCGGAGAAATGATGCGCAATTACTGGCACTTTCCGCTACGGTTGGCAACGCTGAAGAGATGGCGGCATGGCTGGACGCGCGCCTCATAAAATCTAGTTGGAGGCCCGTCACACTGTATTCGGGAACGCTGACTGGCTTGGATCTCCGGTTCCATTCTGTTGAGGGGCCCGATGATGAGAGGGATGGATTACCTGAAGCACGACGTCTTGAGGGGGGTAGTCAGAAGAACCTACATGCTGTTCTTGAGGATACTATTGGCAAGGGGGGGCAGTTGCTTGTATTCGTTTCTTCTAGATCGTCTGCCCAGAAAGAAGCTAGGGAGCTCGCAAGGCATATCAGATCATCACTGAAAACTAAGGGAGAAGATTTCTTTGGCTCCGAATCAAGAAATGAATGGGAACAATTGGCAAATCGGCTCGGAGGAAGTGATGGCTCATCCAAGACGGTGAAATCGCTAGAGGATTCCATTAGAGGAGGGGTTGGGTTCCATCATGCAGGCCTCACTTCCTCAAATAGGAAAATCGTCGAGGAGGGGTTCAAATCTGGTCATCTTCTTTGCATTGTTGCCACACCAACTCTGGCACAGGGAGTAAACCTGCCAGCGAGTAGAGTTGTGATTAGGGATACAAAAAGATGGAGCACTATTGCTGCGAGGAGTATGCCCCTTCCAATTATTGAGGTTAGGCAGATGATGGGGAGAGCAGGAAGGCCGTCGTATGATGAGTTTGGTGAGTCAGTCTTGGTTTCAAAAAATAAGGATGAGGAGGGTTTCCTCGTTGACAGGTACCTGAAAGGAGATCCTGAAGAAGTGACATCGAAACTTGCAAATCCAAGTGCACTTCACGCAGAGGAAGATGGTGCCCTTCTCACCCATATGCTATCCGTTATAGCTACCGCAGGGATAAATGATAGAGACTCAATCACTCGTTTTTTGACTAAGACCTTCTTGGCCACTCAGATGGATCCGGAGACGTTAGAAACCAGGGTTGATGACGTATTATGCTGGCTTGCAGACAATGGGATGATTGACAGGACCGGAGAATCTGAGGAAGTCAAGAAGAGGATTCAAGATAGTAAACTGGAATCACCGAGTGAAGAGAATTGGCAGGACGAGATGCCTTCATGGGCGGATTCCGCAACTGGAATTCCCGGGCTAGAAATTATCCCGAAGGACGAGAGGTACCGACGCAAACTGGCCTCTAGGAAAGGCCCTGCCATTTTCGGATTCAGAAAGGCCAGTCTGTACGAGGCCTCTGAGCCCGTTCTTCCTGAACCCGCAACGATGACATACAAGCCAACTAGCCTTGGTTCTAGGATTGCCAGATTATACCTAAACCCAATTTCGGGCAAAATAATTCATGATGGGCTACGAAGGGCTATGGGGATAGTTTCAGGTGAAGACGAAGTGGGGCAAGTCTCCCCGCTCAGTCTGTTGCATCTGGCTGCCTGTACTCCTGACTTCCTACCACTCTGGCCGAGGAGAGGTGAGTATGATGCAATTCAGGAGGCTTTGCATGGTCATGAGAGGGAATTTCTGGCAGAGGCGGTTGATTTGGAGGAAGAACGTAGGATGAAAGGTGTCTTAGTAGTTCAAGCGTGGATGGAAGAAGAAAGTCTGGAGGCAATAGAAGAGGAATGGGGGGTTCAACCTGGTGACTTGCGTAGCCGTGTGGAGTTGCTTGAATGGCTACTTTTCTCTATGCGAAGAATACTCATGGAGGATGGAGATTTGGCTAGGATGAATAGAGGCGCCCACAAGACTCTGTTTGAATCGGTTGATGAAACGCATCGCAGGGTCAGATTCGGCTGCAAGGCAGACCTACTTGGACTTGTAGCAATTCGAGGAGTGGGAAGAGTCAGGGCCAGAGAAATGTCCAATACTCTTGGAGTATATAGTGCTCAGGATGTGGCAATAATGACAGGAAAAGACAGAGGACGTCTCGCAGACCTCCGTGGATGGAGCAACCTGTTGGTTGAGAATCTTGTCAATTCGGCTAGTAGGGCAATAGGGAGAAGACGCTAATCACATTCTTCAACCAGACTCCATCGGATGTCATGGAATCGAACCATCCGGTGCCTTGGTTTCCTGCTTGGGGACTAATGCTGGCTGAACCGATCGAGAACGTATTTGCGGTCGTATCAGTTTTCAATGAGTGGAGGCCTAGCAATAGGTGGCTCCTAGTGGCATTCGAGGTTGTAGCTAGCGAGCTTCATCTCTGGACGACCTGGTACTCTCTACGGCGTAGCGAAGAGTCGGCTTCGATGGTTGCAAAGACGCCCGATGCGGAGTTTCTAAGGAAAATTTCGGGAACACATCAAATCTCAAGGGCATTCGAAAGAGCGGGGCTAAAGGAAGGAGACGAATCAGCATGGATTGTCTCGCTTCCTGATTTCGAAATAGGGGAGGATTTCGGGGGCTTCTCAATCCCCAGAGACACATACAACGATTTGAACGAGGAAGCTGAACGTCTAATTGAGCATCTCGGTGGATCTCTGCTTCCGAAGAGGCCGATACCGAGTGAAGATGGGTTGAGGAGGCTCGGTTCGGACACCAATGGTGAGGTTTCAAACCTGGAAATAGAGCTCCTTTT
>Ga0066850_10001205_pt1 | contig 13714 bp, 11 predicted proteins | sample ETNtaG_4_FD_67282 | JGI IMG/M metagenome (GOLD analysis project Ga0066850, IMG submission 67282) | Marine microbial and viral communities from oxygen minimum zone, Eastern Pacific Ocean - ETNP201406SV67 | ecosystem: Environmental > Aquatic > Marine > Oceanic | place: Pacific Ocean: Eastern... | reverse complement strand
TCGAGGAAAGTCGTGAGAGGTAGTGGGTCAGGCCCTCGTACACATAACGGCTGTTTGTGTTTAGAAGCGCCATCTGGCGTTGGCCGGCTTCTACGACGTGTGGATGGCAGTGTCCGACGTGGCATACATTGTTGACTAGGTCGAGGAACCTCGTGCCGTCTGCTGCATGGAGATACTGCATCTCGCCCCTCACAATATGCAGCGGAGCTCCGTGGGCAATTGAGAGAGACTTGCTGATGTGCCTGTTACGAGCCTCTAGAAGCTCGGCTAAGTTATTCATCGTCGAAGACCTCGATCTCCGCGGTCCTCCGAACTAAGTCAGTAAAACGGCTGTTGAATCGAGTAGCTCGAACTATGTGGTTGTCAATCCAATGATAGTTGCCCCCTCTGGGCTTACCCATAATCAATCCATGATAATGGAATCCACAGTCTTCCAACCACGCCTCAGTGACCTGTCTATGTTCATCTGTCCGAGCTGTGAAGAAAGTGATGATGTGGCCCTCTGAGTGCCATCTGTTGATGGTGTCCAGAGCATCAGGGTAGGGCTCGGCTGTGATCATCCTCTCGGGCTCCTCGTTGGGTACGTCCTCACCTACCGTGCCGTCTATATCGATTAGGTAGTTCTTGGTGGTGGAGGGGAGGACTGGGCTCACCTTGCGGCCCCGCTCATCGTAGGAGTCCTCCAATTCCTCCACATCCGGGGGTGTGGTTGGACCGTCCATAATGCATGGGGTCACTGTTCCGGAATAGTGCGTTCGGATTCCGTTCTCCGAATCGTTATGAATGGACATGCGGGCGGGACGCCGTGCCCGGGACGTTCGATAGATCAAGAGGAGTGGCTCTGACTAGGGAGGTCTCTCCTGAGTACGCAGATGCTGTCTCTAGCTACTTCAATACCAGGTCACCGGACTACGAGACTGCTAGGGGGGCTCAACGGAGTTATTTTGCAGCTCTGAGAGCTCATGGATCTGAGGTAATTACCCTCCCAGCACTGGAAGGTTTCCCAGACTGTAGCTTCACTGAGGACACTGCGGTCATTATCTGCGGCAAAGCGGTGATTCCCAACTTGGGGCATCCCAGCCGCGAGGGGGAGCAGGTTTCGATTGCCGAATACCTGAGCGAGAGTTTCGATGTTATTAGGATGCCCGAGGGGGCGACTTTGGACGGTGGAGATGTGGTGTTCTACGATGACCGTTTCCTTGTAGGGCTGTCCACGCGCACAAACATCGAGGGAGCCTCATTCTTGGCTGACCAAGCCGAAGAGGAGGGCTTTGGTGTGCAGATGTTCGACGTTCCCGACAGCACTCTTCACCTGACTACAGTCTGCTCGAGCCCGAGGGCTGGTACCATCGTAGCCGCCGAGGGGCATCTTTCCAATCAGGACCTGTCGTTTGCGGAGGAGTTGATTTGGGTCCCCGAAGAGGAGGGTTACGCTGCTAACACGATTGCGTACGGGGATCGGATAATCATTGCAGAGGGATATCCCAAGACTAGGCAGCTCATGCTAGACGCGGGGTTCTCGATTACCACGGTGGACATGACCGAGTTCAGGGAGGTCGATGCGAGCCTGACCTGCCTGTCAGTCTTCATCGGATAATAATCAGGTAAAGCCAGAGTTCAAGTATGGTTTTAGTATGGTTGGAGTATGCATGCGGCAGCCAAGATTACCCTAGGGGTTGGGGCAGTCATATTGCTAGTTGGAATATTGCTGTCGGTTCTGGCCGACTCCTCGTTTGCTGACGCGACCTCAAGTTGGGATGCAGAGGAGAGCACGGGAGCCACGCTCTACGTACTCGACGAGGACCGTAAGGGGGACATCGGCTTCGCCTTCTACATCAAGGGGGAGTACACCGATGACGATGGTGACGGGGTGTGGGACCACTGCCGTGGAGTAGAGATCACAGTCACGCAGAAGCCTGGTGTCAACCTAGATTGGGATGATGGGGAAGGAGGGGAGTTCTACTTCCAGGCGTCGGAAGACAGGGGGAAGTCCTGCGATGTGGAAGAAGGGAAGGACGAGAACAGACCTGGTTTCGTCAAGCTCGGCATGGCCTGCTTGGCCTGCTACGAGGGGGACTTCGAGTTCGAGTCCAACCAGCCCGTGTGGGTCGTCTACGTCGACCCTGCCCTCGGGAGGTTTTTTGCAAGTTTAGGTGCTGGGATAGGAGGAGGAAGCTGCCTGTGCTGCGGCGTAGCCACCCTAATTTTGGGTGGGATTCTCGCATTGACCATGAAGGAGGATGAGGGTGCAACGACGATCTCTTATGACTCAGAAGGCAGGGTTGTGGTGGGACAGCCCGGGGTGACACCGGGAGATCGTGACGAAGTGGCCCCGGAGGAGCGGGGGGCGGTGGACTCTGTCGATGAATGGTACAAGCAAACAGAGGACGAGGAGGAGGGTGGTCTGCACTCTTCCTTCGGTGGTGGATTTGGCTGAAGAGAAACGCTCAGAAGGCGGCAACGATCCTAGTCGCTTCAACGAGTTTCCTGAGGCCCGAAACCGAATCCTATAACAATGACTCTACGAGTCATTACCCAATGGCTGAGCGGCACGCTAAGGATGGGTCAACTCCAACCACTAGTCCCACAGCCGTTCTGCTTGTGCTGTTCTTCGTGCTCCAGATAGCCACGCCCCTTGCTGTCGCAGATGAGGCCGAACTAGATGACATGGCGATTTGCAGCAGCCCACTTGGCCTTGGGGGGGTATGCGACTCTAGGACCGATGCAGCCGATGGGACAGAGGGGGACTCGTGGGTGGAGGGCATGTACTTCTTCAACATGACAAGCCCGACGACCTTGGAGTTCCAAGCATCCTGGGCGATAAGGGAGTGGGACAAGAGCACCATGGACATGTTCAACTCAAATGCCATGGCTGCGGCGCTCCAATCAGACAACATAGGGTCCGACGACGGGCTTCCTGCAGACGTCTTGAGAGCGTCGTTTGACAACAACACAAATCCTAATGACCCGGATTCCCCAACCGTAGAGGAAACCCTACTTTCCGAGATTGATGGCAGTATTTCTTCGTTCCTAACCTCCTGGGGTGGAACGACTACCCCTGACACCAATTGGACGGAAAGGATCAGTCTGCCTGATGGCTTCGGGGGTAGCACCAGCGTCAACTGCACAACTGACGTGAATGAGAACAACGATGGTAACGCATTCGAACCTCCAATCTGCATTAGCACTAACGTGACCATCACGTTACCAATCCCGGGGACCTATGGGCTGACGGGTGTTTCGGCAAATAGTCTGGACGCTGCCCTCGAGGGTTTGCTGGTTATGGGTTCTGAGGTTACTACCACATTCACAGTCAACGTTGAGTCGGGGTTCAAGGGTACTTATGCCATTCAACCACCAAGCTATGCCACAATCGCTGCAGTTCAAGGAACAGGGGCAAGCAGAGTTTTTGAGAACTCCAGCGATCCCTATCACTCGGGGCTTTGGGTTGTAGACAACTTGAACCCTCCTGGAGCTGGTTTCGGCTCCCTTCCTGGGAATCTCATTATGACGTTGGGTTTCCGAGAGACCGCTTTCACGAACGTAGTAGACATCGACCCCGAGACGAGGAGCCTGGAACTTCATGTGATTCTGGACATGGCTGACGAGCAGAGCACAACAATTGAGGTCATTGCCGGTTTATACCAGATTCAATCCGCGACGCTGGATTCCTGGGGAGTTAAGCCGCTGATGAGCAAGGAGAAGGCGAGCATTCCGGTGATCACCTCTGATGGAATTCGCATGGCCTACGACACCGGTTTGCTCAATATAGAGGACTTGGCCGATGCGGTACCAATCTCGGGAATTGGCGAAGCAATAGGAAGCTCTGTGGAGGGTCTTGACATCCAGATGGGGTCGTTCGAGTGGGTCTCGATAGCTGAGAGCCCCCTAGACCCTGGTGGACTAAACTACACTCACTTTCCTCCATGTTTGTTCGGGGACCACTATTGCACCCAAGGCACCGTTGCTATGGACGACAGTTACCCCGTTTACTTGAGATCAACGAGCCATACATTCCCACTAAGCCTAGCAGGCCTCCTAGGTGGCAATCTCGGTGAAGACGCTGGATTCTTGAATTCCGTCTCAGGCAGCGATCTGGGCCTGCTCCTCAACTCGGGAGTAGAGTTCTCCACCGTTCTCAGTGACGAGACGATGGACGAATTCGTGGGAGGTATGCTGCCTGCAGGTGTCAATGCCGATCTGACATTCGAAATCGTGCTACCCACTTGGGCTAGCACCAAGAATGGAGAGGAGAGTATCCTCCTAAGCTACCGCGTTTCCGGTGAACACGACAGCGAGATTAGCCTCACTGGGGCCGAGTCGTTTGATTGGAGGCATCCCCTGTGCACCAGTGGCTCTGAAGGGTGCAACGACGGTCGCGCTGATGCCTTCTGCACCTCCACAATGAAATCTTGCGCTAGCACGACGGTGGACTTGGATATCTCGGACTTCAGTGTGGCAACCCTCCCTGTCAGCAAGGGAGCGACGTTGGAGTTCTCTCTGACTGTGAACATGTCCATCCATAGGATTGGGGTTCCCGACTCGTTCTTCGCTTCTATGAATACTGAAACCACCAACGTTAGTCTTGACGTTCTGCCCTCAGATCTACTGAGGTTAATTGTAGACGTGGCGGGAAGGGGGGAAGCTCCACTGGAGCAGGAGTTCTCCATTTGCGATTCCGGTAAGAGCTATTGCAGCCAGAAAATCCGTTTCAGCAATGACGAAACGACCGGTTTGCCGGCGTTCGCTGAACGGTTTGGACAAGATCTTACCACCATGCTGAGAGACGAAGCCGCTGCCTTATCAGAGGACCAGAATTCGAGTATCGGAAACTTCGATCTTGCTCATTTCTCCATCGAGACAAAACTAACCGGCCTGGTCGATCAAGACAGCACCGTAGGAGACGAGGAGGGGATTGTTCTCTCGGTTCATGTCCCAAGAGTGAGGGTCACAGCTGGGTTGGACAACTCTTGGGGGGAGCTATTGAGCATAATTAGAGGTGATGCGGGCGTCACTCCCAAGCTCGGGGTTAGCACCGATGTTGCCAATGCTTTGGTTGCGCCGTTCTTCTCCCCGGTTGTGGCTGCTATGGAGGGGTTCACGGGAGCTCTGTCTGCCAGTGTCGTTAGTGCTCAGGGGATTCAGAGTCCTACTGTTTTGAGTTCTTCGATGGGGGGTGTCAACACTACGATCAATGAGGAAATGGGCCTCTCCATAACTGGGGAGTTGCGGTTGACGTTGCCTCTGGGCATAACCCTGCAGAATCTCACATCCTCAGATGGTCTGATAACCCAATATACCGATGAGGAAACGAGCAGGCAGGTCATCGTCTACTATCTGAAGGCAGGGGAGCAGACGGACGAAATCTCATTTGTCCCAATGGTAGGGTGGAACTGGGTCTTCGCTCAGCTGCTGTATTACTTCGGTGCCATAGGTGTGTTCTTCTCATGGAGGGTTAGGGCAAAGACGGTGAAGCGAGGGAGGAAGCGGAGAAAGAGGCAGCTTGAGCAGCAGGTGGAAGCAGTTGAGAACGCTGGGCGGGTTTTCGTACCGCAAACTCCCACGATTGAGGTACTAAAGGTGACGGACAACGGCATTGTTATCAAAAAAAGGATCCAAGAAGTGGTTGGGGCCTAGTTTGACAAAGGGCCTGATTGATGCCTTTCTTGAATCAGGTTTGAATCCCTCAACCCCTTGGGATTACCAATGAGGGTTAGGGCGGTAGGAGTTTGCATCGCCTTGTTGATGGTCTCAGCGCCACTGTCTGGGTGTTTCTTGAGCAGTGATGACGATCTAGGTGCAAAGGATCTGTCCTTGGATGTTGAGAGTTTAGAAGGTGGGGTCTTCCAGACACTTGGCCTAAAGGCTGGGTCTTCCATCTCTGTATTTGTTCCATATCTGGTAATTGATCCTACGAACAGTTTCGTGCAGAACTCGACAATTGTTGACATTAAGGGGGGATCCAGTGTGACGATCCAAGTCCTAGCACCACCCAGAATCGGGGCGATGGCCTTCCTCATCGGAGATTATGGCCGACTACATTGGCCGGTTAGACAAGCAAACCAATCATGGGAGACCTGGTATGGGGAAGGGGGTCACATAACCCCAGATGGGGGCAGTGTGGTGCGTGCAGAACCAGAAAACGGTTCGCTGAATCGTGTCAATTCGAGTATTGAGAGTGGTGGAAAGGTTGCAGTCAAGTGGGTCAATGTGGAACGCCCAGTTAGTGTTGGGATGGAACAGGGGGGGGCACACTCGTCGGGAATACTACACGGGAGGATTGTGTATGAGAGGTTGTACGAAATCACTGACCCCGCGAACTCCTTGGACCCAGTGGACGGCAAGGCGGGTTACTGGGACAGATGGGCAGGGCAGGGCAACGCTGCCTACGAGGATGCGGCTCAGTACCTTATCGATGAATTGGGGTCCTTCGGCCTCGAGGTGAGAACTCATAGATTCGAGTTCACGGACATCTTCGAGATGCAGAACCCCGAGGCGTACAATGTATGTGCATACAAGTGGGGTAGCGTCTTCCCAGACGAGTGGCTCGTCTTCGGGGCGCACTTCGATATCGCTCCTCCTGCAAACTTGGTGATGCTGGACCCGCATGTGGTGGGTTCTCGCACATACGGAACCCGAGTTGGTGCCTACGACAACACTGCTGGTACCTCAATGGTCTTGGAGACGGCGAAGGCGCTCGCAGACTTTGAGTCGCGGCGCACAATGGTGTTCTGCCTGTGGTCCGGAGAGGAGGGGGGCAAGCGGGGATCGGATTACTGGACTGAGTACTACGTCAAAGAGGATAACCCCGAAGTGACGGTGACGAATTACATCAACTTAGACATGGCAGGCGTTAACTGGCCGGGTGGAGGAGGGGCTCCACACGGTGATCCTGACCCTCAAATAGATGAGGACGGTTATCCAAAGGACGCCGAGGTTTGGCCCATGCGAGTCTATATCGGTCCAGGCCCCAACCACGACAGGTTCGACCAGCCGGGGATGATCGGTCTTTCAAATTGGATTGGGTCCGACGCTCTTGGTCTGGAGGAGGAATTGGGCACGCTGGTGGGAGCTAACTACAGTTCCGACACTTGGAAGACAGATGTGTGGCTCGACTCCGGGCGACCCGAGGTCATAATCTACGAGGATACAACGGCCCGCAGTGACCACGCCAGCTTTCAGGATAACCTAGGGACGGTGACCGTGGGCTTCGGAGGTTTGGTCGATGGCTATTGGTGCTACCACCAGACCTGTGACACCCTAGTAGAGATGGAAGATTGGATGGATACGACCGGTAAGGGCTATGGGGAAGAGAATAGTGGGATTGCCAATTTGGTGAATAGCCTTGATATGATAACATGGTGGGCTTTGCTGACCTTCTTCCACTGTGACGAGGAGCCGGTGTTAAACGCTCTAGAGTAGTGTGTTTAGGTTGAAAGTGAGGTAAACGATCCCAACCGCGATTGATAGGCAGGTGTAGAAGATCGGTTCGGACCACGCCTTGATTTTCTTTCCGTCTAGGGGGCCGAAGGGCAGCATGTTGAAAGCAGCGAGGATGCCATTGCCCCAAAGCCAGTACAATACCAGAGTGTCAATGATGCCAATGACTCCGTGCAGGAGGGTCCAAGCTGCGAATCCGGCAAGCCAGAGGGAGATGTTGGTAACTGGCCCAGCTAGAGCTATCTTACCGAACTGAGACCTGGTTGTGTTGCCGGCGACCATGACGGCACCCGGGGCCATGAACAAGAAGCCGGTGAGTGCGGCCAGTATGATGCCAAACCTAAGCCCAGCGGGATCGGCTCGGAATTCCGCCCAGCAACCGTAGAACTTAGCAACGAACTTGTGGGCAAATTCGTGTAACAGAAATGCGGGCGCCAGAGCAATGAGAGAGAGCAGGCAATTCCTCGGGAATTCGCTAGAGATGCCGTTTAACACCCCGTTGTCGAACATTAGAGCCAGAGCAATGGTGAAAGCCGCGGTAGCCCACAGCAGATGTCTTACTTCTGTTTCCGAGAAGTGCCAGATCGACCCTTGGTGAATAGGGATCGCTTCGACCGAAGTTGGTTCTCCGAGTATGCTTGAGACTACCTTGCCACCCTGACCGATTTGGACGACGTGCACCTTGGTCTGTCTCCAAGTTCCGTCATCTCTGGCTGGGGTGTGGCTGCTGGCATGTTGTCTCTTTTCGAAGGCATCGTTGTCTATTCGCCATGCTCTCGGGTCTCGTTCTTGAGTCATGTTTCCTCCTGGAGATGAATGTTGACTCTCCTGTTCCTCGCTCCCTTGTTCTCTATCTTGCCCACTCTAAGGCTGCCTATCTCGCTTGTGTTTAGCACGTGGGTTCCTCCGCAGGACTGCAGGTCAACATCTTTCCCTATCTTGACTAGTCGAATCCTCTGAGCTTCCGCGGGTGGCTTCACTGTCATTGTACGAGCCAATTCCGGCCTAGCATCGAAATCGTCCCTGCTGATCCATACCGTTTCTACCCGGTGGTCCTCATCGACCAGCCTGTTGATTTCTTCCTGAAGTGATGCTTTGTCGATCTTGTAGTTACCGATATCGAAATCTATTCGGCTCTTGCTGGTGCCAACAGACCCGCCAGTGACGCCGCATGGAACTAGAGAGCACAAAAGGTGCGTCGCGGTGTGCATCCGCATCAGTAGATGCCGATTTGCCCAGTCAATTGTGGCGGTTACTTCGCTGTCGTCCTTTGGGAGTGGTTGGCCTTGGGAAGGGACGTGGAGGAGGTTTCCCCCAGAGCGGATCGTAGTGCCAATTGACGTGCTTCCACCGGAGTGTTCGATCCTACCTATGTCCCCAGGTTGTCCGCCCCCTGTGGCATAGAACACCGTCCGGTCTAGCACCACTCCCCCGCGTTCGTTGACCTCAATCACACGGGCTTCGCAGGTCTTGAGATATGCGTCCTGGTGGAAAAGCTCGGTAGTGCTACTAACCATGGAAACGGGTACCTAGTGCTCACCTATCAACACTCGTAGTGTGGTCAGTCTTCCATCAGGTCTTCGATCTGGGACATCAGTTCGTCCCATGTCATTGGTTGTTCTTGGGAGCCTTCTCGAAGGACTGTTCGCATCTCGTTGATTTCTGACTCATCGGGGGGTTTTGCGGCCCATCTATTCTGATTGGCTACATCCCTAATGATGGAGCGCTTCCGTGAGAGCCTCCTTAGAGGGGTTGTGGCTCGATTCCGCTTTGCCTTGGGATCGTACTGGTGATCATGAATCAGGGCCTCGTACCTCTCCATCCACTTTCCATGATCATCATCAAGAATGTGGTTTCCTGGGTCGGCGAGCATGGTGATTTGTTCTCTGGCTAGCCGTTGGGCCTTGGTCGTAGCCTTTCCAACAGTCAAGCTCTCTCTAGCATTCGCATGTCGGTTGGTGCACTCTCTGCAGCGCTCAGAGCCAGGGACATCCGGAGCGTCGCAGGACAGGCAGCAAACTGCAAAACCCATCTGCTCCATCGCCCGTCTAGGGAGAGACATGGCGTTACTAGGGGCATTGAGGAGATGAATGCTACCGATGAGGGGGTGTCCGTGGCTCACTCCAGTGTGAATTCGGCAAGATCGCCGACCGATTCGTAAAGACTGGGTCCTTCACCTAGGAAATAGACGGAGCCGAGTCTGCTTCGTGAGTCTTCAGGGGTGGAGTTATTGCTCAATGCGCAGGAGTCGATGCATCCATCGGCGAATGCCACGTATACCCTGCCCTCCCTGTCAATGTGGAGGTCATTGAAATCCAGCAGGTTCCTGTTGGAACCGCCTATGTCCCTGCAGTCTCCGCTGTTCAGGCATATGCTGCCGACCTGAACAGGGTCTGGCGACACCCTCACGGTGTGGAAGACCGGATCGGAGTCCAGAGCGTTGAGACTGTAGGTGATGTAGAGGTAGTAGCTGACGTTTGACGGTGCATAGTGAGGGTTTCCGTTCCATGGGGCTCCATCGATGTCGGACTGGTTCAATGCCGTTGAGTTCTCGCTCCCAAGGTAAGTAATCGCTATCCTCCCCGGGTCGCCAGCATCGATGTGAGGGAAGGTGCTCGATATGACCTCAATCGGGCTCAGTCGTATGCTTGTCTGCTCCCAAGACAGGCCTGAGTCGAAACTTCGAGAAAGGTAGATTCCGTGATCTCCTCCAACCCAGACGTGGTAGGAGTTGGACTCCGTGTCGGTAGCGACCTCGGAGTTCTTGCGAGGATTAGGCGTGCCGACGTCCTCGCCCATCGTCCGTTCCACCCATGTAAGGCCGTTGTCCTTTGAGACCACGATGGTGGGTGTCTCGACCCTAGGGGTCACGTATACCGTGCCATCCGGCGCCGACGTGATTGCGCCGTGCAAACCCCCGTTCTCCGTTACTAGGCCGAAAACCAACCCCCCGACCTCAAAACTGGCTCCTCCATCGAAGCTGGTGTAGCAGAAAATCCCTAGGCCCTTGTTGTAGCAGAAGTAAACAGCCTGCTCGTAGATTGGGTCTGATTGGCCGGGAATGCCATACCCCTCATCGGTCCAGGGCCCTGAACCCAGTTTGATGTGGTCGTTTAGCGGGATGGGGCCCGAATCGTGTGGGTTTCCGAGCCAGTTCACGCCATCGTCATCGCTCCACGCTATCCAGGTAGTCAGCAGGCCTACCATCTGGACGTCGAAAACGCGATCCGTTACAGGATCGACCCAAAGCCATGGGTCACTGGTTGATGGGTGTTGGAAGATGGAGTTCATGTGTTCCCAAGACTGGCCGTGATCGCACGATCGCATGACTTTCTCGAACGCAGTGAAGAAGATGCAGCCGCTGGAGGTGATACCTATACTCGGTTCGGCGCCCTCTTCACCCACACTACTAAAGACAAAACTGAGGTTCATTGGTTGGAGCTCCAAACCTAGTCCATCAGGCCCTGTTACGAAGATTCCTTCTGGCAGAGAATGGCCCTCTATGGGAGGTGCTGGGGCATCGTCTTGAAGGCATCCGGAGAAGGGTACGAGTAGCAGCAACAGGGTCATGCCAAGTGCGGCTGGTGTCCTCTCCATCGGTTAACCTCGGGGGGTTACGGGCTTGAAACCTGTTGATTAATACAACATGAAGTGGTCGGGGAGATATGAATCAGGAGGTTCATGATAGGAGATGGGTGATTCTAGCAATCATGAGTCTGAGCCTAGTGATAACGTTCCTGAACAACGTAACTTTGAATGTGGCAATACCCGAATTGTCAAGTGACCTTGGTGCGGACAACACCGAGATCCAATGGATAATTGATGCGTACATTATCGTCTTCGGTGGAACCCTTCTGGTGATGGGCGCTCTTGGGGACAGGTTCGGAAGGAAGGGGGCGTTGATTCTGGGTTTGCTGATTATTGGGGTGGTTTCTGGCGGTACCGCTCAGTACGCAACCTCATCGAACGAGCTGATAATGGCTCGAGGTGTAATGGGGTTGGGGGCTGCATTGGTAATGCCCGCTACTCTTTCTGTCATCATCGTTGTATTTCCTCCTGAAGAGAGGGGGAAGGCCGTGGGGATTTGGGTCGCTATGGCTGGTATTGGCAACCCTCTGGGCCTTCTTGCAGGTGGTTACCTGGTCGAGTCTTTCGACTGGCGTTGGGTTTTCTGGATTAACCCTCCATTGACCGCTATCGCAATATTTCTTGCGTTACTGTTGGTTCCGGACTCCAAGGATGAAAGTGGGGTCCCACTGGACCCGGTTGGTTCTATCCTCTCTGTGGCGGCTCTGACCACGCTCCTGTATGCGATCATTGAAGCTCCTGACCGGGGTTGGGGCAGTGTCGAAGTGTTGGTCAGCGCTGCTGTAGGGCTGGGGCTGGCTTTCCTATTCTTCAGATGGGAGAATACGACTGAGTACCCCATGCTACCGATGGGTTTCTTCAAAGACAGGGGGTACACGATGGGGCTAACCGCGATTGCTTTGGCATTTTTTGTCATGTTCACCTTCATGTTCACCCAAATGCTACATTTCCAGTTTGTGAGGGGGCATGGGGCGTTCGAGGCATCACTTAGGTTCCTCCCTCTCGTGCTTGGGTTGATGCCGGCTGCGGTAAACAGCGATCGGCTCAGTGCAAGGTTTGGGAGCAACAACGTAGTTGCTGGTGGCCTGACTCTGGTTGCCGTTGGAATGATGATTTTCACAACCGTGGAGGTGGATACCGAGTATATTCGTCTGGCTCTGATCTTTGTGCTTCTGGGGGCGGGGATGGGTCTGACAATGGCGCCCTCCACAACCCTAGTGATGGACGCGATCCCGTATGACAAAGCGGGTGTTGGGAGCGCCACCAACGACACGAGCAGGGAGTTGGGCGGTGCGTTTGGAATCGCCATAGGTGGGAGCGTATTGAATGAGATCTACCAGAATAGCATGGTAGTTCCGGAAGGCCTGGAGGGCGTTTCCGCGGAGGTCACCGCTTCCTTTGCCTCGGCCATTGGACTGGGGAGGCAATTGGAAGCAAGTGGGAACGTGATTGGGACCCAACTGATTGAGAATGCCAGTTCGGCCTTTATGGAGGGGATGACTGGGACTGCAGTGGTGTTGGCTATCGTATCTTTCGTGAACGCGATACTCGTGAAATTGTACATGCCTGCTAGGTCAGTCGGCGCCGAGTCTGAGGAGTAGTCCGAGCTCACAGCCCGATTACGTCTTCGTGGCCGCACTCTGGGTATGCGCAGATGACCTTGTACCTATCTCGCTTGGGTGTGGGGATCTCCATCCTGATACCGCACATGGAGCACCTGTGGACGGTCGTCTCTGGCTCCTTCTTGGCTTCTTCCTCTAGATCCTTCAGCTCGCTGAGTACCGTCTCAGTGCTGCTTGTGGTCCATCCAATCTGATCGGTATAGGTGTCCACTCCCCCGCTGATCTTCTTGGTTCTGAGTCGGTTCTTGATTCGGATTCGTCGGCCCCTCTTCTTCTCTCCAATGGGTTGCTGGCCCGGCTTCCCCTTCTTTGGGTGAGGTGGTCTGCTTGCCTTGGGTGGAGGACTAGCAATGCGCTTTTTCCGGGTCGGGGGGGGTTGTTTCGGAGGCGGTGGTCTGGCACTAGGAGGCGGTGGTCTGGCACTAGGAGGGGGTGGGGGGTTGTCAGCCACGGTATCAAACTCAGGAGAGGTGTGGTACCTTTGAAAGAATCGGGGGTGTGGCTGGAATCTCATGCGGGAAATTCGAGTAGTGCGTGTGCCTGTATGGGGGCTATTGCCTCCCTAGCCCCCAGACCTACCAACTCGATCAGGAAAAGGGCGCCGAGAACTTGGGCCCCAGCGTCTTCACATAGCTGTGCGCAGGCGGATATGGTGCCACCGGTTGCGAGGAGATCATCTACGATGATGACTTGTTGCCCGGGTGTGAGGGCGTCTTCGTGCATCTCCAGAGTGTTAGTTCCATACTCCAAGGAATACTCGACCCGTCTCGTGCTTGCAGGGAGCTTTCCGGGCTTGCGTATGGGAACGAACCCAATCCCTAGTCGATCTGCAAGGATGGGGCCAAAAATGAAGCCGCGGGCTTCGGGGCCCACCACGGCGCTCGGCTTCCAGTTGAGGTTTGAGAGGTCTTGAGCGAATCGGTCGGTAATGGATGACATCAGTCCTGGTTCACTCAGGACGGGTGTGATGTCCCTGAACATGATTCCTGCTATGGGGAAGTCGGGAACGGTTCGCACAGCACCCCGAATCCTCTCAATTAGTTCGTCGGCCATAGCACATGCTC
>Ga0066850_10001196_pt1 | contig 13748 bp, 17 predicted proteins | sample ETNtaG_4_FD_67282 | JGI IMG/M metagenome (GOLD analysis project Ga0066850, IMG submission 67282) | Marine microbial and viral communities from oxygen minimum zone, Eastern Pacific Ocean - ETNP201406SV67 | ecosystem: Environmental > Aquatic > Marine > Oceanic | place: Pacific Ocean: Eastern... | reverse complement strand
GTAATATGCCTAATCTAGAATTAAACACATCCAAATCTTCTTCTCTTTTAGACGAAACTACTATTGAAGAAATATTAGTTAAATTTCCAGGCGAATTCACTAATGTAACTCCACCAGACACAACAAGATAACTAAAATTAGATATACTAATTTCATTCAAGATCATCTCAACTGATCTATGATTTATAAGATTTTGAAAAATTAATTCTCCACTTCTTCCGTCTATAGCACTACTACCATTCTCACCATATTGAGGGCCATAAAGATCTAATAGCTTGGAGAATTTAAATACATCTTGTGGTCCCCTGCCAGTTGCAATAGAAATAGGCATAATATCTTTTAATTTTTTTAAATCAATAATTACTTTATGTGAAATAAAATCATTCTTATTTAGAATAGTTCCATCCAAATCAATCAATAACCCTGATTGGAAAGTATCTTTTTTAAAATTCATAAAAAAAATTCCTAATAAATTACAATAATGAAATATAATAATATTAAATATAAAAAAGTGACCAATAACAATGACCGACAAATTAATTATAGAAGATAAAGAATTTAAATCCAGATTATTTATAGGGACTGGAAAACATAGAACTTTAAGTGAATTAGAAAAATATATTTTATCTTCTGAATCTGAAATGATAACTGTTGCTATCAGGAGATTAGATTTAGAGAATAAATCTAATGATAAAGATTTATTACAGCTCCTAAAAGAATTAAAAATAAACATACTGCCTAACACTGCAGGTTGTAAAAATTTATCCGAAATAATCCTAACTTGCGAACTTGCCAGAGAGTTAACTGAAACAAACTGGGTCAAGCTTGAGGCCATATTAGACAAAAAGTATTTACTTCCTGACCCAATCATGACACTAGAGGCCGCCACTTCATTAATTAGTAAAGGCTTCAAGGTATTGCCATATATCAATGCAGATCCTGCCTTAGCAAAAAGATTGGAAGATATAGGTTGTGCTACTGTAATGCCTTTAGCATCACCAATTGGTTCTGGAAATGGCATAAAGAATCTAGAAAGTATAAAAATAATTATTGATCAAGCTAAGATTCCTGTTGTAGTGGATGCTGGAATAGCTGTACCGTCTGATGCCTCCAAAATGCTAGAAATAGGCGCTGATGCTGTTCTAGTAAACACAGCTATAGCCCAAGCTTCAAACCCTTACATGATGGCTAAAGCATTTAAATTAGGTGTAGAAGCAGGCAGGAATTCTTATCTAGCGGGAAGAATTGAGTCAAAGCCTATCGCCTCTCCAAGTTCTCCAGAAATAAATTTAATAGATACATAAGATAGATAGAGTGTTAAAAAAAAGATCAATAACTTTAATTACTAACACTACAATTCTTAGCCAATCTAAAACAATTAACTTAGTTAAAGAAATTCTGCCATGCGGCCTCCAAAGAATTCAAATTAGAGAGAAATCAATGCCTGAAAAGATACTGGAAAAATTTGTATATAAATTAAGAGAATTAACATTAGGAAAATGCGAGTTAATCTTAAATGGATCAATAGAATTGGCTAATAAATATCAATGTGATGGAGTTCATGTACCAGACAAAGGAATATCTGAAGAGCAAATGGAAGGTGAAATTTCTGGATTAATTATCGGCAGGTCAATCCATGAAAATTATAAAAAAGAAGATGAATTAGAAGATTTTTATGATTATGTTCATCTAGGACCAACATTTAGAACAGAAACTCACCCAACATATTCCCCACTAAGTCGAAATAAAATCAAAAAAATATGTGAAATCAATGGATTGTCAGTTATATTAGTTGGAGGTATAAATACTTACAATTTAGATAATTTAATAAATTACAAAATTAGTGGGATTGCTGTCATGCGCAATCTACTATTAAGTAAGGATCCAGAATCTACATATATAGATCTAGCGCAAAAATTAAATGAATCAATATAAAAATAACATCACAGTATTCGTAAATGGCAAAGAAAATTCAATACCATTAAATAGCACTATTAATGACATGTTAAAAACTTTAAATATTAAGAATCTTTCTATTGCTATTGCTATAAATAGAGCCGTTGTTCCAAAGAAAGAGCACAATACATTCATTATAGAGGACAATTCTTCTATAGAAATAATTAACGCTGTTGGCGGAGGATAGATAGTATGTTTAATGTAATCAATTCTGATAACCTTTAATTCTTTAAGGGGCAAAGATAGTGAATAATAATAAAATTCTAGAGAAGATAAGAAAAAAAGAAATAGCTAATGTTGTTAGCATCAAATCTGAAAATTTAGATGTAATAGAGTACGCATCAAGATTAAATTATGATGCTATACATCTAGATGCAGAACATGGATCTTTTTCTGTCGATTCCATAGAAAGAATATGTCAATTAGCCATCTCATGTGACTTAACTGTTACTGCTCGTATCCATAAAATATCGAAGCCAGAAATTAATTTATTTATTGATAGAGGCGTGCAAGGAATAATGGGTCCTCATGTTGATACATTTGAGGAAGCAAAACTGCTAGCAGATAGTTGTTTATTCCCTCCTCTCGGTAAGAGATCTTGGGGTGGAGGAAGAGGTACAGAATTTGGAGAGCCCTCTTTTATGAATGAACACAATAATGTTTCAAATAAATTAAGTTATGCTGATTGGGCTAATAATAACATGGAGCTCACAATTCAAATTGAATCTGTAAAAGCTGTAGAAAATTTAGACTCAATTTTGGAAGAAAAAAGAATTAATAGAATTGCATTTGGGCCACATGATTTAGCTGCAGATTTAGGATTTCCAGGCGAACCTAATCACCCTAAGGTATTAGAGACTCATAGTAAAATAGAAAAGGTAGCAAGAAAAGCTGGCAAACTAATGGTAGGTGACTACGCGAATTCAATTAGATTTGAGGAATCTGCAGTAGAAATGTTGAGTAAATTTAAGAACTAATGACAACTTCTAAAAAAAAGGGAATAGAATTAAGAGAAGATCTCACTCTTTATAGGTCTACAAAAGGAATTAGGTTAGAGAAAAATATTGAAAATAATAATTTAATTTCTGAAATTAAATTAAATGCCATTAATGGTTATAAATTATCTTCTAATAAAAAAGATAATTCTCAAGCAATCTGGGCAATTGCAGGATTTTTATTAGCCATATTGGTTTGGCAATTATCATCAGCTCCAATTATATCCATTATAGGTTCAATAATTTTAGTATTGGTGTCTTTATTCCTATCTTTAGACTATATATTCGCTAAAGCTAAGATATCATTAATCTTATACATAAATGGTAAAGATTTTATAGAAGAAATAGAACATGAAAATATAGATGAAATTCAGAGCTTTCTGAGCACATTAAAGATATCTTAATAATTTAAAACTGAATATACATTTAAATTATCTTCCTGATCTAATAAATTAGCCTTGGAGTTTTCAACCACAAATGATGCAACCATTGCTCCATTATCTGTGCACAACTTCTTTTCAGGAATATATACTGGTAGATTTGATTTTCTGACCATTTCTTCTCTAAGCCAAGAGTTGGCTGCAACACCTCCGGTCAATACTATACCTTTGCAATTAAATTTTATTGATGCTTCAATGGTTTTCTTAGTTAATACATCTACAATTGCTTCCTGGAAAGTGTTAGACAATTTTGAGATTTTCTCATCTACCAGAGGTGATTCTGAATTAGACAAATTTAAAAATGCAGTTTTCATTCCACTGAAACTAAAATCGTGTGTATGATTCATATATGCTCTAGGAAATTTATAACTATCTTGAGACAACATGGCCTTCTTATCAACTTCTGGGCCTCCTGGAAACCCTAATCCCATTAATCTTGCAGCTTTATCAAATGCCTCGCCCGCAGCATCATCTCTAGTACGACCTATTAATTCAAATTTAAAATTACTATCTAATTTAACTAAATCAGTATGCCCTCCAGATACGATAAGGCACATCAAAGGAAATTCATTAGGAACTTCGTAAGTTTTTCCTGTTTCTTTATCTTCTTTTATCCATGCTGCAAACACATGAGCTTTAAGATGATTTACGCCAATTACAGGCTTAGAAATAGAAATTCCTAAGCCTTTTGCATAATTTACTCCCACAATTAAAGATCCTATTAATCCAGGACCATTTGTGACTCCAATAAGATCAATGTCGTCTAATTCTGCACCGGATTTCTCAATAACTTCGTCTATGACTTTGTCTATATTAAGAATATGTTGCCTTGAAGCAAGCTCAGGAATTATTCCTCCATGCGGTCCATGAATTTTATTTTGAGAAACTATAATATTTGATAAAAGATGATTTTTCTCATCAATTAAACTAGCCGAAGTTTCATCACAAGATGTTTCAATGCCTAAAACTAACATAATTAATTAAAGTTAATATTCATTACTATTAAGAGATTGTTATTGTATAATTAAAATATATTAAAGATAAAGGAAGGCGGTAATAATGGCTGAACAATTTCCAGATTGTAAAAAATGTAATGAGGGGGTTCTAGTTCCTCTATCAGATTTTGGCGGAGGTGGAGCACCAATTCACTATAAAGCTTGGGTTTGCACACACGAAGAATGCGGATTCAACTTAAAAATCAGAAATGGTGATGTGCTTGTAAACGAAGTTATTTCAGATGGCTCTCAAAGAGAGAGAAGAGACAGATAAAATAATAATAAATGGTTTCTATTTTACTTCAAAAAACGAGTTTTTTATTTGGTAAAAGATTTCTGAAGCTGTTAATTATATTCTCGATAGCTGATTGTATTTTTCAGATAAGTCTAGGTGGGTTTGTAAGAGTAACAAGCTCAGGATTAGGTTGCCCTGATTGGCCATTATGCTATGGGAAAATAATTCCTCCTATGAATTATCACACTCTCATTGAATGGGGGCATAGAACAAGTGGAGCAATATTAGGCTTATCTATATTAATGATTAATTTATTTGCCTTTTTATATGAAAGAAAAAATAAATTATTATTGATTATGTCTTTGATAAGCCTATTTCTAGTCATATTGGTTGGAGGAATAGGAGGTGCAGTCGTACTAACTGAATTAGAGCCATCCTTAAGAACTCTGCATTTATTCTTGGCTCAAATAATAATTTTTACTTTAGGAATATCATTAATTTCTTTATACATTCCGAAAGATACATCATATAAAGATATGTGGATTTTAGATAAGTATTCAATAATAGTTGCGATAGTAGCCATAACAATAATTATGGCTTTGTTAACAGGCTCATACGCAGTATGGAAAGGTGCAGGAACAGTATGTTCTTCTTGGCCTTTATGTACTTCTGGATCTATTCTCCCTAAATCTGGATTAGGATGGATACATATGATACACAGAATAACATCATCTTTTGCTGGGATACTTGGATTGTATGCATTTTATATTATATTAAGAAACAATTTTGGAAAATCAATAATGATAATATCTGCTTTTTCATTATTAATGATAATTACTCAAATAATTCTAGGAGCCCTAAATCCTTGGACTAAATTTGAAATATGGGCAAGAGTATCTCACTTAGGTATATCAAGCGTATTATGGGGCTCAGTATCTACTTTATTTTGCCTTTTAACCCTAGATATATTTAGAACAAGGATAAAAAATTGAGTATTGAACAATACATAAAAGACTATACAACTTTAACTAAACCCAAAGTTAACCTTCTTTTAGTAATAACAGCTCTATCAGCAATCTTTCTTGCGAGTAATAATTTACCAAGCTTGCAAGTTTTAGTAGCTGTTATAGTTGGTGGAACTTTGGCTTCTGGGGGGGCTGGCGCAATAAATCATTCAATTGATAAAGAGATTGATAATACAATGAAAAGGACATCTAAAAGACCAGTTGCGGGAGATAGGATAAGCAGAACTAATGCATTAATATTTGGAATAACTTTAAATATTCTAAGCTTTCTACTTTTATTCTTTTTAACTAATCTATTAGCTGCCCTAATGGCTATATCAGGAACTTTATTTTATGTATTAATTTACTCACTTTGGCTAAAGAAAAAAACTATCCATAATATAGTTATTGGTGGAGCTGCTGGTTGCTTCCCCCCTTTAGTTGGTTGGTCAGCTGTTACAGGAAATCTATCATTATCTGCATGGTACCTATTTGCTATAATTTTCTTTTGGACTCCGCCTCATTTTTGGGCTTTGGCAATGCTAATGAAAGATGATTATTCTGAGGCCAAAATACCAATGTTACCTTCAGTTGTAGGCATTGATGCTACTTTTAAACCTATGATGCTGCATACAATTACCTTAGTATTACTCACACTAACTATGGCATTTATTAACGATAAGTTAGGTTTGATATACTTAATATCCTGTTCAATCATAGGAATTTACTATATTTACATCACATTCAAAATCTCAAAAGAATATACTAGAGAGCAAAACCTTAAAGTATATAAATTTTCTTTGCTGTATATGATGGTATACAGCTTTATCGTTATAGTAGATTCTTTAATTTAGATCAGATTTAACTTCTTCTACTATTTTTTCAAAAGCACTAAAATCATTAAAAGCAAGCAAAGATAGAGATTTTCTATTTAATTCTATATTAGACTCTTTCATTCCATGAATTAATTTTGAATAACTTATCCCGCATTTTCTAGCAGCTGCATTTACTCTGGTTATCATCAAAGATCTCTGGTCTCTTTTTTTAGATCTTCTGTGTGCAGTGCTATAAGCTAAGGCATGAATAAGGGACTCTTTAGCTACTTTAAATCTTCTATGCCTAGATCCAGCATGCCCTTTTACACTATCTAAAATTTTCTTATGTCTTCTATGGGTAGTGTACCCACCTTTTACTCTAGCCATCTTACCGCCTAATTAATTTTCTTATTCTTTGCCCAACTGCCTCATCCAATAATACTTTAGCACCAAAAAGTCTTTTTGTTCTTTTTGATTTCTTTCTTCTAAGGTGACTTTTCATACCTTTGGATCTCATTAATTTTCCATTAGCACTTAATTTAAATCTTTTAGCAGCACCTTTATGTGTTTTCATTTTTGGCATTATAACTCCATCTTAATAATCTATTTTGGCGCAAGAATTATGCTTAAAGTTCGCCCCTCCATGCTTGGAGCCTTATCTATCTCAGATAGATCTTTTAAATCTAAGTATAATTTTTTTAATATATCTACGCCTAAATCAGGATAAGCATTTTCTCTACCTCTAAGCATCAATGATATTTTTACCTTATTTCCTTCTTTTAAAAATGTTTCTATTTGTTTTCTCTTAGAATCAATATCGTGTTGACTAATTCTCATTCTCAATCTCATTTCTTTCAATCCAATTTTAACTTGAGATTTTTTTGCTTGTTTAAGCTTTTTTGCTTGAGAAAATTTGAATTTTCCGTAGTCCAATATTCTACACACTGGAGGATTCTGATTAGGTCCAACCTCAACTAAATCTAAGCCTTGTTCTTGTGCTAGTCTAATAGCGTCGTTCAAAACTAAAACTGTTGAGTCTGAACTCTGATCTACAGAGCTTCCTAAAACTATCCTTACTTTTTCAGCTCTTATTCTCTGATTAATTCGATAGTCTTTTTCAGTATTCTTATTCTTTTGTATTGCAGGTATTGATTCTCCTATACTTGTTCGAATCACTTATTAACTGCGAAATCTTAGCACCTTTTGCGCAAAAAGGTCAATCATAAGTACTGTTAATTTGTCTTTGCAATCAATCGGTGTACAATCTTAGCTTATTCAAATTAAAAATATAATGCTTTATGTTAAAATTATAAATAATGGGTAATCAAAGAAAAAATATGTTAATTTATCTTGCTGTAATCAGTGTAGTTATAGCAGGATTTTTCCTTCTTTTTGATAATGGACTTAACAGTTCAGAAGAAATACCTATGTCCTCATTAATTGCTCTGACAGAAAATCCGCCTATAGGTCAAAGAGTAAATATAATCGTAAAAGGTGATGAATTAGAAGTAAAAATGGGAAATGACAATTATACTTCTAGAAAAGAGCCAGGAAGTAGTATATACCAAATTCTTCAAGAAGCTGAAGTTAACCCTGCAAATTATGAAGTAGAAGTAGAAGGCTCAAGCGGATTGGGAGGAATCTTTTCAATACTACTTAGTTTTCTGCCTCTAATATTATTTGGAGGAATCTTAATTTTTATGATGAGGCAAGCTCAAGGCGGAGCCAACAATGCCATGGGTTTTGGCAAAAGCAAAGCAAAGAGATTCGTTGGTGCTAAAGCAACTGTTACTTTTGCTGATGTTGCGGGTGTAGCTGAGGCTAAGCAAGAACTAGAAGAGGTAGTTGATTTCTTAAAAAATCCAGAAAGATTTTTGGCATTAGGTGCAAGAATTCCAAGTGGCGTATTATTGGTTGGTCCTCCAGGAACAGGTAAAACACTAATAGCAAGAGCTGTTGCTGGTGAGGCTGGAGTCCCTTTTTTTTCTATTAGTGGCTCTGAATTTGTTGAAATGTTTGTAGGTGTAGGTGCTTCTAGAGTTAGAGATTTATTTGAACAAGCAAAGAAACACTCTCCTTGCATCGTTTTTGTTGACGAGATTGATGCTGTAGGCAGGCATAGAGGCGCAGGTCTTGGCGGAGGTCACGATGAAAGAGAACAAACTTTGAATCAAATTTTGGTTGAAATGGATGGCTTTGATAATTCTTCAAATGTTATAGTTTTGGCATCAACTAATAGGCCAGATATTCTGGACCCCGCCTTGCTTAGGCCTGGAAGATTTGACAGAAGAGTCGTTCTTGATAATCCAGATATATCTGGAAGAAAAGCAATACTTGAAGTTCACTCTAAAGGCAAGCCTTTAGAGAGAGAGGTTGAATTAGAAAAAATTGCCAAGCAAACTCCAGGTTTTAGTGGAGCTGATTTAGCGAATCTTGTAAATGAGGCCGCAATCTTAGCTGCTAGGAGAGGAGCAAAAAAAATAGGTTTAGCTTCTCTGGTTGAATCTATTGATAGGGTTATTGCAGGTCCAGCTAGAAAAAGTAAAGTTATAACCGAAGAGGAAAGAGAAATAACCGCATTTCATGAAGCTGGTCATGCTGTAGTTGCACATAATATACCGGCAGCTGATCCTGTACATAAAGTTTCTATAATATCAAGAGGTCAGATGGGAGGATACACAAGATATCTTCCTGAAAAAGACAGATATCTACAGACTAAATCCCAATTTAAAGCATATATAGCCGCAGCAATGGGAGGGAGAGTCGCAGAGAAATTAAAATTTGGTGAAATAACAACTGGCGCTAGTAATGATATACAAGTGGCTACCAACATGGCTAAAGAAATGGTTACTACATACGGGATGAGTGAAAAACTTGGACTAAGATCATATGGAAGAAAACAAGAGACTATTTTTTTAGGTAAGGATGGCACTGAGCAAAGAGATTATAGTGGAAAAACTGAAGAGGTTATAGATCAAGAAATAAATTTATTACTAAATGAAGGTGAAAAAGAAGCTGAAAAAATTCTTAAGAAATGTTCTGATCAAATGGAGAATCTTGCAAAATACCTATTAGCCTATGAAACAATTGATGAAGCAGAATTAGTGAAATTGCTGGCAGGAGAAGATGTAACTCCTCCTCTAGTGGGTGAGACTCTTGCTCATTCAGGTGATCAACCTAATTCTAAACCGAAGAATAGTGAAATTCCTCCATCTGATGTAGAGCCTCAAACAAACTAATGAGTAAAATTTCAATCTCCTCTTCTATCTTAGAAAGTAAAGAAAGAAAAGGAATAGGAATAATCCCTTTTCTAACATCAGGATATCCATCAATTAATGAAAGCGAAGAAATAGCTAAAGCATTAATCGAGGAAGATTTAGCATCTGCTTTAGAAATAGGAATTCCATTTAGTGATCCAATTGCAGAAGGCAAAACAATCCAGAAGTCTAGCTCTGTTGCTTTAGAAAATGGAGTAGATATAAAAGCTACATTAGATTTAATTGAAAGAATAAATTCATTCAAAGAGCATAATGTTCCGATTATAACTATGGGTTATTACAATCCAATACTTAAAATGGGGTTAAAAAATTTCTTTTCTGCCTCTAGTTCCGTTGGTGTAAGAGGAATAATAGTTGCGGATGTGCCTAATGACGAATTGCATAAAATTCAAAAAATAGCTAATGATTACAACATAGATACAATACCACTTGTCCCTCTTAATTCTAGTGAAGAGAGAGTAACTCATGCATGCGAAATGGGCCAAGGCTTTATTTATTGCGTGAGTGTATTAGGGGTTACAGGAACTAGAGAATCCCTATCAAAAAATGTAGAAAAAAAGGTTATGGCCGTAAAAGAAAAAACTAACCTGCCAGTAGCCGTAGGCTTTGGCATATCCAAATCTAATCACATAAATGAATTAAAAGAGTTTGCTGATGCTGCAGTTATTGGAAGTGCAATAATTGACGTAATAAAAGAGTCAAAAAAGGATGATAGTGTAACCAAAGTGATTGATTTTATTTCAAAATTATCAAAATGATCTAATATAGTTATATGAGCGAAATATATAAGAAAAATAATGTCAGAGGAATAAGAGGCGCAACAACCATTGAGTCAAATAAAAGTGAATTGATAAAAGATGCAACAAAAGAGTTGTTAGAAAAAATGGTTCAAGATAATAATATTTCTACGGAGGATATAGCTGCAGTATTCTTCACAACTACCCCTGATATATCGGATGAATTTCCAGCTGTAGCTGCAAGAGAAATGGGATGGGACACAGTTCCGTTAATCTGTGGACACGAAATGTCAGTACCTCATGGACTTGAAAAGTGCCTAAGAATACTTATACTTTGGAACACAGAAGTAAAGCAAAAAGAAATAAGGCATCCTTATCTTAGAAATGCAAAATCGCTTAGAAAAAGTAACAATGATTTTGAGGCTTCATAAAACTTTGAATATCTCTTAAATCAATATATAGTATTCGAATGAAAAAAATACATGATTTGAATATAGAGAGCTACTCCCCTATTACTCCGCCGCAAATTTATAGGGAAGATGTTGCAATATCTGACTTTTCTAGAAAAGTTGTAGCTGAGTCAAGAGAAACAATCTCTAAAATTATTGATGGGCAAGATAAAAGAATTCTTTTGATTACTGGCCCATGTTCTATTCATGATGTGGATGCTGGATTAGAGTATGCAGGTAAACTCGCAGAATTAAGTAAAGAAGTAAAAAACTTTTATATTGTAATGAGGGTTTATTTTGAAAAACCTAGAACAACCGTTGGGTGGAAAGGCTTAATAAATGACCCAGATCTTGATAATACTTTTAAATTGGATAAAGGGTATAGGAAAGCCAGAGCCTTCCTTGAAGGAGTGGCTTCTATGGGAATGCCAACTGCTACGGAATTTTTAGACCCTTTTACTCCTCAATATCTTGCTGATTTCGTTTCATGGGGGGCAATTGGTGCTAGAACAACAGAAAGTCAAACTCATAGGCAGATGGCCAGCGGATTAAGTATGCCCATAGGATTTAAAAATGGAACTGGAGGAAGTATTCAAATTGCCGTAGATGCTATGACTGCAGCTAGAGATAAGCATGCATTTCTAGGAATAAACGAACAAGGGCAGAGCTGTATAATTCATACATCTGGAAATAAATATAGCCATCTTATTTTAAGAGGAAGCACTCAAGGCACAAACTTTGATGAGAAAAGTGTCTCTGATGCTTTAAGTTTAGTAGAGAGCCAAGGCATGAACCCCACTGTCGTAGTAGATTGCTCTCATGCTAATTGCGGAAAAGATCATAAGAAAATGAATATAGCTTTTAAAGAATTAATAAGGCAAAGATCTAGAAATATTAACCCAGGAATTGTAGGAATTATGCTCGAAAGCCATATTAATGAAGGCAATCAAAAACTTTCAGACCCAGATGATCTTGCTTATGGAGTATCAATAACTGATCCATGTATTAACTGGGAAGAGACTGTAGATTTAGTTAAAGAAGCTGATCAAGAGCTAGAATCTTCTCAATAAAAATTCTGTGAATCCTTCAGAAATCTTCTATAAACACAAGGAAGTAAATCCTTCTATTGTAACTATAGGCACATTCGATGGAATGCATAAAGGTCATATTTCCTTGCTTACAGAGATGATTAAGCTTGCCAATGATCTAATTCCAATAGTTATATCATTTAATAGATCCCCTAAAGATGTAATAAATAAAAAAGATTCTAAGATGATTCTCCAATTAACAGATAAGAAAAGAATGATAGAAGAAATAGGCATAGATAAATTAATTACTATAAATTTTAATTCTGAAATTCAAGAATTAGATTGCAAAGACTTTATAAAAATCCTGAAGGATTCGTTGAATATGGAAGTATTAACATTAGGAGAAGACACATTATTGGGAAAAGATAGAAAAGGGTACAAAAATGGATTAGTAGAAACACTAAATGATTTTGGAGTTAGGTTAATTCCTATTTCAAATAAAAAAGATAAAGAAAATAAGATTTCTAGTAGCCAAATTAAAAGATCTATTTCCAAGGGAAATATTACAAAAGCTAATTCATTATTGGGAAGAAATTTTTTTATTAACGGAAAAGTTATTGAAGGCAAAAAAATTGGATCAAAACTTGGTTATCCTACTGCAAATATTCAATATAATGATGACTTAATTATTCCAAAAGATGGGATATATAAAACTGAAACTTATGTTAATGGAAATACTTATTTATCTGCTACCAGCATAGGTAATAATCCAACATTTGATGGATCTGAAAAAACTATAGAAACTTTTATAATTGATTTTAAAGAAGACATTTATAATAAATATATAAAAGTAAGTTTTTTGAAATTCATTCGAGATCAAAAAAGGTTTAATGATGTCGAATCTTTAAAAAAACATATGTCTGATGATATAAATTATATAGTTAGTGGAAAAGGTTAAACCATGGATTTTATTAAAGAGCTTGATTGGAGAGGATTAATTTCAGATGAAACTCCAGGAATTAGAAAGGTTCTTTCATCTGAAAAAATAAGTGGATATATTGGATTTGATCCAACATCCAAAAGTCTTCACATTGGAAATCTTCTTCCAATAATGAATCTTATGAGGATGCAAAAATATGGGCATAAACCTATTGCAGTCGTTGGAGGAGGCACAGGACTTATAGGAGATCCAAGCGGAAAATCATCTGAGAGGAATATATTAAGCAAAGATGTAATTGAAGAGAATTTATACTCTATAAAATCTCAATTAGAGAAATTCTTGGATTTTAACAAAGGCACAAAAAATTCAGCACTTATTTTAAATAATGCAGAATGGCTTGAAAAAATAAATTATCTAGATTTTCTTAGAGATACTGGAAAGCATTTCACAATAAACTACATGATGAAGAAGGAGTCGGTTAAATCAAGGCTCTCAAGAGATACTGGAATATCTTATACAGAATTTTCTTATATGACATTACAAGCCTATGACTATCTACACTTATATGAAAATCATGATTGCATATTGCAGATGGGAGGTACTGATCAATTAGGAAATATTATCGCTGGAGTTGACTTAATAAATAAAAAAAATCCAGGCAATTCAACTCCTTTAGCCCATGGAATAGTATTTCCATTGATAACTTCCAGTTCTGGTGAAAAGTTTGGTAAAAGTGCTGGTAGTGCGCCTACATTAGATCCAGAGAAAACTTCTCCTTATAAACTTTATCAATTTTTCATAAATACTCCTGATGAAGATGTAATTAATTACATCAAGTATTTCACTAACCTTGATGAGGTGGGCGTGAATGATATT
>Ga0066850_10001195_pt1 | contig 13753 bp, 11 predicted proteins | sample ETNtaG_4_FD_67282 | JGI IMG/M metagenome (GOLD analysis project Ga0066850, IMG submission 67282) | Marine microbial and viral communities from oxygen minimum zone, Eastern Pacific Ocean - ETNP201406SV67 | ecosystem: Environmental > Aquatic > Marine > Oceanic | place: Pacific Ocean: Eastern... | reverse complement strand
TGGCGATTCCAATCTGCAGAACCCCTCCCTCGAAAAGTTCAGTCTGATAGTTATCGTAGTCTAATGCTCTATTCAGGTCTTTGTGTACGAATGGTATGTGGAGTCCTTCTAGATAATTGTCCACATATAGTGCCCAGTTTGCATTGATTTCGTAACTTCGATTTCGAGTTATGTCATAGTCGAATGTCTCTATGGGCATCCAACCTACTCTTTTTTCCATTTCATTCAGAGAAGATGGGATTCCCGCTGGCTCGACACCCGAGAAGATTAGTCCCTTCCATGTAAGTATTGGGAAATTTCTCAGGTCATCTTTGTTGGTAGGGAAATCCTCTACCTCTTCGAACTCGGGCATAGACCTCATGGAGCCATCGAGACTGAAGGTCCTCCCATGGTAAGGGCACTGAAGGACACTCTTGGAGCAGTGCCCATCCACAACCAGCATCCCTCTGTGCGTGCAAACATTGGAAATGCAGCGAGATTCCTCATCAGCTGTCAATATCACCGGCTCGCCTATCAGTTTCTCCAAATGTTTCAGCTCTATCGCTGAGTTTTCAAGGAGTTGTTTTTTGTGTGCCGCGAAGTGCCAATATTTCCTAAATCTGAGTTTGATTTCTGAGAATACATTGGGGTCGGTATAGTATGATGAAGGTAGAGTATGAGCCTTCCGAATATCTGGATCTATAGTAATGGACAAGGTTAGCGCCAGTGGTCCCTAGATGCAATCTGATGTAGCCATTTCGACGCTGGACAGGTAATCTTTGAAGCTCAGGACACGGGCTTTGTTGACCCCTAGATCAGAGACCCCTAGACGTGACTTTGAGTAAATGTGAAGGACGGTGTCGCCATCTTCACAAAAACCTCTAACAACAAAATCATCCGGGAATCTAAACATCAAAGTTCTGAATACAGAGTGAGTTTGTCCTGGCCACTCGCCGATTACTTCGGTCCCGGGTTGTGATTCTATCCACCTACTTACCTGAGCCATAACTTCCTCCAGACTGGAGTTGAATCTCAATTCGGTTAGATTGTTGCTTCTGTAATTGTTAGGTCCGATCATTGAGCAATTGAGAGAGTCTTCTGGACACTTTAGTGGAAAGTTATCGGGTTCGATTAATTCATCGGGAGCTGCAATTTGGATAGAAATTATGGAAAGAAGATATACGGATATTATCCCTATTGCAATAAGGGAGATTCTACCTTTCTTTGTCACGAATCCCCCTCGGCTACAATCACCCTCGATGCTCTAAGGATGCGATCGTGAATTCTGTAACCACTCTCAATAACTTCTATCACGCTACCGGGTTCCTCACTCTCGGGACAAGGGACTGTTGCTATTGCTTCCATGCAAGTAGGGTCGAATTTCTTTCCTAATGCGTCGATTTGTGATATCCCCTCTGCCTCAAGAGAAGATCTGAGGCCATCCAGAGTCATCCTAACCCCTTCAATTACGGATTCGGCCCCCGGATCTACTCCTGATGCATTGACTGCCTTTGATAGATGGTCAATTGCCGGCATTATTCGCCTGGCGAGTGGTGCCCCCCCATACTTCAGTGCCTCTGACCTATCCCTGGCTGCTCTCTGAACAGCGTTTGCTGTCTCTGCTTTTGCATACTGGATTTCCTTCTCAAGTTCTGAAACCATTGCTTCAAAATCTGGCCCCTCTTCAACGGGAGGCAGTATTTCATCTTCCGGCGCCTCTTCTTCCACGTCAATGGGCTGGAAGGGCCACTCAAGAATCCAATGGTCATTGTTAGTCAGAGTAGAAGTATTCTCCGGATGACTTCTGTTCGCGGTCCTTTCTGCTCGAGGGCTTGTTGATCCTTGGTCTATGAGACTCTACGTCCCTCCTGAAAGTAACATCAGCATCAGAAAGAAACAGGTTCATCCCTTTTCTTAGAGATAGTGGCCCCACGGCCATTCCATTACTTCCACCCTCGCCCTGAAAAACAAGTATTGAGTCACTGACGATATCTAAGAAATATGTATCGTGATCAATTACCATTGCAGCCTTCTCATTACTTTCCATAGTTCTTCTGATGGCCTTTGCTGCCTCCATACGAGCATTTGCATCGAGGTGTGCACTTGGTTCGTCAAATAAGTACAGATCTGCTTCCTTTCCTAGGCAAATTGCCAGGCTTACCGCTTGTAATTCCCCTCCGGAAAGTTTCGTAGCATGCAAATCTAACATCTTGTCAACTTGGAGTGCCCTTGTTACCTGAGTATGGAATTCACCGCTTCGCCACTTACCCCCAAGTTCTGAATCAAGCCATTCTTGTACAGTTCCTTCAAAATCAGTTCTAACATGCTGAGGTTTGTACGAAACCTTTGCATCCATTGTACACCAACCCTCGTCGGGATCCATCTCCCCGGCAATTATCTTCACCAGTGTTGTCTTTCCAGTTGCATTTGGCCCCACTACACCAACAACTTCAGCTGACTTCACTTCACCCTCGCCAGTCTTCAGATAGAAGTCTCCCAAGTTTTTCTCTATTCCACCCCACTTTAGAACCGGAGTCCCTACTTCCTCACCTCGTGTTCTCCCTCTGAGGAATCGGATTGGTTTATCCCTAATTCTGACATTCTCTTCTGGGAGAAAGCCGTCCAAGTATGCATTTATTGCAGTCCTAGTTGATCTAGGTGGGGTGAAAATTCCGTAGGCTGAACGCTCTCCATAGATGACATGAACTAAGTCACATAGGACGTCGAGAATTGCTAAGTCGTGCTCCACAACAAGAACTCGTTTCCCTCTTTCAGCCAGACCTCTTACCACCCCTACCATTCTCATTCGCTCGTATATGTCCAAGTAGGAAGACGGTTCGTCGAAGAAATAGACATCTGCTTCCTTGAGTAGAGTGGCGCAAATTGCTACCCTTTGCAATTCTCCTCCGGAAAGGTCTCCCAACTTTCTATCAAGGACGTGGGAGATTCCCATTAGTTCGGAGAAAATGCTAACCTCCCCACGATCGTCTACTCTTTCCAGTAGTTCTTTGACGGCCCCTTCAAAAATCCTAGGGAGCTTGTCGATGTACTGCGGCTTGACGGCAATACTTACTTCACCCTCGGATACCAGCCCCAAGTAGTCCCTTAACTCTCCTCGAGGGAATGTTGTGATGATATCCTGCCATTCAGGGAGTGGATTTGCCCAATCCCCTAGATTTGGTCTGAATGTTCCAGATAGTAGGTTGATTGCTGTTGACTTTCCAATCCCATTTGGGCCCAGAATTCCAACAATCTGGTCTTGACGGGGAGAAGGTAGTCTGAATAGTCTGAATGAGTTCTCTCCAAAAGAGTGAGTAAGGTCAGTATCGAGTTCTTCAGGGAGATTGATGATCTTGACCGCTCCGTCGGGACAGTGTTTCGCTCTAGTGAAACAAACGGGACAGGCCGTCTCCAGAATCTTGCATTTTGATCCCTCGACCTGAATACATTCCCTGTCACATAGCGCTGAGTACTTCTTCAGATATGCGAATGCGTTACTATTGGGCTTGCATCGCTCCTCCAAGAGAACAGCGACTCGCATATCTATTCCTCCTTACCAGTTGAATAATACATCTTCCATGAGATATGCGTGATCGGCTTGATAAACCTCAGAATCAGAAGAACCGGTACCTAACATACACATACCCAGCAAGAAGGATCTTCTCAGTTTTTGTCAACTGTATCCTCTCGGTGAAGACATCGCCTTTCTTCTTGGAAATCTTGACCATTATCGACTGATAGAATGATGCCATTGCAGCGGGGGAGTATCGAGCAGATTTATCCAAATGAGATAGAAGCTTGAAAGCTCGTTGCCGATATCCATCTGCTCTTTCCAAATATTCCTCGACAAAGGGGGCCCATCCGGGGTGATTTAGCAGATCCTTGCCACTCTTGATATCGTCCTCTGAGATTCCCCACCTGGCCAGATCTTCAAGAGGGAGGTATATCCTATCTCTGCTAGCATCCTCTGAGACATCTCGAATAATGTTGATAAGTTGCATGAACACCCCCCATGATTCGGCGTATTCCTTTGCTTTTGGATCGTCATATCCGTAAATCTCAATGCAGACAAGTCCAACTGTTGAGGCGACTCTATAACAGTAGGAGTATAGTTCCTCAAAGGTCTGATAGCGATTCTTGTGAAAATCATTCTCCATTCCGCTAATCATATCATCTAGTAATTGCCTCTGGATTCCGTATTTCCTTACTGTGTCCTTCAGAGCGATGAATATCGGATCCGTGGAAGTTAGGCCACCATATGCTGTTGAGAGTTTCTTTCGATAGTAGAATAATTGTGACATTTTGTCATTGTAAGTCGATCTATCGAGAACAGGTCCCCCTGGACTAAGCCTCTCAATATCTGTCCTATAAGATACAGATTCTGGATCATTCGGTGACCCTCCCGGGAAAACATCTACAAAATCTCCATCGGCAATATCATCTGCCCTTCGACAGAATGCGTAATATGCCATAATTGAACGTCTCTTCTCTTCGGGGAGATACTTGAAAGAGTGGTAAAAATTTCCTGCTTCCCTTCTGGTTAGCTCCTCGCAGAATTCATACGAAGTCTCGACCATGTGTTGGGGAATTTCTGGTTCTGTCCAGATGGCTGCGTCAATGTGCTTGAATGGATCGAATAATTCCCCCCTAGACCCGATTACACCCATGAACAGAGCACTTTCACGCACGGCCTCCAGAGCTGTGATACTGATTGCTCTAGCAGCCTCCTTAGTGATATTTACAGCTGCTCTAACTATGTCTATCTGATTTCCACTTTGGTCAATCTCTCCGACGGAATTTGACTCTTCGATTTCCGCTTCGAGGATAATCCCGATGTCAGATTCAGCGTCATGGACCATATGTTTTCATCATCGTGGGGACTCAGTGGCCACTTGAATGTCTCCCGAGAGAGATTGGGATGTGCATCATTAGTGCGGGTAGGGTTATTTCGTGACCTTTGTCTAATCACTCACGTAGAATTTTCTTGCTAGAGCCCCTGAATGGTACTGCCAAAACTACCTTCTTGACGACTTCTTTTATTTCGGACCTGTCAATCTTTATCCTATGTTCAGGATCAAGAACATTATTGTCTCTCAGGGCCGAAATTGTTTTCCGGCCTATTATTACAGGTAGCATGCAAGAGCCCCGGAGTCTGAACTGAGAATGTGGAATCATCTCGATGTAGTTGGTTGCTGAGGCAAAGTATTCATCGGTCAAATCAAGATATTCATTGTACAGGGGTCTAAAATCTTCCATTCTGTTATGATCTAGTAGATCTTCGGGGACAAGGTTGGATTCCTCCAGCCTTGTACTAGGGATGTAGCATCTCCCAAGAGCCAAATCTGCTGGGATGTCCCTGAGGATGTTGATCATTTGGAGTGCCTTTCCAAACCTGATTCCGTGATCAAATAATTCTGACTCTTTGTCCCCCTCGTTGAAACTGAAGAGGTGGTTTAGTGACATCCGGGTCCAGAACTCCCCCACACTACCAGCTACACGATACGCGTAGTCATCCAATTCGTCATCTACTGCTAAAGAGGAGATTCGGCCGCTATTGGAAGAGAACCGCTGTAAGTCGAGAATTTGTCCGCTAATAATCACGCCTAGGCAACGACGGATTTCTTTCTGATCTGATTCCGAGAAGTCTGCAATCTTGGATACTATTTCACTGACGCTCATTAGGAGTGCGGCTTCGGATTTGTTTTCCTGCAACTCTGATAGAGAAATGAGGTCTGGAGAGGATTCAGTAATTCCCTGTGAAAATTGGATGTAAGATTCGAGAGCTCTCAAGCGTTCATCGGCCGCTCCTTTTTCAGAATCGGCAATGGTGTCCGAGGTCCTAGCTAACATATACAGAAGACTGATTTGGGGTCTAATTGACTTTGGAAGCTCCTTAAGAGAGAGGTAGAATGAACGGGATGTACCCGCGAGAATGGAATCTAACTTGGAATTGAATATGCCGGACATGCGTACCAACTGAGAATCGCTGAGAGCCTACGTTCCTAAGACTCTCGCAGGCCCGCTTCAATCAAAGCGGATACTAGTGCCTCACCAATCTTAGATGGATCTCGAGCGATATGGATGCCAGCATCCTCGAATGCGGCGAACTTCTCCTCTGCCGTGCCCTTTCCACCCGAAATGATGGCGCCGGCGTGGCCCATTCTCTTCCCTGGTGGTGCGGTTGCTCCTGCGACGAATCCAACAATAGGCTTAGAGAAATTCTCCTTAGACCACTCTGCAGCTTCCTCTTCGGCCGTACCACCTATTTCCCCAATCATAACAACTGCCTTAGTATCTGGATCCTCCTGAAATGCTTCTAGGCATTCGATGAACCCCGTCCCACTCACGGGGTCGCCTCCGATTCCCACACAGGTTGTTTGACCCTCTCCCACGCCCATTGTTTGTGCTACTGCCTCGTAGGTAAGGGTCCCGGACTTGGAAATAATCCCAATCCTTCCCTTGGCATGGATGTAACCAGGCATGATGCCGATCTTACAACCCCCCTCTTCAGCTGGAGAAATAATCCCTGGACAATTGGGGCCAATTAGCCTAACTCCGGGTCTTTTCTCCAGATGGGAGACTACTCGCACCATGTCGATAGTTGGTATTCCCTCCGTAATGCAGACTATTAGGCCGCCCCCATTCAACTCGTGGAATGTATCTGCAGCCTCAATTATTGCTGGGGCAGCGAACCTAGCTGGGACATAAATAACACTAGCCTGGGCCCCAGTAGCGGAAACTGCTTCCGGCATAGTATCGAAGACTGGGACCTGTCTGCCGGGCAAGTCTACCACCTGTCCTCCCTTCCCAGGGGTAACTCCACCAACTATGTCAGTCCCATATTCAACCATCCTGGTCCCATGGAATGTCCCCTGACTTCCAGTGATCCCCTGAACGAGGACCTTTGTCTCCTCGTTAATCCAAATACTCATGATGACGCCCCCCCAATAGCACCTACAATTGACTCGCCAGCATCTCCGAGGGTGGTCACAGTCACTACATCAAGGGAAGAGTCCTCCAATACCTTCCTACCTTCCTCGTGATTGGTTCCAGAGAACCTCACTACCAGGGGTATCTCTAGCCCGATTTCCTCAGATGCTGTAATAATACTTCTAGCGACCATGTCGCATCTGATAATTCCGCCAAAGATATTGACCAGGATTCCCTCCAAACGAGGGTCCTCCAAGATTATCCTGAATGCCGTAGTTATCGATTCGCTATCCGCACCCCCGCCTATGTCGAGGAAGTTGGCGGGCTCCGCTCCGTAGAGTTTGATTACGTCCATTGTAGCCATTGCCAAACCGGCACCATTGACCAAACAGCCGATGTTTCCGTCCAAATCGACATATGAAAGTCCGTGCTCGTGGGCCCTCACTTCCACGTCTGATTCCTCCGAGAGGTCTCTTAGACTCTCTCTCCAGGGATGTCTGAATGCAGCATTATCATCGAAGCTGACCTTGGCATCCAGCGCCACCATGCTTCCCTCTCCATTTCGAACTAGAGGATTTATCTCCATCATTGAACAGTCCTTCTCGATGAATATTGATGCTAATTTTCCTATCATCTCCACGAATGAATCATGAGAATGGCCTGATAATCCGAGGGAGGTGGCAAGAGTGCTGGCAGACTTGTCACTGAGACCTTCTGCTGGGTCGAACCATTCTTTGTGAATGGCATCTGGGGAGGTCTCTGCAACCTCTTCGATATCAACGCCCCCCTCGGTTGATCCCATTATCAGGAGAGAGTCTTCCTCCCTATCGACCAGTATGGCGAGATAGTACTCGTGGTCGATGTCGCAGCCGGATTCAACATACAGGTTATTTACCATCTTCCCAGATGGGCCAGTCTGCTTGGTGACGAGTCTGTGACCTAGAATATTTGAAGCGAAATCTTCGACTTCCTCCCTTGAAGATGCCACCTTGACGCCCCCTTGCATCACCAAATCTCCAGAATCGGGACAGAACAGGTTTCCCTTGCCCCTGCCTCCAGCATGAATCTGGCTTTTTACTGCTACAACATCTGATCCAAGGGAGTTGTATGCAGAAATTGCTTGATCCACGGAAGTGCAGTGAACTCCGTCCTGAACTTGCACCCCCGACTCCCTGAACATAGACTTGGCCTGATACTCGTGAATATTCATACTCCCTCCAACCGAGGTTTGCCCTTGAAAGATGCGGCAGTGCATTTTCCTAGAAATTCCACGAAGTGATGAAAGCCTGAGTTGCTCTGGGAGTTCCATGGACGTAATCGTGCTAGCTGGGGGATTCGGGACGAGACTAAGACCTTGGACGGAAAGCATGCCAAAACCTCTCCTTCCAATCCTGGACAAGTCGATGATTGAACACGTAGTTGACGTCCTCCCTGAGTCGCAAGTCGACAGGGTCCTGATTGCAGCAGGATATGGGGTCGAGAAGATGCGGAGGCATTTCGAAAATCTCTCTCTCCCATATGAAATAGAGATAATCGAAGAGACCGAGCCTCTTGGCACAGGCGGCGCTATCGCGAACTGTCGGAAGCATCTATCCGACGGTACCTTCTGTGTGATTAATGGCGATCTCATCACAAGTCTGAGGGTTGAGGAAATGTTGGAATTCCACAAAAGTAACGGAGGGTTGGCCACGATTTCTCTATGGGAAGTTGAGGATCCGTCCCGTTTCGGAGTCGCTGACTACAGAGAAGAAAGTGGCAAGATCCTGAGGTTTCAAGAAAAGCCCCCAATCGAAGAGGCGTATTCCAACCTGATTAACGCTGGAACGTACATCCTAGAGCCGGAGATTTTCAAGTTGATGCCAATGGGTGCTCACAGTATGGAAAGAGACGTCTATGAGGGCCTAGCTTCCACCGGGGGTTTGAATGGGTTCCCTTTCGAGGGGTGGTTTGTGGATGCAGGCACGCCTGGATCCTTCGTTGAGGCGACAAATGTCTGTATCTCTGAGGGAAGATTCTCCACAGGTTCGGCAAGTGGAGGATCATGGTTCGGGGATGGCTCGGTCAATGGGGGATCTGTGGTCGGAAGTTCGGTGGGATCCGATGCCATAATTGAAGAGGGTGTAGAAATCTCTGACTCAGTAATTCTCAAGGGCGCTATAGTGAAATCCGGGAGTAAGTTGGATTCCTGCCTAATTGGGATGGGTGCAGAAATTGCCGAAGGAACCGTTCTTTCTGGAAAAATAATCGGTCACGATTTCCCCTAGGATGAATTCGCATGACTGAGGATTTTGGAGGAATCAAATTCTCCGGGACACTGAGGCCATCTCAAGTGGCTTCATCAAGCGTCATCAAGCAGGACCTCGCAGAGAGTTCGGAGGAGTTACTTATCGTAGCACCCCCGGGATCTGGGAAGACGGTTTTGGGATTATACGTCTGGTCTGATCTAGTAAGGATGCCCACGCTGGTTCTCAGCCCAAACTCGGCAATTCAGGCACAATGGATTGAGAGGGCAAAGGAGCTGTTCCACCTTGATGGAAGAGAAGCCGAGATTGGGACCGACCCCAAGAACCCCGGGATACTAACCTCACTCACCTATCAGTCGGTTACTCTTCCCAAGAGAGGAGGGGTCGAGTTAGACGAGTCCGCATTGGAAATGTGGATTAATGATCTGATGGGTCCGTCTAATTCTGGGATCGTACAGGCAGAGGACAGAGATAGTGCCATCGCATGGATTTACGATCTAGAGGAAAAGAACCCTGGGCACCATGCAGACAGAATGAGCCACTACCGGAAGGGAGTCAGAGACTCTCTGGCTGACCATGGGGATGCGCTTTGGGTCCTACATGATTCTGCCAGAGAGAATCTGAATAAGCTCGCAGATGTGGGAATTGGGCTGATCATACTCGATGAGTGCCATCATCTGATGGATCACTGGGGCAAGGTTCTGATTGAGGCAAGAGAATTTCTTGGAAACCCGATAATCCTTGGGCTTACTGCAACCCCTCCTGAAGAAGGAAATGCCCCATCAACTGAAAGATACCTAGAGCTCTTTGGCGATGTAGACTACGAAGTTCCAGTTCCTGCTCTGGTTCGAGACGGGAACCTGTCTCCCTACCAGGACCTGGCTTACTTCGTTAGACCGTCTCCTGAAGAATTGAGGTACATAGCGAATGTCGATAGTGATTTTGAGTCATTGGTGAGGTCTCTCAGAAGAGGGCCTGAGGATGTCTCTGGCAGGGTGCCACGACTCGAGGTCTGGCTAGCGAGAGTGCTGGACGAACTATCCCTACCAGGACGGAGGGTAAAGGACTGGAGTACTTTCAGGCGAAGTGACCCGGCCCTTGCCGATGCAGCCAGGGGATATCTCTCCGCTGGTGGTTTGAGTCTCCCAGGGGGAGTCCCAATTCCACCCCCAGAGGTGGTTAATGCCGGGAACAGCATGGATGCCCTAATCACAATCCTCGATCGCTACATCAGAAATGGCCTGATGAGGTCTGAAAGCAGGGAGGATCACGCTCTTGCTGAAGATGCAAAGAAGAAGCTCAGGATGCTCGGCATTCAGATTACCCAGGGTGGTGCTAGAGCCTGCGCTTCACCGGTTGGCAGGGTTATGGCATACGGCTCGTCCAAATACGCTGCACTTCAGGAAATTCTGAAATCAGAGATGCAAGCACTGGGGTCTAGGATCAGGGCAGTGATCGTCACTGATTTCGAGAAAACCTCGGCGACTGCACTCGTAGAAGGCGTCCTAGACGTAGATGCCGGGGGTGCGGTAGCCGCATTCAGAGCGGTTCTCGGGAGCGAGTCGCCAGATAGTCTGGATCCGATTCTAATGACTGGATCTACTGTTCTTGTCGACGACGATCTTCTGAGTAGGATTTTTCCTCGATTTGAGCAGTGGGTGGAGAGCAGGGGTCTGGAAATCGAGTTCGAATATGATGAAGTGGAGGGGTACTTCGAGATTAGAGGGAAGGGCAAGGACTGGTTGCCTCGCTACTACACCATGATGATCACAGAGATGTTCCAGGAGGGAGTGACGAAGTGCCTTGTTGGCACAAGGGGGCTTCTGGGCGAGGGATGGGACGCTAGCAGAATCAACGTCCTCGTGGATCTGACCACTGTAACGACTAGCATGAGCATTAACCAGCTAAGGGGGAGGTCTTTCAGGTTGGACAAACTTTGGCCCGAGAAGGTTGCAAACAACTGGGACATTGTTTGCTTGGCTGACGAGTTCAAGAAGGGCTTCGATGACTATCTTAGATTCAAGAGGAAGCACGAGCAACTCTACGGAGTCTGTGACGATGGTGCGATAGAGAAAGGAGTGGGGCATGTTCACGCGGCCTTCACTGAAGCCCGTCCAGAAGGAGTCTCCGAGGCAATGGACGTTTTCAACGAGGAGATGCTTATGAGATCCAGGAATAGGGCAAGGACTCGGGATCTTTGGGGAATAGGAGAGTCCTTCGCAGCAACGCCCAGAGAATCCATTGAGATCCAAGGGGGCTTTTTTGGGGGTGGCTTCCCCCCCTCAAACAGGATCGGGATGGCCAAATGGTCCGACGAGTCATTGGTCCTCGCGATCGCAGATGCAGTTGCCTGTTCGCTACAGGCACTGGGTCACATCGGACCGGGTTCCAGGGTTGGAGGTGGCAGCAGAGGTGGTGGTTGGATGAGGACATACTTAGAAGAGGCCTCGGAAGATGAGTCAGAAGTTTTCGCAGAGGCGATGGAGGAGATTCTTGGACCTCTGGAAAACCCAAGATATGTGATCCAGAGGGAGGTCAAGGTAGTGAGTGAGACATGGCTAAGTGATCTTCTCCCGGAGGTAGTGGGCAGATACTTCCGCAGAAGAAGGAACATTCTTTCGATGTTTCACGCGGTCCCCAGAAAACTTTGTCAGAATCTGGAGGATGCAAAGATATTCGAACAGCAGTGGAATTGGAAAGTAAGCCCGGGAGAGGTTCTTTACGGGCACAGTAGGAGTGGGAAGGAGAAGATTTTGGAGATTAAGCGTGCAGGTCTTGTACCAAAGTCTTCGACTCACAGGAAGAGTGTTTTCCTCTGAAGGAACATGTCACAAATATACAGTTTGGATTGACCGAACCCCCGTCATGGTCAAAGAGCCTCGGCTTCTCCCGGGACTGTGAGCGGCCCTCTTGTCGTAGTGAACTTCAAGACCTACCAGGCAGCACATGGGACTTCGGCAGATGATTTGGCCAGGTTAATGGCTAGTGTGGATACTGATGCCAGGATGATAGCGTCAGTATCGGCATTTGACCTATCTGGTGTTGTCAATGCGGCGCCTGATTTGGAAGTGTGGTGCCAGCACCTGGATCCGGTTGGGTTTGGATCGAATACCGGATGGTTGCATCCTTCAACGGCAATTGAGAGGGGGGCTACTGGGACTTTGATCAACCATGCTGAGCACAAAGTTTCTCTGGAGCATGTAGCAATGCTCCTCGAACAGGTTCCCGAGGGTTTCGAGGTCTGTGCTTGTGCCGCTGACATTGATGAGGCTAGGGCTCTCGCCGCTTTGGAACCCGATTTCGTAGCAGTCGAGCCTCCGGAGTTGATTGGTGGAAGCGTTTCAGTGACGAGTGCTGATCCGGAAATAGTAAGAGGAACTGCGAATGCGGTAAAGGAAGTGAATTCGGATGTTGGAGTCCTTTGTGGCGCAGGGGTAAAAACTGGCAGTGACGTTGCTGCTGCAATTGAACTGGGCACATCCGGAGTCCTCCTAGCCAGTGGGGTGACCAAGTCAAACGATCCAAGAGAATCCTTGGAAGACCTAGTTGGAAATCTATAGCCTGGTTGCTAATGGTTTGAAGGCGTGTAGTGTCCAAGAGACTGTGATTTCCTCATCGTCATCTGACTGAGTGGGGACTCCGGAGACCCTCTCCTGGGTATTGACCTCAACCTCGAGGTTGAGTTCCCCGAATCCAAATGAGTCGTTTGACCAAGTTGACTCGGCCTCTTCTTTGCTTGACCCAAACTGGGTCTTGTTGCTGCCATCATAATCAGGATAAATCTGAAGGAAGAGATTGATTGATTGACAGTTGTCACTACTGCCTGAAAGAGTGTTGTTTTCGTCATTCCATTGGGCGTTGATTCCCTCAGGCCTGAGGTTCACACTTACGAAATCGCATGGATCCAAGAAGGCATCCGAGGTTTCTTGGTAAGTTACGCTGATCTCTAGGAAACCTACGTATTTCCCCTCTCCCACAGAAGAAGGTTCGATATCCAAGTAGAATGAAGCCTTCTGTGCGTCGGCGATAATCTGAGTTTCTTGACTAATTTGTGATTCCTGCTCGAAGGAAACATTCCATTCCGGAGTTGTATCCTTCAGTTGTATTTCTTCGGATTTGAAATGAAAGAAGACTGATGCATGGTATGTTATCGAGAAGAACATCACCCCCATCATTATCGCTAGGAATTTGTTTGTTTCGGGGTCCTCGGTTATGAGTAGCAAGAAATTCGATTCCTCATCCATAGTATCACAGCGTATTTGCAAAATTATTCGAAATGTGGATAATGTAAGATAGTAGCATCAGTATTAGGAAATAAACAAACATCGCGATATTTCCAGATACGAATGTCGACTCTGGGATGGAGATTTCTGGGCTCTCGAATCCTGTTCCCTGCAGAAGTTCGTCGATCCCGACTCTTGAGTCTATTACCATGTCAAATGCTCTTTCCTCCCATCCAATGCCAATTGCGACAACTATTCCAAGAAGGCCTGCTGATAGAACCTCGTTGACTGGGATGATGAATTGTACCATCTCTAACAAAGCTGCAGTAGCTACCACTATCAGAATTATAGCCATACCCTTTGCGATCCTCATATCTC
>Ga0066850_10001179_pt1 | contig 13834 bp, 10 predicted proteins | sample ETNtaG_4_FD_67282 | JGI IMG/M metagenome (GOLD analysis project Ga0066850, IMG submission 67282) | Marine microbial and viral communities from oxygen minimum zone, Eastern Pacific Ocean - ETNP201406SV67 | ecosystem: Environmental > Aquatic > Marine > Oceanic | place: Pacific Ocean: Eastern... | reverse complement strand
TCCCCATTGCTCTGGCTCCAGCAGCCTGAGACCACAGGCCGCTGCGGATGATTGCCTGAAGACTCTCTCTCGAGCTCGTCCATAGCTTCAGGAGTGTTGGGAGGATGGCGAATGCGAGCCAAGTCAGGACGAACATTGCCAGAGCACCCCTGGATACGCTATCGGTGATCGGCTGGTCCTGGTTTCCAGGCAAGTCGAAGCTTCCAGAGTATGCAGCGAGCAGGACAGAGAGCGTGGTTGTGACCGACAGGGCGATGACTCCTGCCCTGCCGCTGATTCTATCGCCCCACGCGTACAGGGCGAGTCCTACAGCCAGCAAGGAAACGAGAGGGGCGCCGTAGTACTCGTGCGCAGCGATATTGGTACCCTCAATCTCAACTGTCAATAGAACCCATGTCAGCATGAGGAATGCCATGGATAGGTACCATGGGAAAGAGCGCGAGAAACTAGCCCTCTTGGTTGTATCTGTGATTGCACCGTATATCCATGAAAAGTCATCCTTCTCTTCCTCTGGAATGACCCATACTAGCAGGAATGGAGCGATTCCGGCCAGGGACTGATACCACTCGGAAACCCAACCCCATCCTGAGAAAAGCATCAGCAGGACCCCCAAGGAGACCCAATGCACAGGAGGATCGTCTCGATCTCCGAAGATCAAGAGGACCATGATGGCAAGTCCGAAGAGAAGAACAGCAGATGATCCAATCCACAGTCCCACGACAGCGAAGTAGACTAGCAGAGATATTGACAGAGTCCTGTTAGACTCGAACAGGGCCTGAGAGCCTCTCTCGGAGACTTGGGTCCTCTGCTCCCTCAGGACATGAGCTACCGATAGGCAGAGGAGCCCTACGACTGCGAGGAGGTAGACCAGAACCTCAAACCCAACAGCGGTGAAGTCGATGATATCGACAATCCGAACATAGGGGTCACGTGGAAGCGAGTTCTCCCCGTCACCAACGAAGGCGTGTACTGATGCCCAAACCCCATTTGCCCTAGTTACCAGGGTTGCATGCATCACCAGGGCACCGCATATTAGTCCGAGTGCAGGGGTGTGTGAGTAAGGACTGTCTGTCTGACTCCTGGCTCTAGCATGCAAAATCGCGAGGAGAGCCAACCACGGCATCAGAGAGCCAGTCTCGACCGGGTCCCATGCCCAGTAGCCCCCCCAGTCCAGAACCGTGTAGGCCCAAAGCCCTCCAAGACCGATGCCTACAGTGCCAGCTAGGAATGAGTATCGAGCCCACCTAATCATCGAGGCGTGCGTCTTCTCGGATGAGCTTCCTGTGATCAATCCAGACAAGGCGATGCTAGAGGTTGCGAGGCATAGCGAGTAGTAGGCAAAAACAACTGGAGGATGAATCACCATCAAGTCTGTCTGGAGCAGTGGGCTGATCTCTCCTGACGAGCCAAGATCGGAGGATGAGAACGGCCGGAGACCTGCAGAGACTAGGAGGAGGACTGCCGTCCATGAATGCATGATCCTGATTGTCGTGCTGTCGATTGTCTTGTCCCTAGACATCACCCAAGTAATTACTCCCATCATCGAAGCCCACATTAGCAAGGGCCCGGATCTGCTCCCCCATACAGCAGAGACCCGATATGATAGTGGCAGACCCTCACCTACGTATCGTGAGACGAGGTCGAGGGTAGTTGCCTCGATCAGGAATGCTGCGACGAGAAATAGGAATGGAGACGACTGTGCTGCCATTGACGTAGTTCTGATTAGTGGATCAGAGCTAGCCTCGGGACGAAAGGCGAGATAGGTGCTCACAAGCAATGCTAGGGTGAGGAGGGTGTATCCGAGGAGGGTGAGCATTGTTCACCATCCGTAATACTTCGCTCGGCTGTACCCAAATGCCAGCATCGCTGGAACGATCTTCTTGAAGTACAGTCCGGGACTTCTCAGTAGTAACCTAAATCCAACCATCGCCTTACCTGACGCGCCCATGTCAGACATCTCGTCGGGGAAGCAGGTCGCCATCACGGACATCTCATCGTCGGACAATTCGAATAGCGCAGTCTTCCCCCTCAGGATTTTGCCATAGGGAGGGAACTCCGCCTTCCACATCCTAGTGTACTCGGACAATCTCTCAGAACTGAAGTTTCCCTCCGAGATAGCCTTGTAAGAAATCTGGGCTGCGAAGACGGCTGATTTCAGCGCGAGGTGGGAGCCACCCTCGAAAAGGGGAGAAGTGAATCCGGCGGCGTCACCTACCAGCATCAATCCATCATAGTGAGTACGATCGAAGGGGCCCGAGATGGGTATGGTCCCACCGAAAGCGGGACTGCCCTTCTCCTTCCATGGAGGGAGGGTCTGCTTCAGGTCGGAGAAATGAGTGTCGGCGATGAACTCGTCCAACGCCTTCTTTGTCCTGGGTTTGTCCTCAGTCACAAGGCCGACGTTGGCCCTTCCTTCGCACTTGGGAATCATCCAGAGGTAGCCCTTCTCGGCATATTTTGGCCAGATGTAGAAGTCCAAGTAGTCATCTGTAGGGACGTCCAGCAGTTCGTACTGCATGCCGGCGACGACCTTTCCCTTTGGGTTCAATGGAGAGTCGCCATCCGGCTTAACCAATCGAGAGCAGACAGCAGCCACACCTGAGGCATCAATAACGATCTTGGCCCTGATGGGGAAGTGTTCTCCCTTGCCATCACAAATCCAACCCCCGAAGGAGTCACCTTCCACCCTCTCCATCGAAAGCAGTTTGTGACGAAGATGTAGGCTTGCTCCGGCGGAGACTGCCTCTTCGGCTATCCATCTCTCGAACAAGTGCTTCTCCAGAACGTATCCCTCCTCAGTAAGGCACTTCTTGGTTCCATCAGGGAAAATTACACGTATCCCCCGGACCCTCTTACTGATTACTTCCTCTGGGAGAGTCAAATCGAGGTTCTGACAGGCAATCTCGGAAATGCACTCTCCACAATGAACCGGAGTTCCAATCTCAGGATGGTCTTCGATCAGGATAGTTGAGAGGCCTCTCCTAGAGCATTGGAGAGCAGCATTACCACCGCCAGGTCCAGCGCCCACAACAAGGACATCGCAAACGGTTTCTCCCTCGTCCACATATTATCGGTAGAGCACCCAACAAAGAATCCGTCGGTTTGCAGAGCCTCTTAGGAGGCGAACCTTCTCATGTCAGGGGCATCACGAATCGCCATGTGCTGGAGGAATCTCGAGGAGTTCATCAGAGCCCTAGAGGCGAGGGGGGAGTTACTCAGGGTTAGCCATGCCGTTGACGTGAGGTTCGAGGCGGGGTGCATTGCAGACCGGTTGGTAAAGAAGGGAGGTCCAGCAGTGGTGTTTGACCAACCAAGGCTCGAAGATGGGAGCATTAGCAGATTCCCCCTTGCGATGAACCTCTTTGGCACGAGAGAGAGGACTAACCTCGCGTTGGGGGTGAATGAACCAGGGGAGATTGGGAAAATGATGGTCGAACTGATGAAGCCAGACATTGGAGAACTCCTGAAGAGGCCCTGGACGGGAATCCACCTACTCAGGCAAGGGATCTCGATGGTTCCTAGGAGGATCTCCAGAGGGAAGTGCCAGCAAGTGAGGATTGATGACCCGGATGTGACTAAACTACCCATTCCAATCACTTGGCCACATGACGGAGGTCCCTTCATGACGCTCCCCCTAGTTGTAACCGCCGATCCAGAGACTGGAAACCACAACATGGGCATGTATCGGAGCCAGGTCTTCGGACCCAAGGAAGTTGGGCTTCATTGGCAGAAGCACAAGCATGGGGCAGATCATGCAGAGTCCTCAGAAGGGAGGATGCCGGTGGCGATTTGTCTAGGTGGTCCCCCTCAAGTAATTTTCAGCTCAATCTCGCCACTACCGGATAATCTCTCAGAGTACGAATTTGCAGGTCTTCTCAGTGGAAGGAGGTTGAGGATTACTAAATGCCAGACGAATGATCTGTGGGTGCCCGCGGACTGCGACTTCGTTATCGAGGGATACACAATACCAGGTGAAACTAGGGTCGAAGGGCCATTCGGAGACCACTTCGGGCACTACTCGTTAGAAGACGATTACCCGGTAATGCACGTTACAGCAATCACTCATAAGAAGGACCCGGTGGTTCCAATGACGATCGTAGGAACCCCTCCCATGGAGGACGGTTATCTCGGTGAGGCAATCGGGGATGCTTTGTTGCCCGTTCTGAAGTTCCAGCATCGGGATGTTGTTGACACATTCCTACCATTGGAGACGGGTTTTCACAACCTAGCGATAGTTTCCTCCAAACAGAGATTCCCCCGTCAGGCTAGGAAGACCGCCCTGGGTCTACTGGGTGCTGGTCAGATGATGTTCCTCAAGGTGGTGGTGGTTGTCGATGAGGATCATGCTGTCAAGGATCTAGACGCCCTTCTTGATGCTCTTGAGAGCGGAGTCAGCGTCCCCGATGATCTGGTGACTCTGAGGGGTATGGTGGCTGACTCATTGGCACATACCTCTCCGTGGGAGAACATCCATGACAAACTGATTATCGATGCGACGACTCCTGTGGATGGAGACCCGGTGGAGAAAAACGAATTGAGTTCGGTGAGCGATTCACTGGCCATTTCTGCCTCTGCCATCGACGGGGTCGCTCAAGCCAGAATGCTACGCCCGTCAATGATGGTGATTACTACCGATATTGAAGGAGGTCCGAAGCCAGAGGAGAGTATGGAGAATGCAAATGAGCATTTGGCCCTCCTCCAGAGAGAGAGGATTACTTCCATCAGGGATTCTATCTGGGGGTTAGGGGCATCAAAGGGACTGAAGTGGTTGTTTATTACAGATTCAGATGCTGACTTGCAGGCGGAAGATTGGAGGAGGAGGCTGCTATGGCAGCTATTCTGCAGATTCGATGTCGGGAGGGACTTGCACTACGATGAGGCGGGGACGAGGGTTGCATGGGATGCGACTGCTCCGATTCCATCGGAATCCGGACCATTGCCGGTTCGTAGATGGCCTGCAGTGACAATGCACGACCCTGAACTCGTCCAGAGGGTTGACTCGTGGCTCTCAAAGAGGTTGTAATATGGGTCTGAAGGAGATGCTGGAGTTCGTCAAAGTGGAGCATACATTGTTCTCCCTCCCCTTCGTACTAATCGGCTTCGTACTAGCTGACAATGAGTTCGGGAGCGAGAGAATGGATGTCTTCTGGATCATCGTGGCAGCTGTTGGTGCCAGGGGACTTGCGATGGCGCTGAACAGGATTATTGACAGAGAGATTGACTCTTCCAACCCTCGAACTTCCTCAAGACATCTGCCATCGGGGACGATGTCGATTCAGACTGCATGGATGCTCGCTGCAGCATTCCTGGTCATACTATTGTTCGCCGCGTGGATGTTGAACGAAGTAGCTCTGAAAATGGCTTGGCTTCCTGTGATAGCATTCGTAATTTACCCGTATACGAAGAGGTTCTCATGGATTTGCCACTTCTGGATAGGTTTCTGCCTGGCACTTGCTCCGGCAGGAGCCTGGGTAGCAATTGCTGCGGATACCCATGGTTGGGCATCCATTACCGGAATGCATGACGGTCGAGTCGAGTTCCTCTGGTTCCCAGAAGTGTTCTTCATTTCGCTGGGGGTTGCCCTCTGGATATCTGCTTTCGATATCAACTACGCCCTAATGGACAAGGATGTCGATAGAGAACAGGGGATTCGATCGTTCCCTGCTAGTTTTGGAAATATTGCAACTCGGAATCTTAGCGCTGCTCTGACCGTCGGGTGGATGGTGTGCTTTCTTCTAACCGGTATGCATGAGTTCACCGAATCCAGGAGATTCCGACATCAGTATTGGATCATTTCTGTTGTTTTGATGGCACTGGTCAACGTCTACGTAATGACCAAAGCTGCTGAATCTGCGTCAGATTCTGTAGAAGAAATGGAAAGGTATCAGAAGATTCTATTCCGTTCGTCCATGCTCACTGGATGGATTCTTCTAGCCAGCATCACGTACGTAGGTTACTTCAGTGACGGATTGCTTGATTGAGGTATTGAGATGTTCAGACTTCATGCAGATTATGGAACTGCGGGTGATCAGCAGCAGGCTATTGATCAACTAGTGAGGCAACTGGAAGATGGCCAGGAAAGATGCGTTCTTCTTGGTGTGACGGGCTCAGGGAAGACCTTCGCAATGGCCAAGGTCATTGAGAGTCTGCAGCTTCCAACACTGATACTCTCACACAACAAGACACTTGCACGGCAGATCTGGCAAGAGATGTCCGGTCTCTTCCCCGACAATTCTGTTGAGTACTTCGTTAGCTACTACGACTACTATCAGCCGGAGGCGTATATCCCTGGTCGAGACCTATATATCGACAAGGAGCTACAGATGAACGAACGAATCGAACAGGAGCGATTCTCAACCGTTGCCTCTCTCGTTTCACGACCGGATGTCATCACGGTTGGAACCGTGTCAACGATATACGGTCTGAACCCGCCAGAGGTCTTCCAGCAGAATCATCTCAGGCTACACGTTGGACAGAAATCTGATCCGCAAGAAATCGTCAGAGAACTGGTGGGTCTGCAGTACCGAAGGACCGCTGGTGAGATTGCCAGAGGTGACGTTCGTCTCAGGGGGGAGGTTCTTGACGTGTGGATGCCAAGCAGGGATGACCCGATTAGAGTCAGGTTCGGTTGGGAGGGGATTGAGAGGATCCAAGTTTGCGAAGCAGTCTCATGGGAACCTCTCGACGAGTTCGAGGAGGCTTGGATTCATCCCAGAGAATTCTACATGACGAGCGAGGAGAGGTTCAAGCAAGCACTAGAGGACATCGAGTACGAATTAGAAGAAAGATTGGACTGGTTCGAGTCTAGAGATGGGGGTTTAGAGGCCCATAGGCTCGATCAGAGGACGAGGTTCGATCTGGAAATGCTGAGTGAAGTTGGGTCATGCAAGGGAGTGGAGAACTATTCCATGCACTTTGATGGCAGAACCAGAGGGGAGAGGTCATACTGTCTACTGGATTTCTTCGCCAGTAACGGAGAGCAGTTCCATGGTGGATCGGATAGGTATCTAGTCATCATGGATGAGTCGCACGTCACTCTGCCCCAAGTTGGAGGGATGTATGGTGGAGATTTCTCTAGGAAGAAGAATCTAGTTGACCATGGATTCAGGTTACCATCGGCGTTCGACAACCGTCCACTTCGAGTGGACGAGTTTCAGGATCTTGTCCCCCAGATGATGTATGTCAGCGCAACACCTGGTGAGCGTGAATTGAGGCACCTTGCAGAGGTTACCGGGCAAGAAGTTCCAGAGGGTCTAATGCATGTTGATGGTGGAGGAGGAGCAAGAAAGTCCGAATCTGGGAAGCCCAAAACAAAGCACAGTATGGAAGAGCTGCTTGAGGCAGTTGAGGGTATAGCAAAGATGGAGATAAGGCCGACTGGGCTTCTCGATCCAGGAATCGAAGTAAGGTCCACTAAGGGGCAGGTACAGGATCTGCTAAGCGAAATTGGCGATAGGGTAAGTCGTGATCAGAGAGTCCTAGTGACCGTGATGACTATTAAATTTGCAGAAGAGGTTGCAGAGTACTTGGAAAGGATGGGAGTCAAAGCCCATTACCTCCACAGCGAGATTGACACCCTAGAGCGTACAGAGATAATCAAAGCTCTGAGACTTGGACTCATTGACGTAATCGTGGGAATCAATTTGCTGAGAGAGGGGCTCGATATCCCTGAGGTCTCGCTGGTTGCGATCTTCGATGCCGACAAGCAAGGGTTCCTCAGAAACGAGCGTTCGCTTCTTCAAACCATTGGTAGGGCGTCACGTAACGAAAACGGCTCCGTCATTCTGTATGCAGACTCAATCTCCCCGGCCATGGAGGCAGCAATCAGCCAGACTGTCAGAAGAAGGGTTCTGCAGGGAAGACACAACGAAGAGAATGGAATCGTCCCGAAGACAATACAGAAGGCACTCCCGGTTATGGGGTCCGAAATAGAGGACTTGCTTTCAGGAGTGGCTGGAACAGGGAGTGGTGGCGGACGGAGGATGGTTGCCAAGCCTCCGGGAAGGAGAGGATTAGAAGGTCTGGCGAAGAAGTTCGGCCTAGGCGCCGGGATGTGGAACACATCCAACTCGGTGCTCGAAAATGTCAGTCAACCGGAATGGAACGAAGACCCAGATGGGGTCTTGGGTGAAGATGAAGGGCCTACAGAACTGATTTCTAGGCTCGAGAAGGAGATGAGGCAGGCTGCGGATAGGCTTGACTTCGAGAGAGCTGCTAGCCTGAGGGACAGGATTTTCATGCTTCAGAATGCGACCAATTGAAGCCCAGTGTCCAGTGCGGTTCCCATGGGCGGATATTCGCGTGACGATTTCGACATCCCAGTCGAGGACTATGACTTCTCAAGCATCTCAGACGTTCGCTCACTGATTGACCAGATGGGCAAGGCCGGTGGTTTCACCGCATCGAAGTTGGCACGTGCCAGAGATATCCTTAGGAAAGCGATTTCCCAATCTGGTGATGAAGGGTCCCTCAACTGGCTTTCCTTCCCTGCTTGCCTATGTGCTACTGGGACCAGAGGATTCTTCGTTGAGGCTTTGAAGAGAAGGGCATACAATGTCGTAATCACCACATGTGGGACTCTAGACCACGATATCGCAAGGACGTTCAAGGACTACTTCCACGGTGATTTCAGCCTAGACGACATCGCATTGGGAAAGGAAGGGCTGAACAGACTGGGCAATGTTGTAATCCCGAACGAATGCTATGGGGAGATATTGGAGAGAGTCTTGCTACCCTGGCTAAGTGATATTGAAGACGAGAGGAAATCTCAGAAAAATAGCAACCCATGGAAGGGTTTTGGATCGGTTGAACTTTGTTGGGCAATAGGAGACAGGATTGATGACGAGGGTTCCCTGCTCCACTGGGTTGCAAAGAACAGAATTCCCATGGTCATTCCAGGTCTAACTGACGGTTCAATAGGGTCGCAATTGTTCATGCACAGACAAAGGAGTCCGGATTTCATGGTGGACGTTCTGGCGGATGAGCAAATCCTATCTGACTTGATCTGGACGGCAAAAGAGAGTCATGGATTGATGGTAGGAGGAGGAATCTCGAAGCATCACGTAATTTGGTGGAATCAATTTAGAGAAGAGTCAGGGATGGATTCGGCGGTTTCGATAACTACTGCCCCTGAATTTGATGGTTCCCTCTCGGGAGCTAGACTCAAGGAAGCTATTTCTTGGGGCAAGATAAGACCTGAGGCGGACCAGATTGTGGTTGAGGGTGAGGCAAGTCTAATTCTACCCCTTCTAGGTTCAGATCTTTTCGGTAATGACTGAGGAGTGTTCCGCAGAAACGGCTATTAATCTGATTTTTCCGTTGTAGTGCTATGCCAGTAAGAGAAATGATTCAGGACATGATAAATGAGTTGACGGAGGCGCTCGGTGACGCTGAGAAACATGACTCCGGGAATGGTGCAGCAGGTACTCGGATTCGAAAGGTGATGCAAACATGCAAAGGCCTTGCTCAGGACGTTAGAGTAAAGGTTCAGGGCGACAAGAATTCACGTTGAGTTATCTCGCGCTTGCAATCATTTCCATCAGAGAGACCCGCATAGGAACCAGTGGGTGCCACCCATCCCCGCCCGATTTTATCAAGGCCTCGTGGAGATCTCTCAAGTCTGGTCTTTCTGGAATCTCAGAATGGATCCCCCTCACTGGGCTAGGAACTTCGGATAACGATTCAACAGTGTGGGAATGATGGATTGCATTATTGTAACGTTCCCAGAGCACCCTGATTTCGTCGGTGACATCTTCCATCTCCCATGATCTCCTGCCGCATAACCTATATTTTCCACTGGGAATATTTTCTTTCTCATTCAGACAGATAGTGGAAATTGCATCTACTACATCCCTTACGTTGACCCAGAACCTAATACTAGATTCGAACGAGGGTTGATTTCCACTCATGATTTGTTCAATCCAGTCAATCATTATCCCATTGCCCCAATTCCTACCACCATTAGGAATAATGACGTCACGCAGTTCGATGACAATTCCAGTGTTTGATAATTCTGAACCATGAGGTACGATTGCGATGTCGCAGTTCTCTTGACCATTGATCTGAATCGTTACGTCTGCTTTCTCTGCTTGGTCTACAATCGGTGCATCGGCTCGTTGAAGCCTTTCCTCCAGAGCCTCTCTGAGGCCGTCAAGAGGTCCAGAAACATGCACACTTCTGGGCATGGCAACGCATCTGCCTAGTTGGCCTCGATAGTCTTCGAGGTGAAAGTTATGAGTGCCTCCCTCAGGATCCCGATTATCATATCTATTTCCTCGGAAGAAATTGCAAAGTGAGGCGTGAATCGCAGAGCATTCTGCCCTCCGTGAATGACGCCAAGACCATTCTTCCTGCACCATTCTTCAACACATCCGAATCCCATGACAGGGAGTTTTTCGGGATCTAATTCGGCACATAGAAGGAGTCCAGTGCCTTGAACTTCGGTAATCGTACCAGGGATCTCATCGGCGAGATCTCTCAACTTGGAGACGAATTCTACACCCCTGTCCCTGATATTCTGTCTCAATTCGGGAGTAATTCGATCAAGAACTGAAACTGCGGTTTCCAGGGCTCTCGGATTAGTTGTCATGGTATTGCCATATATTCCCACAACGTATAGTTCGGCCGCTCTCTTGGAAAGACCGACCACTGAAAGAGGGTATTGCCCGGCGTTTAGAGCCTTTGACCAAGTCTCCATGTCTGGTACCAAACAGTCCTCGAACCCATCATAGTCAACGATACTCAAGCACCCTTGCCCTCTCAGTCCGGCCTGGATTGAATCCACGATTAGCATACTTCCGTGCTGAGAGCAAAGAGATCTGGCCAAGTCATAGAACTCCCTAGTTACACAAAGTCCGGGATTGCCTTCCCCCATCACCGGTTCCATTGCCATCAGTTCGATGAAGAAGCCTTCTTTCTCTGCACGGTCAAAGGCATCTCTGAGTGATTCTAGATCATTGCTGGGAACAAAGATGACATTGTCTCTTTCTCGGAATGATGCCAGATTCTTCTCGTACTTGGCACTGCAAGAGTCTGAAATCTGAGCCGGTCTGTGTGTTCTTCCATGAAATGCATCAACTAGAGCAAGCATCTTGGTTGGCTTTCCCTCGTGTTTTCCGCCCACTCTAGTAATCTTGAGAGTATTCGCATCGGCAATCCGAATCGAGATCGCGACGGATTCTGAGCCACTATTCAGACAGACGAATCTGGAGAATGGGCAACTCTCCCTCTTGTGTCCTACTTCTCTCCTAAGACGATCTGAGAGTCTCTTCTGACTGAAAGAAGGAGTCATGACATTAGCCATGACCCAGTTCTGCTGCATTGACTGAATTACGTCGTCCGGACCATGGCCCATTCCAAGCATCCCATATCCCCCGTTATCATGCAGAACTGCGCCATGGGAGGTTACTATCCAGGGACCGCGAGCAGCGATTGCCACGTATGGATTTATAGTGGCTGCAGAGTAGAAGTTGACATAATCAGATTGAAGATGATCTACTAAATCACTCTCTTTCATAGAGAATAATTCGCCTCCCATGTCATTGAGGAGGCTCTGGAAATTTACTGCGGCCTCCTCTATGGCTCTGCTAAGAGATGGATCGGTTTCCAGGAAACCTGAGATTACTGAGTCTTTGAGACCGTTAGTCTGAGCTTGCCCGGTTCTTGAGCGAATATCGGTCAGAGCAGCGAGGTAGTCAGCCATCATACAATGGAGTGAGGGGTCGCACATCAACATTCTCCGGAAATAGCCGTTAGGGTCTCAGAGAAAATATCCGAAATGGGGAAAAGTCGTTTTTCTGATAATCATTAATAAAATTAAACTAAAATCAATTTTTCAATTGAATTATTCATTATTACTATAAATTTTCAATTGAATTATCAGTCTTGATTAACGAATAATATAAGTGCCACTCCAGTGTCTGGAGCACAGGAGAAGCATGGGGGATGCACTCCTCCCTTGAGGGAGAAATATGGTAGAGGACTACGAAATACAGGAAATGATACATAGAGATGTTTACGTTGGAGAAAAACACGTAGGAGTTGTGGTTGGAGAGAGATTCCACCCCAGAGACGAATTTGTGAAGTCACTCAGGATCAAGGTGGAAGATGAAGTAGCTAGTGAATTCATGAGGAAGCCAGCTGATCTGGCTCCCTTGGCTAAAGAGCTGGTTCACAGCATTAGACCCGATGGTGGAATCAAGCTTTCTAAATCAATGAGAGAATTGCAACGAAGATGGAGGAACACTGTACGAATCCAAGAAGATCTCTATGCTCCGGATGAGTTGCTCGACAGAGCAGTGCTGGATAATGATGGCATGGACATTGGCAATGTTGTGGAACTCATCAAAATCAAGCGCACTTACAAGGGGCTTCTGGTTAAACCCCATTTCATGGTCAGAGCCAGGCATGGTCTGCCTGAGACAATAGCTGTCCCCTGTGGGCAACTGGCCAAGACAACTTCCAGACTTGATGAAGTCATCCTGAAGTGCACCTTCTCGAGATTAGTAACCCTACCGAGTTTCTTGAAATTGAATGACGAAGGTTACGAAGAAGAGTGAGTGAATCCTTGAGTAGCCTTCAAATCACAATCCCGTGTGCCGATGATGCTCAAGGGCGCGTAGCTTAGTTTGGCTGGAGCACCCGGCTGATAACCGGGAGGTCACAGGTTCAAATCCTGTCGTGCCCACCAATATTCCTCATTATCTGAGTTTTGAATAGATAAGAAGCATCATGAAGGGGTCGCCTTTCCCTCTGTTCAAATGCCTGTTCTGAGCGGGGCCTCAGGCGCTGAGATAGCAGAGAAACTAGCTCCAATCCTCGACATGGCGCACGCTGCATTGGAGAGTAGAAGATTCCCCGATGGGGAGGCCTACGTTAGAGTTCCTCTGGAATCAATAGAATCTGTCAGATCTGAGCCAGTAGTTCTGGTATCAAATACCTTCCCAGATTCTGGGATAATGCAAACACTGCTTCTCCTCGGAGCAATCAGAGACGTCAGAAGAGGGGATCTGTCTAGCTTGAAGGGAGAATGGGGAGGACCTGACGAAGATGTTGGTCCTGGTATTTTCCTAGCGATCCCATACTATGGTTATGCACGTCAGGATAAGAGGTTCTCGGCTGGAGAGTCCATCTCGGCAAAATTAGTGGCAGATGTTGTATCGAAATATTGTGATGGGATTGCCATACTAGATTTGCATTCTCCTGAGGTACTGGAGGAGATGGAAGTACCTATTGAGTTCGTTAGCTCGATGCCGGAGATAGCGGAGAAATTACAGAAAGGAGTGGCGCCTGACTTCATTCTTAGTCCCGACAAGGGTGCGATTTCCAGGGCTACCGAGGTTGCAGGCCTAATTGGATGCGACTTTTCTTATCTAGAAAAGACTAGAATCGATGCGTATACAATAGAGCACACCCCAAAGGACCTGGATGTCTCGGGCAAGGTAGTGGCAATTGTTGATGACATGATTAGCACTGGAGGAACCATCTGCAGGGCTAGTGATGCACTGAGAAGGCAGGGCGCAACAGAGGTCCATGCAGCATGCACCCATGGACTATTCACCGGAGGGGCATTGTCCAGACTGGCAAAACACGTGGATGGAGTATACACAACTGATTCCCTGCCAAATCCGAGGGCTAGCGTGTCGGCAGCACCCGCATTGGCTAGAGGGCTGAGTAGACTCATAGAGCAAGTCACACATAACGGCTGACTGGGGATAATACGCTGCGTTTATATCGGTCATGCCGTGCGGCGGCTTACTAACACGAGGAGATGTTCCAATGAGTGTACATATTGTTTTCGAAACACCCCAAGACGTACAAGAGCAAGTTTACGAGA
>Ga0066850_10001171_pt1 | contig 13904 bp, 13 predicted proteins | sample ETNtaG_4_FD_67282 | JGI IMG/M metagenome (GOLD analysis project Ga0066850, IMG submission 67282) | Marine microbial and viral communities from oxygen minimum zone, Eastern Pacific Ocean - ETNP201406SV67 | ecosystem: Environmental > Aquatic > Marine > Oceanic | place: Pacific Ocean: Eastern... | reverse complement strand
GGTTTCTTTGCTGAAATGGCCCTATGGACGGTTTGGTATCAGCCGTTCCCCACATCATCTCCATTAGTCAACATGGTCATTTCAATTGTATTATTATTCATGATTATTGGAATGTTTGTTTTGCTTGGTCAATCATCCTTCAAGAAGCGAGAACTCAACTGAGGTTGTTGAATGGAATCCAATTCACCCCCAACGTTCGGAGGCGACTTATCGTCGCTTTGGCGTTTGGACACCCTTCCTCCTCTCCGTCGCCTCTCCTGGTGGTGGTGGTGGTGGATGATCGTCTTGCCCGATGCGGAGAATCCAAAGCGCAGCCGTCAATTGATGGTTTTGTGGTCTACCAAGGATGCACCCCATGTCAGGGTCAATGAGCATGATTGGAAACCTGAAGGCCGCTTCCATGTTGATGAGAACGGCAGACATACGTTACCTGGGATGGTCTGTGCTTGGTGGTATGATGGCAAAGAGATGCATGAACCATACCTTATGCGCGAGGCCAGAATTGCTGCACTTGATGGACAGCACCCGGATTGGCCAGGTTCTGGCGAGTTCTCAGGTTCGGGTGCAGTTGTCCCGGTAACTGATGATGACTTATCGATGGGAATGGCGGATGATGGTAGTCACTTCTGGCTTCGCTGCAAGGGTGATGATTCGGCAGTTGAAGGTGGTGCACCCAAATCCTTCGATTTGAAAATTACACCTTGGACAAAAGCCGCTTCCTCAGCCGCGTATTCAAACAATGTTTTCGGCAATAATATGGGATATGATATCATTCGGCTCCACGCCTGTAAATGTGAAGGTAATATAGATGAGCAAACCGTGCAAGGAAGTGCTTACTTCCAGAAAGTCACCGTCCAAGCACCCTCAGTCCCATGGTTCTGGGGTTTCCTTCATTTCAGTGATGGAACCTATCTAGATTGGTTCATGCCCCATGCCTCGTTTTCCATGACAGCGCGTGATTCTCGTGCATGGAAATTGCGAGATGTAACTCAAATCCCACTAAAAACATCAGGTTTACTTCACGATGAGAAACGTGGCCGAAGTGAAAAATTTGAGAGGTGTGAAGTAGAGGTACTCCCGAGCGATTCGGAAGACGATTTTGATTCACGAGGGGAGAGGTTACCTCGTTTTTCAGTTCGGGTATGGAATGGCAGAACACAAGTCGGACTCAAAATTCGTGCTGCAAATCGTGCACACTGGACCTTTGATCAACCGACTCGCGGCGGCCTTGTAAGCCACCTAACCTACAATGAATATCCATTGGAAGTTGAATCATTAACCATCCTAGATGAGAAAGGAATTCGTACCCTAGATGATTTTGAATGGGTACATGGAAACGCTGAACATGCGTGGGGATTATTGCATTGATTAGCAACTACAGCAATACATAACATTCATCATCGTCCTCAGTACAGCAACATATGAGGCAGCCAGATGAGTGAAGAAGAACTGAAGAGGAGTACAGGTTCTCCGATTGAGCCAGCATCAATCGGAACCGATTCTGAATTTACACCCACGCCAGAGCCAACCAACCCAAATGAAAATGAAAAATTGCGCAAAATGTTACGCGTCGCAGATGATGAAGAAATTCTGATGATTCGTAAACCGTCGCTTTTCGCTTTCATGCCCGCCTATCTGGTTGGATTGTGTGTCCTTGGTATTCACTTGTTCTTTGGATGGGCTGAAGCCCCAGATGATGCCTCAACTATCGAATCAGTGTTGTACTTCTTGGTTGAAGTCAGTGGCTGGGCAGGTGGCGCTGGTTTTGCTTTCGTAATGCTGTTTTTCACATGGTTAAATCGGCTCATCAACCATCCCGCAAGCGGAAGGTGGATGACATCAGTCCTTCTTTTGTCATCATTGACACCTTTCCTACTTCACATCGATGAGGTAGTCCGGATGGTATCCGAATCCGAATGGGAAATGAATCTCGAATGGAATTTCACTTTGTTCGGTATCTTTTGGACAGCTGTGATTTGGGGCATCACATTATGGTTCCAGAAGAGTTTCGTCTATGCAGTTACCAATGAGCGAATCATCCACCATCAGGATTTCATCTATGAAAGAGATGGCCTTAGGATTCTACACGAAGACATCATCGCAGTTCACAAGGGTCGAACTCCGATTGGCGCTCTTTTCGGATATGCAACTGTATACTGCAACATCGGAGATCAATCACATATTGCAACTGAAACCGTTGGAGGTGCAATTGGCATCGCAGGCACAGATCCCGCAACGAAAAGCGGAATTGGCAAATGGATGAGCCGCTTTTTCTTCCTCGCTACCTATCAGCGAACCGTCAAGGTAGAGCGTTTTACACCTGACATTTCCTTCTATGGCATTCGCAAGTGGGAAGAGGCTTACGACCTTATCAACAAGATGCATCGGGAAAATTCCGCTGTATCCAAGGCAGAAGAGCAGATTGAAGTCCAGAAGCAAATGGTCGAATTGCTATCTCAACAGCAGTCCGATGAATCCGAAGAAGAGTTGCCAGATAAGGACGACTTGTTGGATTTCTGAGCATCCACTCGCGCCGCTTCCTTCATAGGGCGTTTCGACCCCGCAGGGGTCGATGTCAGACGAGATTATGCTACAGGCCGCGCAAGCAATGTCCGGAGGGGACTTCCTCGGGGCGATGACAGTTTTCGAAACCCTAATCGAATCTGAGCCTGAAAATTACGCAGGCCACTATGGTTGGGCTGAAGCCGCTTTCATGGAACTTACAGAGAACATGAATGATGACGTGAATGCAGGTTTAATTCGAAAACGATACAAGGATTCGATGAAATTAGAACCTGATAATCTTGAGATAGTCTCATCTTTCGCTTCTTTTTGTTTGGACTGCAACCGAGTACCTGCAGCTGTAAAGGAGTACACAAGATTGCAAGAAATGGCAGATGCACAAGAGGTTGATGTCAACGATATGTTGTACGAAGCAGCACGACAATTGGTTGAAGTTATCGAAATGCAAACCGATGGGGATCGAAGTCATCCAATGGCACAGCAATATCTCAAGACTGCACTTGAGTGGGCGGTTACTGGATTAGGCTTCGTATCGACAGGAACTGTTGTCGAACTGCTATCCGAGTGAGGGTCGCCCATGACGGTGCGCGTCGCCGTCGCCGTAGGTTATCTTGGTAGAGGGTACAGTGGGTCTCAGGTTCAGCCCAATGTCCCAACCGTCCAAGGTGAACTTGAACAAGCTCTCTTTCGATTGAATTGGTGTAAACGAGGAACACACCCGGTGACTCTCTCTAGCCGTACGGATGGCGGTGTTGATGCTCGAATGAATATCGGTAGTTTTGACATCCCTGCTCAAATTTGGGATGGAGTCGGGGAGCGAGGAATTGTAACGGCACTCAATGATCAAATTTCCACTGATATACGCGTTTGGGCTGCACAATCAGTTGATTCGGATTTGCGAACTAGAAATGCCACATCACGCACCTACATGTATCGATTACAGGCATTGAAAGGTTGGTTGCCCATATCAATTTCAGACCTCAATAACTGGTGTTCAATTTTTGTAGGTGAACATAATTTCCAGAATTTTTGTCGCCCCCAAGAAGGTCGTTCAACTATCAAACGTGTATTGTTTTGCGAACCATGGCTTGATGAAAATGGCGATGTCCTTGGTTTTATCATTGAAGCAGAGGGTTTTGTTTGGAATCAGGTTCGTCGCATTGCTTCTGCAATGCTAGGAATGGCCACGGGAAAACATTCAATTGAGGATGTTCAGAATGCTCTGAATTCACCTGAAGTCCCGGTAGATTTCGGTCGAGCAGAACCTGAATGGTTGACACTTTGGTCAATTGATCATCCGGAAACACCACATCTCTGTAGTCAATCGAAAATTGATTTTGATTTACCATTTGTCGCTGAATTGCCCCCCAAAGGTCGCGCTTATCGGTTATGGGCCAACAAGGCACGAGGGGAACAGGACCAGTTGCATCAAGCGGCATGGCTGGCTCATCTCAACTCAAATTGAGTGAGACAGTATCATCATCGGAAATAGAGAGTGCCTCTCGCAAGAACTCTGTTGAAATGACTTCGACCACATCAACGTGTCTTGTCAAATCAGGAATGAGAATTGCACAGGGTAATTCAGCCTCACTGGATTGTATTGTGGCATGGAATGCTGTCGCTCCTCCGAAAGATCTTCCTTCTCGCAAGAATCCACGAACCCTCAATGCCTTGATTTTCGAGAGGTCAATTTCAGATGCGCTGTTTTTGATATCGTCTGAAATATCCAGTGTGTCTACACCTGAAATATTCCTCAATGCCACATAAGATGCCAAATCATCACCCGAGACTTGGATGTTCAATGTCCCTGGCCAAGCAGTATCTCCCAAAATCGATTTGAATTGCTCCTGGTAGTGTTCCTGAGCCATGAAGACATGGGCCCGACCTAGTCCACTGCTTACCGAACCAGTCAGGCGCATGGCAAAGCGCGTGCGCCCCCCCCTCATAACGGTTCAAGCGTGAACGAATCCCCTTCTGTGACCAAACCCCAACCTGTGGCGGCCAATTCTGCCAATTGTGGAGAGGATGGGTTACACAATGGATTTGTGTGATTCAGGTGCAAGAATCGAATATCAGGGTCATTTTCATCCCTTGGCCCTAGCATTTCTAGAGTCTCTGTAACCGTCGGGTGGGGGATCTCAGACATATCACGATGTGACAATTCATTCCCATCCCAAAATGTGCCGTCGATAAGTGCGATGTCAACCCCCAACTCATTCAACCATTCTCTAATTTCCAATCCTTGCAAAGTTTGTGACCAAGAATCATGATCAGGCATGAACAATAGGTTTTTTTTCTGGCCCTGGATGAGAATTGCATGATTGTCACTCAATTCATCTCGATGGGGCACAGGTATGGGTTTGATGGTGAATCCACACCCCGTAATTGGTTCGAATGCCTCATTGGATGTCCAAGCATTGGGGGCAATGACTCCTTCATTTCGTAGAGAGCGCCAAAGAGGGTTTTCTTCGATGAGTGAATTCACTGATTGACTACAGTGTACTGCAAGGTCCTTTGCGCCCATCACTTCCTTGCCGAACAATCCCAAACCATCGACATGGCCTAGGTGGGCATGTGTGATACTGAGTGAATTGAGTTCACCATCAATAGGATCCACAGAATGCCAGATTTCAAATTGTTCACCGATTGAACGACTTGCTTCAATTAGATGTGTTGAACCATCTGAACCGACAATCCCGAGACTCACGGGATAGCGTCTCAATGCATCATTTGAGCGAACTCTAAGACAACATTCTCGGGCACAACCAGGTTGGGGGTAACCTCCATCCTGTGCCGTGCCGAGGACGGTCACTCGAACGTCTCGCATAGGTGTCCCTGGCCACCTTTCGCCATGAATGTCTTGGCGTAAGCATCAACAGCCAATCGGCCTGTGGAGGGGCATGGCGAGAGAACATCGATGGATGGCCGAGCGCTACGAAGAGTTGGTTTCAGCGGGTCTCAATTGGGAACCACCCACCCTAGAAAGTGCTAGTGAGCCAGAGTGTACGGTAGACGGTCAAAGGATGATTATGCTGTCCGCGAATAATTATCTCAATTTGACCACGCATCCAAAGGTCATGTCTGCCATGGTTGAAGCAACTCAAAAGTATGGTGCTGGTAGTGGTTCTGTTCGAGCAATTTCAGGTACAATGGACATTCACCTTGCTGCGGAAGAAGCCGTTGCCAAATTCAAGGGCGTAGAGGCCAGCCTCATCTATAGTGCAGGGTACACTGCCAATGTCGGTCTAATTCCAACCTTGGTTCAGGGGAAGCAAGATGTGATTATTTCCGATGAATTAAATCATGGTTCGATTATTGATGGGGTTCGTTTGACAAAGGCCCAGAGGGCGGTCTATCCTCACAACGACATGGGTGGATTGGAACAAGCCCTGAAGGACCATTCTGATGCCGAGAGAAAACTCATCATCACAGATGGCGTCTTTTCAATGGATGGGGACATCTGTCCATTGGATGAAATTACTGAATTGGCTGAAGAACACAATGCGATGATTTTCGTTGATGATTGCCATGGAGAAGGGGTCATGGGTAATCGTGGTGCTGGAATTGTAGATCATTTCGGATTACAAGGCAGAGTGGATTTTGAGATTGGTTCATTTTCAAAGGCCCTCGGTGTACAAGGTGGAATTGTGGCGGGTAGTGCTCAAATGCGTATGCATGCTCTCAATCATTCACGTTCATGGTTACTCTCTGGAAGTCAACCCCCTGGTGTGGCTGCCGCGCAAAAAGCGGCAGTCGAAGTCCTGATGGATGAGCCTCAACACCACGAACGTCTTTGGTCGAATACCAATCGGTTCAGAGGAGAAATGGCAAGTCTTGGCTTTGATTTGGGTGTCTCAACCACGCCGATAATTCCCGTGATGTGCGGTGAAAGCCGCGTTGCAAAAGATCTGGTGGCAGCGCTTCGCAACGAGGGAATTGTGGCAGGAGCCATTGTTTTCCCAATGGTTGCTAGGGATGCTGCACGTGTTCGAAATCAGTTGTCTGCAGGGCTGACTGATGAACAATTAGACCTCATTCTAACTGGTTACGAATCAGCTGGCCGAAAAGTAGGCCTAATCTGATTATTCCTCACCATCGTTGGCATACAAGGAAGGTGGGTCCTCTTCGATTTCCCCGATGGCCATTTCCATATCGAAATCTTCAACATCATTCTCAAGACTGTCTTCTTTGGGTTGAGGGTTATTCCCCTCAAAGGGGTCTAACCCCTCTTCCAATCGACATAACAATCTCCAACGGGGTGCCCAAGAAAGGTGAACATAAATTGGACCTGGTGCGAGTAATAACCCCCAACCGATATTGCGAATCCAATTGACAACGCCTTCGGATAATTCTGAATCCAAATTCGTGACGAATAACACACTTAGGATACTCAGTCCAATAAACGGCATGGGGTAGATGAGGCCTCTACGCAATGAGGTGGGTGGCCTCCTCAAAATCTTTGAAATAATGAGTGAGAAGTGGCCAGTTATTGCGATTATCAACATCAACAAAATCCCTAGGAATCCCCAATCACGAAGAGAATCTTGGTTCCAACCATTTTCGTACCCAAGGGGTAACAGTAACGAGATTGATACAAGAAACCCGTAAAATCCTCCAATAAATGCAGGGTGAGAAAGCCCCAATGGTCGATTGGCAAAGCGCTGAGATAAACTCCCACCTTCAATCAATAAACGCTGTTCTGGCGGCAAATCTTCAAGCCTCTCACGCCAACCCATCAGGCGTTTTGCGCATAGGGACGCTTTTGATTATAGGGGTCACTCTGAATCATCAACTATCGATTCTTTTGCATCCAAGGGGGTGTCCGAAACATCCCCCTCGCTTTTTGAGCGCTTAAAGGCCCGAAGGATGGCACCTGGTTCGTAATCAACAGACCCCTCTTCGGTATCCATCCATTCTCGGTCAAGAACACCCTCGGCTGTTTCTTCTCGTTCCCGTGCTGACTCAAAAGAATCCACCTCATCCCTCTCCCTATCTTGGGCATTTGCTAAAGCTTGAGCCATATTGATAATCGCCAGTATCTTTGGATTATCCTCCCCTTCCCAACGAACCAATACATCTCCTTCCGAATCACCATCTCGAAGAAGGCTTCGATTCAGCATAGGGTCACGTGTTGAAAACAGTCTAACATCGGGCTGTAAAGTGACCCACTGCGATCCTTCACTAAGGACGTATACTGTGGTTTCTCCTGCGCTTTCTGAATCATGCCATGGATGCCCTGAAGAGATTGAAATAACGTCTAATTCTCTTTTCATTTTTTCAATTCGATTCCAATTAACCACCATGGTGATTAGAATAATTGCAATCAATATCCCAATGATTTGTAGGGGTGAGATTATGCCGATAATATGTATCATAGACAAAACAATGGTCAGGAAAAAAATAAGCAAACCGCTTCGAATCCATAATTGAGTAGTTTCGATCCAAGAATCTCCAATATCGGTGTCAGAGAATAATCTGGCACCCTTTGGAGCATCGACCATGTTTGTCCCAAGGCGCGAACCATCTCAAGATTGCTGCGCTAAGGGTTCCGTTCCATCTCCTAATTTCAAATCCCTCGTCCCCGAAATATCTCGGCGTTTCACAGGTCCTACTGTAAACGTGGTTCCGCCCCCTTTGGGGGGCGGTTGTTTCAAGAGGCGTAAGATGCGACGCTCAGCGTCGGTGAGGGAATGGTTGAACTTCCAAGAGGTGATGTAAGCGAGACTCGGCGCGGAGGCGCTGGTGTTCTCGAACTCCTTCTTGTGGATATGCAGAAACGTTCTGAATCAGGTTACATTCGCTGTGAAGCAGGGGCCCTTGGAGGTGCAGTTGGGCAAATCACAGTCAGGGAAGGAACACCTTCCATGGTACTTTATGAGGATTCAGAAGGCTCAATGCTTTCCGGCCATTCTGCCTTAGGGGCTCTACAGGAGGCCACATCTCTAGAGGGCAGCCAACTTTCTAGACACCACGGTGTAGACTTGGATCTGATTGAGAGTTTACATCCTCTGGCTTTGTTGCATTTGGAAGAAGGCGATGTATTGCCATGGGGTGAAGATTTCGAAGCAGAAGCATGGTGGCATCGGCGACAGAGAAAGCGTCGCCAATGGAAACGCCTTGATGCGTGGATGCCTGAGGAAGAAGTAGACGAAACCACATCCACTACCGAACTCCCACCCTTGCCATTCCACCCTGGTTCGGAATTGCTACCTGGTATGGTTGCCTTAATCGATTCTCAAGCACCGAATGAAGTGATGTTAATGGCCGCTCACCTCGGGCGAATTGGTCACCCATTGCTAGTCATTTCACGAACACCTAGTACTCGTCTTGAAGATGAGGTAGGCCTACCCGTGTCAGTAACAATGTGGCTGACTGAAAAGGGAGAGGGTGAGAATGTCTGCAATGCCACATTGGAAGAAGTACGCAGGAAAATTGACGGATTTTTATTCGGTGCAAAACGGGCCTGCATTCTACTCGATGGCCTTGAGTTCCTTGTAGGATTGCATGGATTTGACCGTTCCATTGAATTGATTCGATTCCTTGTAGATTCAATTACTTCTGACGAACACCTTCTTCTTTTACCAGTCGACCTTGATGTATTGACTTCACGCCAACGCGCCATTATACTGCGCGAGGTTGATTCCCTTGACAACGTTCGAGTTAGTCAGTGGGCAGACCGCCCAGCACGATTGGAAGGACACCCCTTCTGTTCAGACGATTGGTCTGCAATTGAGATTCCAGAACCGATCGTGAATAATCCACAACCTACTGCTCAACCTGTGATTAATGATGATGACAATCGTTGGTCCATTAGCGGGGTTGTGGATGCTTGGCGTGAAGAGCGCCAATCAGAGGTTCAAGAAGTACAAGATTTGGCCTATTCAACTGAAGAGAGTGATGAAGAATTACCCGAATGGGCCACGGCACCCTCCGCCAATCGAGATTTGGAACAACCGATTCCAGTCCCTACTGAAATTATAGATGAAATTCAATTCGAACCTGAGCCTGAAGTACAAATCGTGCCCAAGGCCATAGTTCAGGAACCCAAGCGCCCCAAATCACCTACGATTAACCACCGGGGCAATGTTGCTCGCAAGGTTCGTCAATCTGTTTCTGTAAAGGATGGTCTCCTACATTTGCCTTCTACAGAAATTGGCGAAATTGTGACTGAGGATTCCAAGCGATTTGAGAAAGAAGGCATGGATTTAGCTGCGACAAGAGCCCGACAAATCGAGGCCAAGGTTGTACTTCCTGGTGATGTCATTACTGCAAGAGATAAGTTGGATTTCGCTGCTAGTAAGGCTCGAATAATAGAGCCGGGAATCCATTACGAAACCCCTCCTGACCTCAGAGTCATTGGAATGAGTGCCGCCAGTCGAGCAGCTGCTGGTGGGGATATCTCAGACAACACCCCTCCTCTCAGTTCGAATACATCTGTCAGGGAAGCCAGCAGCCGTTCCCAAAGAACACAGCACTTGACTGGCAGATTGGCTGAAATGGAAAAATCCTCTATTCGTTCAATTGGAGATGCATTCTCAGGAAGCGGTGGTGCACAAGTGACAATTTGGGAACGATTGCGGAAGTTAGAAGCACGGGGTGTCAAGATTCAACCGATTGTTGACATGTTCGATGTTGACCCCGATGGCGCTTTAGTGGCTTTGAAGGAGGCAGAAAAATGAGTATCATCCGAACTCCTCTTCGCGATGCGATGGAACGCAGTAGGCGGTTCCTAGGGGAGTCTGAACGCAAAGCCCCCCTTCCAGAAGGAAAGAGTACCTTGTTGGACAACATGTCAATTCGTGAGCGTGCTCGCGCCGAGGCACGTTTTGCAGCACGCCATGATTTACCCACAAATGCCCCTTCTCCATTGGAGAGGCTGTCAATTCTTAGTGGGGACGAATCGAATTATGCAGAAACCGTCCACGCTCGCCTTAATGCAATGAGGGGCAGAATCCTAGAGGACAGCCCACTCGACCTTGATTCTGAACCATCCAATTTGCCCCCAGGTACCCCACGTTGGGTTGTAGGGGAAGATGCCTCAGAATCAAGAGATTCTATTGTTCCCATTTGGAGGGAAGTATTGGATCAACACAGAGGTTTGAATCCCTCTGAACCGTTGGGTGAAGTTGAATTGGGCAGCCCTCAAATCAGTGAGAAAGGACCCGCTCCATCTTCGATGGAATTTGCTGGTTACTGGCCACCCTATCTCACAGAAAGACCTGGCTTAGATTTCGCCACTTGGCAGCAAGGTCCATCCAATAGAATTGCAACACAGGCTGCCAGTGAAGTCATTGATTATCCAGCACGTCGCTTGAACCCACTCTTGATTCACGGTTCATCTGGAACAGGAAAGAGCCACTTGTTATGGGCTATTGGTGAATCACTACATTCTGGAATTCCTGACCGCGATGTACGCCTAATTACGGCTGAAACATTCCCAGAACATCTTCCAGATGGGTGGGATGACTTGTTATTACATGCCAGTACAGTATTGATTGATGATGCTGATCGAATTCTGATGCGTCCAAGTGGAGCTGCCCATCTTGCCAACGTAGTTGGATGGGCCATTGACATCGGTTCACAGGTTATCCTAACTTCATCTCGACGTTTGGCTGCAGATTCCCTCCCCCTCGGCCGTCTCCGTCAAGCCATTTCATCAGGCGTACATGTTGAACTTGGTACACCATCAGAAGCCACCATGTTATTGATGCTAAGACGAAGCACATTGACCCGTGGCATTTCTCTAACAGACCCTCAACTTCAGGTCATTGTGAGTCGAAGCCGCGGGCAATGGAGTCGGTTAAAGGCCGATTTCGAAACCGTTTGCTTGGCATTGGAATCTGGTGCTCTATTGATGGGTGCTGTAGATGTCAAAACATTGCTATCTGGTGAACAACCAACAATCTCAGAAAGCGTCATTGAAGAACCGATGGACACCGATGCCAGAGGTGCACAGATTGTATCTGAAGTACTGGACTCTGTAATCCCTATTCCTGCTGAACACCGGGCCGAAATAATCAGTGAAAGAATGGAAGTTATCGACGATTATGTTCCTCCTGAAATCACCCTCCCGTCTTCGCTAGAATCCGCAGAATCTCTGACTGCGGATACAGTTCGTGGACATCTACAAGAAATTCAAGAAAGAGGTGCAAAATCGACCAGTGCACCCGAAATACCAGTCGGTAAAAACATCGATGCGTTGACTGAATCCGCTCTAGATCACTTGGAGAGTATAATCCATGAGCATCGCTTTGAGTTGCGTGAATTGAATCGTGAGATTCACCATATTTCAAAACGTGTGGATTCTGCTTCTTCAGATGAATTGGTATCATTCACAGACCGTATGTTAGCCATCGAGAATCACCTCGATAAATTACAGGAATTAGGGGCTGGGGAATATGCACCTTCCATCGAAGATTTCGACCCAAGTGATCTCATTGAACCACGTGAATTACCCGTTCTAGTTCCTGATTATAGCGAACCTGCAAAGGCTATTCTTTGGCCACTCAAACGTCGGGTACTTTTGCCCGTGGAGTAACATTACTTTTCAGACCATTTTCTGAATCCTTTTTCAGCAACCCGGTCATTGTCTAAGTGACCTTGAATGACAGGCAAAGAAACGACATTGGAATTTGGTTGGCGCAAGCCCGGGCAAAGTTGGACTGTTTTGTGCCATGCACGATTTGAAACCATGTTCTCATTCCACCACGGGAATGCTGAACATTGGTCGGGTTTGGCTTCATAGACACTGCAGGTTTTGTCCTCATTGAGGTAGATGCAGACCTCATCCTCAGGCCGTGAACGTAGTACAAATCGTCCGTTGTGACTCCTTCGGCAATCACGTTCCAACCAATCTTCAACACTCAATTGATGATGTTCTGCCAGCCGTTTTGCATCGTGGGGTGCCAGAAATACAACACCGCCGGGTTGGTCACAGCATTTCCCACATTCTGGTTGGCATTCAAATCGAACGCCATGGGAATACCATGGTTGCTTGGCCACCATGCTACTCCGACTTCGCTTTCAGTTTTCGATATTCTGGGTGTTATACACCCAACCCTTGCCCTTATACGAAGGCCGCGGTTCGCGGTGAACCGAGGAGAGAACATGAGTGAAGAGAATGGCAAGGAAGTTCTCTTTGAGGTGACTGAGGACCATTTGGACACAGGCCTTAGAGGAGTTCCTGTTGGGACCTGTCGCACTTCCTTTGTCGATCCAAAGAAAGGAGTCCACTACTGTGGTTACCCTGTAGGTGACCTGGCTGATATGGACCCTGAAGACGTCATCTTCTTGCTTTTCGAAAAGCGCCTGCCAAATCGACAGGAGTCACAGGATTTCCGTCATGAATTGGCACAGCGCGCCTCACGATTGCCGACTGGTGCACTTCGAGTTCTTGAATCACTCACACCGAGTTCTGGCCATCCAATGGATTGGCTTAGCATTGGCATCCAGGCTTTGGGTGTTGCAGAGACGACAGGAGACATTCGCGCTGATGGCCTCAATCTCATCTCAAGAATGCCAGAACTAATGGCGACAATTTTCCGTTTGCGTGGTGGCCGTGGTTTGCCAGAAGTTGCAAGCGAGCCCGAATTGGGCATGGTTGAAAATTTCGTCCATTTACTTGGGATGGAAGGTGGGGATGCAGAACGTATGGTTCGAACACTCAGAGTATTCTTGGTCCTACATATGGACCATGGTGGTGGGAATCTATCCACCTTCACGGGCAAGGCCGTAGCCAGTGGGTGGGCCAGTCTATACGCTTCAATTTCAAGTGCGATGAATGCCCTATCTGGTCCACTACATGGTCGTGCGAATCAATCTTGTCTTGAATTTGTTCAGCGAATTGGTACATCTAATGAGGCAGAAGTCGAATCATTTGTCCGTAAAGAATTGGCTGCTGGACGTCCAATTTACGGATTCGGACACGCTGTATTGCGTGCCGAAGATCCACGAGCAGCTGCACAATTCAAACTTGGAGAAGAAATTTGTCCAGATGACAAAAACTTCCAGACCGTGAAGACTCTACGTGAAGTCGCACCTCGAGTCCTTGGAGAGAACCCCAAGATTAGCAACCCCAATGCGAATGTGGACATTGCATCGGGAACATTGCTCAATGCTGTTGGCTTCCACAAGCCAGAGTATTACACGACATTCTTCGGTTGGGCGCGAGTTGCAGGCATCTCTGCCCAAATTCTAGATGAAAGAAATGCACGTGGTGGGAGAGGCACACCGATTTATCGACCCAAGTACTACGCTGCGGACTCAACCATTCGTAGACTAGAGTGAAGATTCAATTTTTGCCAGAACCACGGTGGCCCAACAAGCGACTTGCTTCCCAGGGCATCGTGTTTGAACTGGAATCGCCAGCCAATTCGTCCACA
>Ga0066850_10001159_pt1 | contig 13951 bp, 10 predicted proteins | sample ETNtaG_4_FD_67282 | JGI IMG/M metagenome (GOLD analysis project Ga0066850, IMG submission 67282) | Marine microbial and viral communities from oxygen minimum zone, Eastern Pacific Ocean - ETNP201406SV67 | ecosystem: Environmental > Aquatic > Marine > Oceanic | place: Pacific Ocean: Eastern... | reverse complement strand
CAAAGGAGCGTCTATCGGCCAAATAACATTCGTATCAAGTATCTCGGCGTCATTACAGTTGTCGCCAATTGTCAAACCATTAACTGTCATTGCCTCGGCGTGTGGCAAGAGCCCCGCATCCATCAATTGTTTAACGACAGCGGGAACGCCGCCGGCGTGAAAGTAGTCCTCGCCCAAGTACTCACCGGCAGGTTGCATATTCACTATTAACGGAACCTTCAACCCAAGGTCTTGCCAATCATCGTTGTTAAGCGGAACAGCTAGATGTCTAGCTACCGCATTGAGATGAATCGGAGCATTAGTGGAGCCGCCGATCGCTGAATTTACGACGATGGCGTTTTCGAAGGCTGCTCTGGTCATGATGTCTGAAGGACGAACATCTTCTTTGACCAGATCAACGATACGTAAACCGGTTCGGTACGCGACCTGACCTCTTTCTCGATACGGAGCAGGAATGGCAGCAGCGCCAGGTAGCTGCATGCCAAGCGCTTCAGTTAGTGAGTTCATCGTGGTTGCTGTGCCCATCGTCGAGCAATAGCCGGTCGACGTAGCCGAGGAGGCAACGAGGTCCGCAAATTCACCGTCGTCGATTTGGCCAGCAGCGTGGAGTTCGCGTGCTTTCCACACAATGGTCCCAGACCCGGTTCGTTCTCCCTGATGCCAACCGTTCAGCATCGGTCCCACCGATAACGCGATAGCAGGAATATTTACTGTCGCAGCAGCCATAAGGCAGGCAGGGGTGGTTTTATCGCAGCCGACCGTAAGAACAACACCGTCAAGTGGGTAGCCCTGCAGGATTTCGACTAACCCCAAATAAGCCAGATTGCGGTCTAGTGAAGCCGTCGGTCTCTTCCCAGTCTCCTGAATCGGGTGCACAGGAAACTCAAAACAGATGCCACCAGCTTCTCTGATTCCCTCCCGGACTCTCTTAGCAAGTTCTAGATGATGCCTGTTGCATGGAGATAGGTCTGAACCCGTCTGAGCTATACCGATGATGGGCTTGCCAGACTGAAGTTCCTCTCTGGTGAGCCCAAAGTTCACATAACGCTCAAGATAAAGCGCAGTCATCAACGGATCGCCGGGAATATCGAACCATGCCGCGGACCTAAGTTTCATTTCGTCGCTGTTTCGCATCACACCCTCCAGTGTGCAGCCTCAACTTGGTTCTAGCAGCCCAAAGCCGAACCCCTTCGAAAAGGTCAAAAAATTTCGGCGTTAGAACCATGGTTGTCTGACAAAGGGAAGAGACTGTGCTTATTCTTTGGGTGCCTACTCGCCCCACAGAAGATAAACAACGCGTGCAGACGCAGTTATGAACTGAGGTCATTGATGAGTGAGGAGCCGATAAAGGTATTCAGGGCTAAGAAAATTGTCACGATGGATCCGACTATGCCAAACGCGACTGCAATAGCAGTGCAAGGTGACCGAATAGTGGGAATCGGCGACAGTGACGACGTCAGCCAGTGGGACGCACAAGAGTTCGATACCAGTTTTGAAGACCATGTGCTATTTCCTGGATTTATCGAAGCCCACTCTCACGTCATGTCAGGAGCATTGTGGGAATTTCCCTACGTCGGGTTTTATGAGCGTGTAGACCCTCGAGGAAACGTGTGGGAAGGGTGCCGAGATGTTGAATCAGTGTTGGAGCGACTCACCCGATACGAAAAAGACGTCGGCGACTCTGATGACACGCTGATTGCTTGGGGGCTTGATCCAATATTCCTTCAAGGAGAACGGCTCGTCGCGAACCACCTTGATCAGGTCTCAACCACGAGACCTATCTTTGTGCTGCACGCCAGTGGGCATCTCGCGACTGTTAACTCTGAAATGATGCGCCGCTCCGGAATCGATCGCCACACCCCGACACCGGGAGTGGCTCGAAACGCTCTTAGCGAACCGAACGGGGAACTGCAAGAACCAGCTGCCATGTCCCTAGCCGTCAATGGGCTCTCCAGTATCTGGACAGCCATCATGTCGCCTGAAGCCAAATGGAACTATGCCAGCGAGGCGCGCAACTGCGGTGTTACAACTATCGCCGACCTTGGAACAACTCCGTTAACGATGGAGGGGCAACTAGAAGCGTGGCGCGAAGCGACAGACCAAACAAATTATCCAGCTCGAGTAGTCGTGGCATTCGGACACCACGACTCGGGGGGAAGTCCAGCAGATATAGACGGCCTCGCAACGCTAGCTGTGCGACTAAGGGATGAAGAAGAGACAGCGAAACTTCGATTTGGGATCGTAAAGCTGATACTTGATGGTTCAATTCAAGGTTTTACCGCCCGCCTATCACCGCCCTATTACGTTGACCCACCTCAAGGTCATCCGGGTAACGGGCTCTGGCTAATCCCACCAGAACAGATGCCACAAATTGTGAGCTCATATCACCGGGCTGGACTAACGGTGCATTGCCACTGCAACGGTGACGAGGCCTCACAAGTATTCATCGACGCGGTAGAAGCAGCACTTATAGAACACCCAAGAGATGATCACAGACACACTGTCCAACACTCTCAACTCACAACCACACCTCAATACCAAAAGATGTCTGAGCTAGGCATGAACGCCAATATTTTCAGCAACCACATCTTCTACTGGGGTGACCAACATGCTGCCAGAACAGTCGGAGAAGACCGAGCCGCAGCTATGGACGCGTGTGCGACAGCTGAACGCGAAAACGTCAAATTCTCTATCCATAGTGACTCACCAATTACCCCAATGAGCCAGCTGCACACAATGTGGTGCGCAGTAAACCGCAAGACCGCCTCAGGCAGAACTCTTGGCCCCAACGAGAGAATTAGCATCCACAAAGCCCTACAAGCCTGCACCATCGATGCAGCGCATCAACTTCAGATGGACAATGAAATTGGATCTCTAGAAGTAGGAAAATTAGCGGACTTCAGCGTCCTGGCTAGCGACCCTTATGAAGTGCCCTCAGAAGAGTTAAAAGACATTCAAGTATGGGGAACTGTGGTCGGAGGCATCGTTCACCAAGCCGCGTCGGAGTAAAGGAATGGGGGACCTTTCGCAGACGGCAATGGAGATGACAGTCATTGGCGGCTATCTAGGGGCAGGCAAAACGACCCTTCTCAACCACATACTTACTCAGGCCCAGGAACCAGTCGCCGTTCTCATCAACGACTTTGGTGACATCAACATTGACGATGAACTCATCGAATCAGCTGATGAAAACACCATAAGTTTGAGCAATGGGTGCATTTGCTGTTCCCTCGCCGACGGATATAGCAGAGCGTTACAAGAAATCAAAGTTCGACAGCCTCGCCCCAAACGCCTGGTCATTGAAGCTAGTGGAGTTGCAGATCCAGCGGCGATAGCTGCCTACGGGCACGCCCCAGGTCTTTATCTCAATGCTGTTGTTGTAGTACTCGACGGAGCCAACGCCGAACAACAACTCAGTGATTCGATGGTCGGGCAAACCGTCGCTAACCAAATAGCGGCAGCAGACCTTATTGTTCTAAACAAGAGAGATCTGGTAGATGACCCTTCAGCAATTTGGAGCGAGCTGAAGGGTTTGAACTCTGAAGCCATGATTGTCGAGTGCACACATTCCCAAATCAACTTGAACGTACTATTCGGCTCTCAAGTAACGAAGCGGTCGCTAGCGCCCAAAACCATGGGGCGCTTCGAATCACGCAGCCACATTTCAGATATTCCGATCTCAAGAAAAGCTTTAATCGACTTAATTGAACAACTACCCGAAGAAGTGCAACGAGCAAAGGGGGTTCTTCGTATCGACGAAGAACCTGAAATCCCAATGGTGTTCCAACTTGTGGGCAGAAAATGGGATTTACGAGCTCTCGCCGAACGCAAGAACCCTCCTATAGGAAATCAAATTGTCGTTGTAGGCCCCGAAGGATCAGTGCCAGAAAATTGGGACAAGGTCCTCAAACTACAAGAGGCATAAGGGTTCGGTTTCAAGGTGAGAATTCGAGACCTAAGAAAGATCCATAATTTTCGCGAGTTCTTTGACGCCCTCTCGGATTGCATCCTCGGTGGGATTACCGAAACACAGACGCATCTTGTTTGCTCCCCACTGAGGATCAACGGACCATCCGGCCCCAGCATTAAATTGAATACCCATGTGCGCTGCTTCAGCAGAGAACACAGCGGTATCAATATTTTCAGCGAACGTAAGCCACATGAAAATTCCACCTTGTGGCATGTCAAAGCTTGCTGCACTTCCGAAAGCTTCTTCGATTGACTCAGCCATGACTTCGGCCTTCTGGTGGAGAACCGAGGTCAACTGCTCGGCATGGTCATCAAAATGAGAAGCAGCGTACTCAGCAACGACCATTTGCTCTAAGGCGCCAGAGCCAGCATCTGTCTTCAACGAAAGTATCTGTTGAAGTATCGATGAGTCAGCGACGAGATACCCAACTCGTAATGCCGGAGCGATTGACTTTGAAAAAGAACCACAATAAATGACTTTCGTATCCGAGTCATCTAACTCCCACAACGTCGGAGGGCGTGGACATCCCCACAGTAAATCGGCATAGCAATCGTCTTCGAAAATAGCTGTTTGGTGGCCCTCCATCACCTGCAAGATGTCGAGTCGACGTTGTAACGGCATGCAAGAACCTGTCGGGTTTTGGACGGTCGGAATTGTGTACAAATATTTCGCTGGTCGGCCTTGAGTAGAGCATTTGTCCAACAGTTCGCCTAGATGACCAGGACAAACGCCGTGCTCATCCAACTGCACTCCGTGAACAACAACTCCTAGTCGATTCAACCGGCTGATCATTCCACCGTAGGTTGCCTCCTCAACGATTACGTTGTCGCCCGGTTCCAACAAAAGATCGTTAACTAGATCAAGACCTTGGAGAGACCCTGAAGTAATTAGCACCTGATCGGGTTCTACATTCGTCGCAGCCCGAATGCCGAGTTTGCGACAAATGAAACTACGAAGCTCTTCATGGCCTAGAGGGCTACCACCCAAGTTGTACACGGCAAGTTTTCGACCCTCTCGTTGGAAGACGCGAGTCGCGGCCTCCGAAAGGCCAGCGACCGGCACATTTGCCTCATCGTTGTTGCCACCAACGAAACTAAAAGCCGGAATGCCGGTCCACTTACCCTCAGGAGCAGGAAGACCTTCCCGGTACAAGTTGTCAATATTGAAACTCAACGGATCCCCCCGAAATTTTGATAGCTGCATGGTAGAGCCGAAATCAAGAACGTGCGGCAACTAGCGTGTTGAGGGGAACTCCTGAACTAAGAGGAAGAGAGTCCGGTGTCCGGCTACGAGGTTCATGCGATCAAATACGCGGAACGAGACGCGGTGCGCGCTGAACATTTCATAGGTGGAGACCCTCACGACAGCGCTCCAATGCCGATGGACTACTTCGTATGGCTGATCCGCAGCGACAGCGGAAAAGAATGGATTGTTGATACTGGATTTGAAGAAGAAGATGCTCAGACTCGGCAACGAACTTTGCTCAGGACTGCAAGCGAGGGGGTGGCGTTGTTGGGAGTTGACGCAGAGAACGTTACCGACGTCATCATGACTCACTTCCATTACGACCACGCGGGAGGAGTCAACCAGTTTCCCAATGCAACATTTCATGCTCAAGATCAAGAGATGCACTTCGCCACTGGCCGCGATATGACCCGAAAGGCCTTCAACCACGCGTTCAACGTAAAGCACGTCCAAGACCTTGTTGGTCGGGTTTTTGCTCAACGAGTTACATTTCACGACGGAGACACCCAACTTGCGCCAGGGCTATCGCTTCACCTGATCGGTGGACACACCCGCGGGCTACAAGTCGTTCGGATCGACACTGGGACTAGGATTGTCGTGCTTGCCTCCGATGCCAGTCACTATTGGGCGAACATGAACGAAGGCCGTCCGTTCCCTATCGTCGACGACTTATCGAAAATGATCCAAGGTTGGGAAACTTTGAAAGAACTTGCTGGGCCCGATGGCGTGATCGTCCCAGGTCATGACCCGCTTGTTTTCGATCATTTTCCCCCATCAACCCCAGCGTTAGCTGGGATAGCGGTCTGTCTCAGTTAGCAGCGGCGCTCCGAAAAGACGAACCTAAAACGCTGGATCACCAGCGTCCAAGCCGAGAAGTACTCGCCCAGCAGTATCTATCTGATAGGAGCCGACCATAAAGTGCCCAGCTACGGCACGAGCATCGTCCAACAGAGTCATGAGGCCAGAATTCTCGAAGTTGGCGGTACTACCGGCAGCATCAACTAAATGTTGAATAGCGTTGATGGCGTTCTGGACAGACCAAGAGCACGCTAAACGGACCTTTGCATGTAACTCACTAGTAACGCTGTCACCTTTTTCTGCGGTTTCCCAGACCGCCTCGAGCTGTTCGAAAACCCAAGCCTGTCCTGCTCCAACTAGTGCTTCAGCTTTTGCTACCGCTACGGCAGCATCGGGGCGCTCATGAAGGGTGCGTTTCGAATTGAGAGGAGTCTTGGTTCCTGCAAGGACTTGGAAATCAGAGATAGCGCGAGTCGCCAAACCTGCAGCCACTCCAGTCTTGGGAAAGGGAAACCTCAATGCGGAAGGCAGGCGGTAAAAAGGTAAGTCAGGTATGGGAAGCGAATTGTTCGCAACAACGCCACACCACGCGTCAGCAACAAAGAAATCTTCGAGCACAACATCGTGGGAACCAGTACCTCTCAACCCGACTGTGTGCCACGTATCTTCAATCAATTCCGGGTTCGCCTCCACAAGGGCGAAGCACAGTTCAACGGGTGAACTGCCATCGACCACGCTGTTCAGCACCCATTTGTCGGCCGTGGTGCAACCACTTACGAAATTCCACCGCCCGGTAATTTGCCATCCGCCTTTCGCCCTTCGAGCTTTGCCCTTCGCAACACCGGAGCCAGCTATAACTATCGATGGGTCCTCTACCCACAAGTGGCGGCACGTGTCGGGAGGCAAATATGCCGACACTAGTTCTGCCTCTTCGTTGCATGTCATGGCAACCCATGCCGTCGAACCATGAATCTCAGCCAGACATTTTGTGAAGTGGATCAACTCGCTGGGGTGTACCTCATGACCTCCGTACTCCTCGGGAACGAGAAGTTTCATAAGCCCCAAGTTTCCTAGAGAGCTGATTACTTCCGGATCTGGCTCTCTCAGCCGGTCTGACTGTTTAGCGCGATCCGAAATCAGATTCTTAGTACCAGAAACGAGTTGTTCAAGCTGGAAAGAGGCCGCTGCCATAAACGCAAACTATCGTCTGAAATTACGAGAGGAGAAAGCAGACAGTGAATTCAGCAGATCAGGACCGAAGCGACGAACTTCGAATGACCGTGACGCGCCCCCTTGAAGGAATGCGGGTCATAGACCTCACGGACCATCGCGGGGATATAGGACCTTGGATTCTCAGCGAATTAGGCGCTGATGTCATCAAGGTTGAACCTCCCGGTGGCTGCTCAACTCGCGGATCAGGTCCTATTCGAAAAGGTGACACCTCTGATTTACGAAGTCTTCATTTCAGTGCTTACTCGTCAAATAAACGATCAATCGTCCTAAATCTAGAAGAGTTACAAGATCAGGAAACATTCCTCAAATTGCTGGAAACCGCTGACTTTTTGTATGAGTCAGGTATGCCGAGTCTCCTGTCCGACGCAGGCATCGACAGAAACCAAATTACATCAACCAATAATCAACTTGTCCATGTGATCATCACTCCGTTTGGTGCAGACGGACCACGAGCAACCGATCCGCACAGCGAGCTATCTATAGCTTCGCTCGGCGGCTCACCAAATTTGCAAGGGACTCCGGACAGGCCACCGGTAAAGGCCTCAATTCCACAAGTCTGGCGACATGCCGGAGCTGAATCAGCAGTAGCTGGACTTGTCGCACATTCTCGAATGCTCACGACCGGCCGCGGGCAACATGTTGTGGTGTCAGCGCAATCGTGCGTTACCTGGACCTTGCTTAATGCTATGGAAGCTCACGCCATCCAAGGAAGTGATATTCACCGCACTGGAACGAAAATTCTTACCGACCCTCCGTTGCAAATTCGGATTGAAGCTGCAGATGGATGGTTAATAGCAGTGAGTAGGGGAGACCTCGCTCAGGCTCTAGGGCCGTGGCTGATTGAAGAAGGCATAGTTGATGCAACCTGGCTAGACGAAGACTGGTCAACGTTTGACCACCGGGCGATCAGCGGCGAGGACACTAAGTACGCTTTCGCAGACATTTATCAAGCGGTCAGCGCTTTATGTATTCGTTACCCGCGCGACCTGCTTATGAGGCGTGGTCTTGAACTTGGGGCGACTCTGGCTCCAATCAACGACGTTGAAGACCTTCTCGGATTCGATCATCTGGAACTAAGAAACTTTTGGCGAACGGCAGCTGAGGAACGAGGATTTTCGAACGAACGAATTCCAGGTGGATTTCTGTCATTTAGTGGTCAACGAATAATCGGTCAGCGTAAGCCACCACATACAAACGAACACAATCAGGAAATTCGAGATGACCTTACGAAAAACGGTGCAGCCAGAGAGAACCGCGAAGGTACGGGATCACCACTGCCTCTAGAAGGGCTTAAGGTTGCAGATTTTTCGTGGGTAGGTGTTGGGCCAATTACTGCCAAGGCGCTAGCAGACCACGGAGCAACTGTCGTTCGAGTTGAATCTGGTGGGCGACTTGACCCGCTACGCGTAAATGGCCCTTTCAAGGATCAGATCTTTGGAGAGAACATGTCGCAGTTTTTCGGCACATTTAATACCTCCAAGCTGAGTATCGACATTGACCTTAAAAACAAAACTGGGATTGATATAGCTCAAAAATTGATTTCATGGGCCGACGTCATCATCGAAGCATGGAGTCCCGGAGCATTCGCCCGGACCGGCTTTACAGATGAACTCATTCGTTCTTTAAACCCCTCCGCGATCATCGTGCACACATCCCTACTTGCAAGTGGAGGCCCTCTATCTCCGCTGGCCGGATACGGTTACCACGCTGCTGCGATCGCTGGTTATTACGAAGTTGTGGGCTGGCCTGACTTACCGCCAGATGGCCCTTATCTTGCCTATACCGACACGATCTCGCCAAGGTTCATCACTGCTGCCTTGCTAGCAGCGATAGACCAGCGAAGACGGACCGGTTCGGGGCATATTATTGAGGCGGCTCAACTGGAATGCGGCCTGCAACTCATGACTCCAGAGTTACTCGACTTTCAGATCAACGAGGTCAAAGCCACTCGAATAGGCAATCGTGACTTAGAAATAGCGCCCCAAGGTATTTACCCCGCCCAAGGAGACGACCGCTGGGTAGGAATAACGATCCCAGACGACACGAGTTGGGTTGTTCTTCAAACGCTCATGGGAAACCCCGATTGGGCAAAAGAAAAACAGTATGAGTCAGCTGCAGGTCGAATTGAAGCGGCTGACCTCATAGATCAACGAATCGGACAATGGACAATCGGATACGAAGGTAAAGAATTGGAGCGCAAACTTTTGGGGAGTGGTATCCCAGCTGGGTTAGTCGCGCGAAGTAGCGATCTGTTAACAGATCCTCAATACGAGCATCTCAACTTCTACCGTTGGCATGAGCACGGAGCTATGGGTCAAGTTCCCTACGCAGGTCATCAATACTCAATCGAACAATACGACCACGGCCCGCGGTCGGCAGCGCCTCTGTTAGGAGAACACACCTTCGAAGTGTTAAACGATCTCCTTCAGATCGATGCAGACGAGATTGCCGAGATCGCTGTCAGTGGTGCACTCGGGTGAACGTTGTGACATTTGATGACGTAATCGAAGCTGGCAGAGAAGTGGCAGAAACGCTGCGAATGGTTGAAGGGTCCATAGCGGTGTCTGAGTCAGCAGCTGGGGGACTAATTAATGCAGCTCTTGTAGCTATTCCTGGAGCAAGCGACTTCTACAAAGGCGGAATGATTGTCTACACAAGCGCCGGCCGAGATGTCTTGTCTAGGGCCGAACCCTTGCCAAAAAATTTGAGAGGCGCAACTGAAGACTTTGCGGTGGTTCAAGCCGATCGAGCTAGACGGCTATACGGGGCAGACTGGGGTATAGGCGAAACAGGCGCAACCGGACCTGCAGGTAATCCATACGGAGACCCCCCAGGTGTTGGTTGGGTTGCATGCAGTGGAGCCATTGATGCGACGGTCGAATTGAACACCGGGCTTAATGAGCGCAAGTTGAACATGTACGCGTTTGCAATCGCTGCTTTAGAACTGACGGTTCGGACAATAAAGGCGTAGATTTTTGGTTGTGGAACACGTACCTCTCTCAGTTCTCGATCTAGCGACTGTTTCCAGTGACGCGACAAGCGCTCAGGCACTAGCGGAAGCAACACAGTTAGCTACTGCGGCGGAAGAGCTTGGGTATTCGAGATTCTGGGTAGCTGAACATCACAATATGAACACGGTTGCTAGTACTTCGCCGGCGGTTCTCATCGCCCATGTAGCTGCATCCACTAAGCAGATCAAAGTGGGATCTGGCGGAGTAATGTTGCCGAACCACGCACCTCTAGTGATCGCTGAACAGTTTGCTTTATTAGAAGCGCTTCACCCCGGCCGCATTGATTTAGGGATTGGGCGAGCTCCAGGTAGTGATCGACAAACAATGGCGGTAATCAGAGGATCCGCTTCGGCTCTATCTGTCGAAGATTTCCCGCGCGATTTAATTGATGTGATGGGGCTGCTCGGAGATGTGAGAACAGACCATGGGTTGTGGAACAAGTTCTCAGCCACGCCCGTAGCGACTTCTTCTCCCGACGTGATCCTGTTGGGATCCAGCGGTTTTAGCGCGCAACTAGCAGGTGTATTGGGGCTCCCATTTACCTTTGCTAACCATTTTGATACTGGTGGCACCCTTGAAGCAATCCAGATGTACCAAGAGGCGTTCCGTCCGTCACCTGCGCTAAGCGAGCCGTATACCATCGTTTCAGCATCAGTAATGGCGGCAACAAACACCGAAGATGCAGAACGGCTCGCGGCGCCGAGCAGACTGAGGAAATATGGAATGCGTAGTGGCCGCTTTTGGTCGCTAGTACCACCCAGCGAAGCTCTGTCGCACCCTGAATGGAGTCAGGCTGCGGCAATGCCAAGTAACGCAATCAACGGAACTGCCGAAGAGGTAGTAGAAGGCCTTGAAGACCTAGTGAGACAAACACAGGCCAATGAACTATTCCTCTACTGTTCAAGTTTTGGCTTGGAAGAACGCCTGATAAGTCTTGAGCTCATAGCAGAACAGTGGGGTCTCAAGGCAAGTCGGAACCCTAAAGTGGCACTGGCTCCCCGGTAGAAATGAACAAAATCACCTCCCTGGGCACCCATTTTGGGCCGTACCGAATTGAAAGCAGCGATGATGAAATTGTGGCCGTTCATGGCCACGAACTAGATCCGTCACCGTCAGGAATTGGTCAGGCCTACCTCCATCGGTCAGAACTTCGCGTTCTTCGTCCATCGGTCAGAAAGTCGTGGTTAGAGGGAGGCCCGGGAACTCGTAGCGACCTACGAGGGAAAGACCCGTTTGTCGAAGTCGAATGGGATCAGGCGATAGCCCTAGCTTCCGACGAGCTAAAACGAATTCGAACTACCCATGGACCCCAAGCACTTTTCGCAGGTTCTTATGGATGGGGGTCCTCTGGTCGAGTTCACGCCCCAGGAGCGCTTCTATTTCGCCTGCTCCGGATGTATGGAGGATTCACTGACGTCTGGGGCACCTACTCCTCCTCAGCAGCTGAGGGAATTGTTCCTTACTTCCTTGGAATGAGGTACCACGCAGCTATAGGCAGAGGGACAAGTTGGTCAGTGATCAGCCAACACACCGACCTTTTCGTTTCCTTCGGAGGTCTCCGCCGCTCTAACACTGAGGTGACATATGGGGGACAAGGCACCCATCACACTGAAGAGTGGATGCAAAAGGCGAAGTTAAACGGAACTGACTTCTTAAATGTAGGACCTCTCCGCGATGATATTGACTCGCAAATTGAACCTCGTTGGCAGCCCATCCGACCAGGCACTGATGTCGCATTCATGCTCGGGTGTATCCACACCCTGATATCTCAAAATCGGATCGACAAGAACTTTGTTGATACATACGTCCATGGTTGGCAGAAATTTTCTGACTACGTGATGGGCGAGTCAGACCAACAACCTAAATCTTCGATCTGGGCATCAAACATTACTGGTATAGAACCGGCTGCTATCGAAGAGCTAGCCCAAGAGATGTCCAATCGACGGACATTGATCAATGTCGGATTATCGATTCAACGAGCCGACCACGGGGAGCAGTCCTATTGGGCTGCTACTGCACTCGCCTGCGCATTAGGTCAGATCGGCCTTCCAGGTGGCGGAATTGCTTTCCCATTTGGAGCACAAGGGAACGTAGGTGCGGGTCAAGTTCGCAAAAGAGTTCCAGGAATGCCAGTTCCGCCAAGACCCCAAGGCCCACCAGTAATCTCAGTTTCCCGGTTCCGAGAGCTGTTGGATCACCCGGGAGCGGCCTACGATTTCAATGGCGAGTCGGGTGAATTCCCAGATATTAAGATGGTGTGGTGGGCCGGTGGAAACCCATTTCATCATCATCAGAACTTGACCCAGTTAGCGTCGGCCTGGGAGCGTCCCGAGACAATCGTGGTTCAAGAACCGTTTTGGACCCCAACAGCGCGACGCGCGGACATAGTTTTTCCGTCTTCCACGCCATTGGAACGAAACGATATTGGGGGAGCTGAAAATCTATTGATCTCTCATGGCCGCGCTGTGGATCCTCCAGGAGAAGCACGCGATGACTATGAAATCATGGCGATGGTGGCAGCTCAACTCGACCTAAAGGACCAGTTCACAGAAGGACGAACCGGAGATGAGTGGGTCGAGGTTCTATACGACTTGTTCAGAGCCGAAAACGACTGGGCCCCTAACTTCGAGAAGTTTCGAGAAGTTGGGTACTTGCGTTACCCAGAGATGGGCGAGATGGGCGAAAATGAACAAGTATTTTTGAGCGAGTTTCGTAATGACCCTATTAATCATCCATTAGGTACCCCGAGTGGTTGCATTGAACTGTGGTCCGAGACCATTGCCGACTTTGAGTACGAAGACTGCCCACCGCACCCAGCGTGGATGGAACCGTACGAACGTTTGGGTGGCAGTAACTTTGATCAATGGCCCTTGCATCTAGTCTCAAACCAGCCCTCAGTTCGTATACACAGCCAATACGACCACACAGAACCCAGCAAGGGATCCAAAGTAGGGGGTAGAGAACCGATCCGAATTCACCCGGATACGGCCAGAGACCGGGGCGTATCTAACGGTGATGTAGTGCGAGTCTTCAACGACCGAGGCAGCTGCCTCGCTGGAGCTGTCCTTGATGATGCGTTGATGCCCGAAGTTGTTCAGCTGTCAACTGGAGCTTGGTATGACCCCGACCCAGAAGGAATGTGCAGAGCAGGGAACCCTAATGCTTTGACTCGCGACAAAGGAACTTCAAAGCTGGCACAAGGACCATCAGCTCACACTTGCTTGGTAGATATCGAACTTTTCGTAGGAGTTGCGCCACGTGTGGAGTCCTACGATCCACCTCAATTCATTGAAAACCAAGAAAGAGGACGAAGAGATGGCAGATGAAAAGCCTTCGGCTCAAGAATGGCTAACCGGTTTAGCGGGAAAATTGTGTCTCGATTCGCCAAACTCAGAAGAGATTGAGAACCTCCTAAACCTTGCAGGCATCGCCGCCCACAGCTCTGAACGGATAGCTGCGCCAATAGCGTGCTGGATGATTGGCGTGGCGGAAATAGAACCTGCCGAGGCGTTAGCTTTAGTCCAAAAATACGAGAGTGAACGCGTCGGGTAAAGCATTGGCTTTTGCATTCCTAATGCAATCTCTTTATGGGAAGGGTCGAGTTCCTGGTTTGGGAATACCAAAGACCCCTGCACCCGAATGCGGAGGCCGTTCTTGGGTTGAAGTTGGTTAGTTGTCCAATCCTCTTTGTGTC
>Ga0066850_10001155_pt1 | contig 13973 bp, 11 predicted proteins | sample ETNtaG_4_FD_67282 | JGI IMG/M metagenome (GOLD analysis project Ga0066850, IMG submission 67282) | Marine microbial and viral communities from oxygen minimum zone, Eastern Pacific Ocean - ETNP201406SV67 | ecosystem: Environmental > Aquatic > Marine > Oceanic | place: Pacific Ocean: Eastern... | reverse complement strand
ACGCTCCCAATCACTGCGTTGTCCGTGGCACGGTCGATCTTGCTCGGATCGATAGTCCCCTCCAAGGCACTCCAGTAAGTCGAAAGAGCGGAACGTGCCTCCTCCATGGCAGCCTCGTCCTGCTGCTCTCTAGTCAGGCCGTCCTCGTCGTTTACGAAAACCATCACCGTCCTAGGCATCATCCTCCTGGCCCAGGGCCCGCCGTCCTTGTGGTATGTTCTCTTCATGCGCTCGTGAGTGCCCTCGATGACATTAGACGGAGTGATGCTGAGGTTGAATACCTGAACCGGCCTGAACCTGTTCACCTTCTCCTGGAGGTTCGGGTCGTGACTTCCTATCACCAGGTTAAGCAGGTCCCTACGCCAGTCTTGGGGGATGGTCTTGATGTCCTCGAAAACGTACCTGTTTCCTAACTCGATAGATTCAGGTGGGGATTCTAGTCCATGTTGTCGGACTGCTGCTCTCTGGACTCCCTCCCAATCTTCATCAGTCCTGAAGTTGGACCTGGTTAGGTTTGTCGCTGGTATCGTTTCGCTCGACACGACCTCCCCATTCAACAGCCTGAGGAATATCTCCGATGCCTCCGAGAAGATCTGTCCCCTCAAGGCAGGCCAAGCCGCCTCCTCGATCGCGTCACGAGGGACGATGCCGTAGGGTCTTGCCATGAACTCGAACCGTCCCGCTGAGAAACCAATGTGCAGCTTCCTCTTTTCGTTTGGATCCATCCCGTGGAGTGCAAGGAATGATCCAACCCTCTCCGCTTGGGCTATCGGGCCACCAGAGGCTAGGATGGCCATCACAGCGCTACCGACATCCATTCTCTTCGTTCTGGAGAACATCTCACGAGCTACTTGGAAGAAGTCAGTGCACAATCCGACCTCGCCCGGGTAATGGGGGACTACCGGGTTCAGGTTCCTCTTCTGGACCTCTGTTGAGAGATGAGCCTGAGCCACCCAACCGACACCGAAACCCAACTCGTCGGCAAGGACTACTTGGTCGAAGAAGTTCGAGAACATCTCGCTCTCTGATGGCTTGAACCCAGAGGTATCCGGGGTCTGAGAAATCGAGAAGAAAATATCGAACTCCATTTGACCCCTCAAATCGAGCGCATTCGTCCGCCATCCACTGCTAGGCTGATGCCTCGGACGCCACTGCTGCTTGGTAGGCATAGCCATGTGACCGCAGCAGCGGTTTCCATGGGGTCGATTAAACGCTGGATTGGGACGCTTCCCATCCATCCATCCTGGACGTCATCAACCGGTCTCCCAGTTCGTTGGGAAATTGATTCAGCCAGTGAGCCCAGTCTGTCCGTGTCGGTGAAGCCGGGCAAGATGTTGTTGATGGTTATGCAGGGGGGAAGCTCCCTAGAGAGAGACTTGGCCCATGACGCCATCGCCCCTCGGAGGGTGTTGGAAAGTCCAATGTTGTCTATTGGTTCCCTGACCGATGTTGAGATGATGTTCACTATTCTTCCAGTACCCTCTGATTCCATTTTTGGGACCAGTGCCTTAGTGATTGTGTGCGATGCATGAAGGTGCCTTCGAAAGGGCCCCTCGAAGTCCGCTAACTCGTTTTCTAGGAGTGGTCCCCCCGGCGGTCCTCCAGAATTATTCACGAGTATGTGCACGACGCCCAAATCAGAAACAACTTCTAGGACTGCATCCAGATCTTCGAGATCTAGTTCAATCGCCCTGTGGCCGTCACCATGCATCTCCTCGATCAGGGAGTCTAGGTCGGCAATTGTCCTAGCACAGGCTATGACTCTGGCACCTGCCCTCGCCAGCATTATGGCGCATGAACGACCTATTCCTTTCGAAGATCCACAGACCAGGGCGGTCTGCCCCTCCAGTACCCCCTCCGCGAAAGGAAAGTCTTCACCTGCAAGCCCACCTCCCATCTAATCACCTAGTCCGAGTAGTGCGCATAAGTCTGGTCCCTAAGTTTCTGTCGGACCACTTCGAGCACTTCTTCTGGGGCATTTCGGAAGGTTGGATGCTCTCCTTGCCCTTGCGGTCTTCTTATTTCGGGCCATTTGCCTTCATCGTAGGCCACCAAGGCCTCCTTCATGAGAACTCCAGAGAGAACTAGTGTTTGATAGCATAGATCCTCGTAGGACATCCCTCTCTTTACCGGAAACTCCCTCCTCATCAGAAGATCCCCGGTATCTATGCCATTATCGCAGAAGTGGGTGGATGCCCCTATGGGTATGTCATGGAATACAGACCATGCAGGAGATGCTGAACCACGACAATCCGGAAGTAGACCCGGGTGGGAGTTCACTACTCCATCGGAAGGTAAATCGAGAATCTCCCCCCTGATGATTCTAGTCCCACCGAAGACGATCAGGTCAAGCTCCATCCCTTCCAGATGAGGGATGACCTCTGGAGATCTGTGTACCAAGACGGAGACGATTTCTATCCCGTTCTCTTTTGCCTGATCTTCAATTGTGGGGGCGATCGGGTTCCCCTTGATTCTCTCGAGGAACTTCTCTCTCTCCTCGTCAGCTACTTCTGAGTCTTCCTCGATGATTACCTCTGGCACGAAACCCTCGGAAATGATCTGGCGCAGCATCTCCCTGCCGTAAGGATGCTCCTTCAGTAGGAGATATGCGAACTTCGGTTTGCCCATATTATCTGGACTTGGGAGGGGCCATTGATACCCTTAATTTTCGGTCAAGACATCTCAAATTCCGCTCCAGAGCCAAGGAATCCCCTCCCCAACCTTCAAAATAGGGGTTTGGCTCGCCCAGCTCGCTATGTCAATGGTTTACAACAGCAAGATGAAGGAAGCAATAAAGGCTGGCGGGTGCAACACCGCTGGAGACGCCGCAGGCGCTCTGAACGCAGCAGTAGAAGCTGCAGTTGCATCAGCAGTGGCTCGATGCGGCTCTAACGGCCGCAAGACGATCCGCGCACACGACATCGGAAGCGGAAGCTCCGATGCGAGTATGGTCGTAGCTAGCAGGGTCAAGGAGGCCTTCAAGGCACACGGCTGCAACACTGGCGGAGATGCAATGGGTGCAATGAACGCTCTAGCAGCGTCCGCTGTGTCCGACGCAGTGTCCAGAGCCCAGGCAAACGGCCGAAAGACCGTGCGCGCAAGCGACTTCTGAAGATCTTTAAAGATTGAATGAAGATATTACCCTCGGGTCCGCCCGAACGTAACCCTTGACGGATGCCCACAAAGAATATCGGGGCGTCCGTTAAGGGCCCAATCAAATCAAACAAACTCTTCTATAGTCTAGAGAGCTTAGAGTGAAAGTGGAGCCTCGATGGTTTCACAAGTGCAATTAATTCCGACTTGCCATGAAAGAAGAACCAGAAGCAAGACCAGCATCCCCCGGCGTCCAAGATAAGTTGGTCCCGGAGAGGGTCGTCGATGGATTGCCGACAATGTACTGCTTCGAAACTTGCCCATTCTGCTTCAAGGTCAAGGCACTACTTGGATCCAGGGGGGCCGAATATTCCAAGGTCGAGGTCGATCCCACGTTCAAGACTCAGTTGAAGTGGTCCGACTGGGGCAAGGTTCCGGTTTTCGTAGACATAGACGGGACCCAGGTGAATGACTCCAACTTTATCCTCCACTATATCGACTCAAATGGCCTCGAAAGCTTCCCTCGGCAGGGGGTGGATCCAGAGCAGGACAAGTGGATGGACTTCTCGAACAACATCCTTGGAAAGTCCATAGTGGCCGTGATCTATTCGTCTTACAGAACCTCAGTTCAGGCTCTTGATTATGTCACTAGAGTCGATAATTTCTCGTTCGGCAGCCGTCTTGTAAACAAGTGGATGGGCGGATTCATTATGCGCATGGTGGGAAAGAGCAGAGCCAAGATGTTCGAACTCCCACCCCGGGAGAACCTGCAGCATCAACTAGACAAAATGTCCGAGGGCATTAAGGGGGACTTCTTTGGAGAAAAAGAGCCAAACGGTGCAGATTTCGCAAACTTCGGCATATTACGCTCGATGCAGGGACTCAATGGCTTCGATATTATTGAGAACCATCAAACTGTCTCTGGTTGGTATTCCAGGATGCAGAATAATTCCGGGGTATTCTAACAGCTACGCTTACAATACTACTTCTTCAGCCAGAATTAGGATTTATGCGGCGGCCTCAATTACCGTGTGGTGGTAATCGCAAACCTCATCAAATTCGTTCAACCATCTGCAATTTACAACCAACTCTACACCTCTTGCGGTCTGCTTTCTTGCAGCGACTATGTGCTGGTCTTCGTTTTTACAAAACGGACATCTCAAAATCACGATGTCGCCTGCCTTCTTGATACGGCTACTTCGAATCTCCTCTCTTTTCTTCTCCAAGCCATCATCGGCTGCAGATATTTTCCTATACATTTGGTAGGATATGCTTAGAAATGCAATTACAGCCGATATTTCAAACTCAATCTGACCTCTGGAACCCGGTAAAGAACTACTACTGATGATTGAAACGCCATTGCCAATAAGTCCACCGGAGAAGATACCTGCAATGAAAATGGGTATGATCTGCCTCAAGTGCATTCTGAAGAAGAATGTTAGGAAGGTGGTGGAAGCCAAGGCAATGCCCGACAAAGCCGCGTTGGAGATGTTTGGAATGGCCGGGAGCTCTTTGATCAACTCAAGCAGGTCAACATCCTTGTAATATTTCATGTAATCATAGAACAGCACTATTCCAACAGTAGGGCCTAGGACGATGATGTAATATTCGGCAACCTTGGCTCCAGTGTAGCCATATACGCCCCCAAGTACAATACCTGCCCACATTCCCTGCGAACCCTGGAACTCTCCTAGGAGGCTGCTCCAAATCCAGTATCCCACAATTGCCCCGAAAACTACGAAGAATCTGTATACGCGGCGATTTGTCCTTTTGTGTTTTGGATCACGAAAAAGAAACATTCCAGCGGCAATCATCAATGCCCCGATGATCTGTTCCACGAGCCCGAGTAAGGAGACCGAGTTATTACTGACTTGGTTAATCAGAAGAAATTTCGAACTTCCGGAAATCACATTTCAAATTGATAAACCCATACTAATGCGGAAGTTCGTGACTAAAATTTCTGCTGTGGATCTGTTTGGCATGTGGGCTGACTCAGGTCGCGATAAGGGCATGGAAGATGGCCATTCAGCCAGTGTGGAAGAGATGATCAAGTACGCAATCAAGAGAACCCCGCAGAATTTCACCGCAATAGATGTCGGTTGTGGAAATGGATGGGCCGTTAGGAAGGTGGCGAATGAAAATAACTGCTCCCTCAGTCAAGGGGTCGATGGTTCCGAATCCATGATTAGTAAGGCAAGGTCAATTGATCCGGAAGGGAAGTATTTTGTTGGAAAATTACCAGGTTGGTTGCCCCAAAAAAAAGTAGATCTAGTTTTGAGTATGGAGTTCATTTACTACCTGGAAGATCCATTGTATTTCCTCCAAGAATTGTATGACAGCTGGTTGTCCCCAGGAGGAACTGCAGTCATTGGCTTAGACCACTATTCAGAGAATGAAGCCAGCCTGTCTTGGCCCGATTCGCTAGGCGTGCACATGACAACGATGTCGATAGTAGAATGGTCACTTGGTTTGATGAATGCAGGATTCATCGATGTCGATAGCTATCAAGTGAACTCCTACGACGAAAACCCCGGTACCTTGGTACTGATCGGTACTAGGCCATGAGGGACTCGCCCCCTATTCCACTTCTACGACTTGAATTGGGATTCCCATGCTACTAGCTCGGTCGATTACTACTCTAGTCCACTTGCTAGTGGGCGAGGGCATAGCTAGGATGTGACTTGCCGAATCCAGAATCCTTTCCGTTAATGAGTTCGGAGCTTCGGCTCTATTCCTATCTATCAGGCTCCTCCGGGGATCACCCCACTCTTCCGAGAAAATGGCTATTGGGGTGAGATTATTGTCTGCCCATCGTTCTGCCATGTAATCGACACCACTTGCTCCCCCTACGATAATTAGGTCCGGATAACTATTCTCTGAAATCCATTTTTCCAACGAAGATTCGAACACCTCAAAGTCGTAGAAACGACTGCTCCCAACGATAGCTAGATTGATTACGGAGCCATCGAGATTGAGATCTTGTCCACCCAAGTTTTCGACAACTTCCTGACCGGCCGGCTCCTCCACACGTTACCAAAGGAGTTTGCATGCATAAATGCTGTCAATCATTCTGCACGGAATCTTGTCTGGGCTCTGCCCTCAGGGCGTTACCCTGCTTCTGTCCCTGGGGAAGAGCACAACTTCCCTCACGTTTCCCGCACCGGTTAGGACCATCAACAGTCTCGCTACGCCCAACCCCCAACCTGCATGCGGTGGGGCTCCATATCGGAAACCATCTGTGTAAAATGTGAAATCCTTTGGATCAAGGCCTACTTCCCTCAGATTCTGCTCCAGTGCTTCCACCCGATGCTCCCTTGCTCCGCCGCTAGTCATTTCGTCCCTTCCGAAGTTTAGGTCGAAACCGCGGCTCAGTTGCCCTCCTGAAGAGCCCTCCTCGCCTTCCTTGTGATGTATGTAGAACGGCTTCATGGACATGGGCCATCGGGGGATGAAGTGGAATCCTGGGTGCTTTGAGGCAATAATGTCACAATGATGACTCTCAATATCATCGCCCCACTCAATTTCTCCCCCTCCTGATTTGACGATCTCTATCGCATCACAGTAGGGGATCCGTGGGAATGGAATACTCGGTACATCTACTGTAATGGGAGGCTTGTCTTGGGAGGCCCTGTATTCGTTCACGACTGCAATTAGGTCCATGTCGTTTTGAGAAATCTTGGTCCAGATGTGATTGATCATCCGCTCCTGGACCCCCATGACGTCTTCGTCGTCCATCCAAGCTCCTTCTATGTCGAACGAAACAAACTCGTTCAAGTGCCTGTAAGTGTCATGCTTCTCAGCCCGGAATGCCGGACCGATTTCGAAAACTCTCTCTAATCCACCAAGAACTGCAAGTTGCTTGTACAACTGAGGACTCTGCGAAAGGAATGCATCCGTCTCGAAGTACTTCATCGGAAACAGGTTCGTCCCACCTTCGGCTGCTGCTGCGATGATCTTTGGAGAGTTAATTTCCTGGAATCCCTCAGTTATCAAGTGCTCCCTGCCATATTGCAGTACCTTACTCCTGAGCTGGAACATCGCGTTTACATGGGCCCTCCTTAGGTCTAAGTGCCGGTTGTCTAACCTAACGTCTAGGCCAACATTCACTTCATCCGTCACCCCTACTGGCAGTGGGGTACCAGCCTCTGCCAGAATGGCGCCAGACTCGACACTGATTTCGAACTCTGCAGGTGGCTCAGGCTCTCCGTCAGCCACCTTGGGTGGGCGCTTTTTAGCCACCTTTCCCTTGACTTGAATGGTCGACTCTCTTGTGGTGGACTGAATAGCTTCGAATAGCCCTTCATCCATGTTATCCTTCTTGAGAAAGGCCTGTATCCTTCCAGTGCCATCTCTTAGCATTAGGAAGCAAATCGCACCCCTGCCCCTTACAGTCTCAGCATAACCTGCGACAGTTACCTCAGAACCAACCAACTCCTCTCCTTCGTCGATGACTTGGCCAATAGTATGGCTGCGATATGCCGTCGGCTTCCAGTTGGTACTGTCCCTCACAGTATCTCGTGACGGTCAATACCTATGAAAGGTTTTGAGCTCTCACTCACTCTTCTTCGTCCGCAACCTTGGCCGAAATAAGAAGAAAGGCAGTGTGCCCCATTGGTTGGTTTCCAGGTCTCACACCGCCCTTGCTGGCCTTGGTCCATCTTCTCTCAATTACCTCTCCACACCACTCCACGACTAGTCCCAGATTCTCACATTCCTTCCAAGACTTCTCCAACTGTGCACTTGTGGGGCAGTAGCATGCCACCCTTCCACCTATTCTGAGAAGTGGCTTAATCTCTTCAAGCACATTCCAAGGTTCAGCCATGTCTATGATCGCTGCATCAAGCGAGTCGCAAATTTTGGAAACGGAATCTCCCAGATTGCCTAAGTCACAATCAATGAGATGCCAATTGGGGAATTCAGGAAGCACCTGCTCTAGGCGGTTCATGTTTGAAGCGCCTACTTCAGCATGTTCGGCTCTATTTTCCACAGAGACGAGCGTTCCGGAACTGCCCATTACGCTAGCAAGGTGCATTGCAAGGCCCCCCGATCCGTGACCCCCTTCGAGTATTTTTGACCCCGTTCCAATCCCCATCCAAGATATAAGAAAACCCGCGTCTTTGGCTCCAATCACTTGCGCCCTCCGAAACATGTTCCTTCTGGCCTCTGGTAGTCTGGGATCTACAATCGACAGTGACTTCTGCCCGACTGTGATTCTGTCACCCGTCGAGTACCCATCCAGCAACTTCTCAGCATCGAATCTGCCCAGTCCCTTCACTTTGACTTCACCCGGAATTCTATGGACAAGGTAAGCCCTGCCATCATCCTCCCTAAGTGCAACCCATTCTCCGATGCTATCGCCCCGTTCCTCCGGAATAATGGGGGCCTTTCAAGTCATTCAAGACAAACAACCAATATTCTGCCCTATAGGGCGATGAGAATGATTATACTCGTTGCACCTTCTCAAAAATCGATGACTCCAGTCGTAAGACTAATTATCCAACCCTCTATCTGGGTTTCTCTAATCTTAATTTCTACCCCATTTTATTCTATGTTTGAGGACCCAGAAGAGGGCGGAATCGAGAGGGTCGAACTTGACCAGGAGATCGTAATTTGGTATGCCACGAGTCCCGGGCACTCTGTTTTCGGCGAGTATGTCGGGGCTCATTGGTGCGGACCCTGCATGAGCAGTGCTTCGCCCTCACTGGACAATCTAAAGACATCAAATCCTGAGGATTTTACCTTTGTTTCATTCTTCGAGTCAAATAGTGGAGGATGGCCTAGCGACAGTCCAATCAATCGGCAGAGTCACATCATGCAAGCATCATCCGGTTATCCGACATTCTCTTTTGCAGACAGTCAATCCGGTTCTTGCTTCAAGGTCGGCTCATCTGGAACCAGCTACTACGATAGTGACTTTTCTAACGGGGGTTGCATGAACGCAGGAGACTTTCAATTAGATCTCACAATGTCGCTAAACTCCACCACTGAAGAGGTCTCTATTACTCTGGAGTCGATCTACACTGGCCCCGACTCTTCAGTAGACGTCTATATCTATGGGGCCGTGACTGAGAAAGTAGGTGCCGATTCCTACGACAATGGTGTCAATCCCCATCACAATTGGAGAGGTTGGCTTCTGAATGACGACGACAGCGGATTCCAGATGATGACATTGTCACAGGGGACATGGGAGACTCAGACCTGGACTGCACCTCTGAGCCTAGTTAGAGCTGGCGGAGGCTACACCCAGTGGGAGAATTTCTGGCCAGTATTTGCCCTCATGGACGGGCCCCACACCACATACAACGAGTTCTTGGTGGCAATTGATCTGGATATGGGCCCATTGGTCGACGTCGGCATATTGGAATTCGAAGTTGAGAACACTAACCTGATGGAGGGATTCATCCCGGGTGACACATTACAACTATCAGCTAGAGTTTCGAACAACGGTGTCGAATCTTACTCAGGAGGGGGGGACTTGGGCGTCTACCTGATCAGCGGCTCCGATGAAATCCTCCTCGGAGACCAGCCAATTGGCAATATTGGTATTGCGGGCTCATTCCTTTTCCAGATGAACTTTGACACATCCGATATCAATGCTGTAACATCGGGAGTTTCAACTTTCAGAGCTAAGCTAGTTGATATGGAGGGGGATCGCAATTCATCGAACAACGTTCTGGATGAGGTTGCGATGCATGACCTGCCTCCAACGGCATCTCAGCCAGCTGCCACCACTGCTACAACTTTCGAGCGAGGCGACTCAGTCCAGTTCGAGTCTTCTGCACTTCCAAATGACTTAGTCGACGATATTTTCACAATGACCCCCCTGATGGAGTACTCCAAATCAGGATCAGAAGTTTGGGAGTCAACGTGGTTCTCAGAGCCGGAGATTGTTGGTTCTGGGGCAAATGCAATTTATATTCACACATTACAAACCCCACCCAATGCAGATTCTGGAAAGTACGACACTAGGATCATGTGGGAGGACTCTGCAGGTCAGCAGAGCCAATGGCTGGTAACAAACGAGGCATTTGAACTAAGCAATGCCCTCCCAAGGGTACTGGGTAGCAATGATGCCGGATTCGTCGGGATCCCCACCGTAAAGATCGATACTTCGGAAACCGTATCTCTGATGGGCCTAGTCAGGGATGCAGAGACTCCATTGTCTATGCTCACGATCACCAGTGATGATCCGGAATTCATTTCATGGAATCCAGCAATGGCTGAGATTACGGTGCAGTTTGATACAATTCAGGGTGACTCTATGGGTAATCCAATACCTCAGGGAGTCTTCATCAACATCGACGATGGAGAGGATGTAAACAGTGGGATGCTAATGTTCAACGTAATCGAGAACGGAGCGCCCCGGTGGTCTCCAATACCCACTCAGGCAGTCTTTGAGGGGGGATCCGCAAGCTTAATTCTGACAGGTTTCCTATCAGACTCAGATGATGATGGGAATCCGACATCGACATCCGAACTTTCGCTCTCTATTATCTCCAACAGCAATGAGGATCTGATTCACGTATCAATCGAAGATCAAACAGTTACAGCAATCACCGCAGACCATGACCTCCATGGCGTGGCTGAGGTGGTGTTAATGGCAGATGATGGGACTAAGTCATCCCAGACTTCTGTTGTTTTCTTCGTGATAAACGTCAATGATGCCCCAGGAATCGATATTTCCAGCCTACATGGATTGACTATGAAGTCCGGTGAAACTGCATCTATTGAGATCCTTCCTCTGATTTATGATATCGATGATCCAGAAGATGAGGTTTGGGTCGATGTGGATTCTTCAGTTCCCGGAGCGGCGCAATTCGACCATGTCAATGGGATCCTAAACATGCAATGGGACGAACCAGGAGAGCACAACGTCAAACTAACACTAATTGACAGCCATGGTGACTGGAGTTCTTCACAGTTCATTGTTACGATTCTTGATGCAAAGACAATAACTTGGAACTCTGAAACTCAGCAGGGAGATTTGGAGATCCAATTGGACGATTTTGTCATAGGTTCTGATCCGACAGTGACTGTTGCCAACATCGGGGGAATTGAATTCGTTCAGGTTCAGGTCCGATGGTCAATCTGCAATGGAATTGTAGGGATTTGCCATTCAGCAGGCGCATCCGAGGGACTCGAACCCTTCAAGGCAATTTCATCCGATGGATCCGGCCTTTCGATTGGAGACTACCTAACACTATCTGTCAGAGGAATTGATGGCGAGGGATGGGATTGGGAGACTTCAGAGCAATTGGACATTTTGGTCCCCACTGTAGAAGAGCCCGAACCAGTCAACCCAGTCGTCGAAGATGATGAGGATTTAGAATCGGATCAGCAATCCGAGGGGGAGAGCAGCGGCCTATCTAGCATGGAAATTGTCGTTGGTATAATGGTTCTAGTGCTATTTGTGGGGGGCGGGACCATGGTTGGCCTTTACTTCTCCGGAGTGATAGGTGGCGGGCCCAGTGGCAATCCCAGAAATACAGGCCCACGAAATCGAGAACACTCTAGAAGACGCCAAGAAACTCACTCACAAGACACCCAAAAGCCTCCTGAGGACGTACCAATCGACTTCGAGCAGCAAGAAGAAATCTACCCCCCACTGCCAGAAGGTGGATTGCCACCGGGGTGGACTCTCGATCAATGGAAGTACTACGGCGAAGAGTGGCTTGAGAGGCAGAACTAGGGTAAACTCTACTCAGACCTCTTAGACGCACCTTCAAGAAGGTGCTACCAGCAGGAAAGTCCCCGAGGGGTAGCATGACAGATCAGGATAAGTCGGACTCGGAAGAACCCCCAGCCCCAAGCGATCCCCTAGAATCATGGGAAGACGGCTCTGCATTCGGAGTCTCTGATGACTCCGATCCAGTATGCGAGACCCCTGTCGAGGAATGGATTCAGGAGTTGGATTTTGAATCAACTGATCAAGTCCCCATTCCCCCTAAGCTTGTCGATCAAGTGATAGGTCAGGAAGCAGCTTCAATTGTGGTCAGGAAGGCATCCGAGCAGAGGAGGCACATGATAATGGTCGGCGAACCTGGAACAGGCAAGTCGATGCTAGCCAGGTCTATGACCGAGTTCCTTCCACCCGAGCAGCTCGAGGATATACTCGTATACCGGAATCACGAGGACGAGAATGAGCCGAAAGTGCGAACAGTTCCTGCTGGGCGTGGCTCGAGGCTAATTGCCGAACGCAGAGCACATGTGCGCCAGCAGAGGGAGAGAACAAACAGGACACTACTTTTCATCGCCTTGGTCGTTGGTGCTGCCCTACTGCTGGCTACGATCTCATCCGGGGAGATACTTACCTTCATCTTCGGGTCCTTCATCTTGGTCTTTGGATACTTCTTCCTGAGGACTAGGCTAACTGCTGGAGACGAATCAAATATTCCTAAACTTCTGATTAAGCATGAAAGGAGCGACGAGCCTCCTTTCATCGACGCTACGGGAAGTCTCGCTGGAGCCCTTCTAGGGGACGTCAGACACGATCCATTCCAATCCGGAGCGGACCTCGCGACACCGGCACACGAGAGGGTCGAACCAGGTGCAGTCCACAGAGCCAACAAGGGCGTACTTTACATCGATGAGATTCGGATGTTGAGAATGGAGGAGCAGCAGGCCCTACTTGTCGCAATGCAAGAGAGGGAGCTTTCGATAAGTGGGCGCTCAGAGAGATCCTCTGGCGCACTTACCAAGTCAGAGCCGGTTCCGACAGATTTCATATTGGTGGCTGCAGGAAACCTTGACAGCATCCAGAATATGCACCCAGCTCTAAGAAGCAGAATTAGGGGCTATGGGTATGAGGTCTATGTCAATACCGACATGAGGGATACTGAGAGGAACAGGCGCAGACTAATCCGATTCATCGCACAGGAAGTCAGGAATGAGATGACTAAGGATACCGGAAAGTCAATTCCTCACTTCGACAAGAGCGCCATCTCCCTTATCCTAAAGGAAGCCCAGAGAAGGAGTGGAAGAAGGGGTAAGCTCTCATTGAGGCTACGTGAATTAGGTGGTCTAGTGAGGATCGCCGGAGACTTGGCAGCGGAGGAATCATCGACTCTGACACAATCAAAACACGTCATTCGTGCTAGAGCTATTGCTAAACCCCTGGAGCAGCAAGTTGCTGACCGCTATCTTGAGAGGCAGTCGGAGTACTCCATGTTAGTAAATGAGGGAACTAGGGTCGGCAGAGTGAACGGCCTCGCAGTTCTTGGAGCAGACACTGGACTCTCCGATTATTCCGGAGTGGTCCTACCCGTGGAAGCCATGGTGACTCCGACCCAGGGCAGGTCTGGACAGGTAATCGCTACTGGGGGGCTATCTGACTTGGCCAAGGAGAGTGTCACTAACATCAGTGCGGTTGTGAAGAAGCTAACTGGCAAGGATATCAGGGATTTCGATCTCCACGTTCAATTTCCGGGCACCCACAACGTGGATGGGGATAGCGCATCGATTACTATGGCCACAGCGATCATTAGTGCCTTCGAGGGCGTTCCCATAGATCAAAATCTGGCTATGACTGGCTCTTTGACTGTCCGAGGCGAAGTTCTCCCAATCGGTGGTGTTTCGGCTAAGATAGAGGCAGCAGCCAAGTCTGGAATTAAGCGAGTAGTGATTCCCCGATCCAATTTGAACGATGTCCTCATAGATGAGAAGTATGAATCCCAGGTAGAGATTCTTGCAGTTGACTCACTTGACGAAGTCCTCGAGTATGCATTAGTTGGCAAGGAGGAGAAGATCAGCCTTGTTGAGAGACTAGCTAATGTGATTGATACAATCTCCACTGGGACAGACACGCAGCCATCTGCTTGAACTCACCAATCTTGAAGTGCCACTTTCTATAGCGGTATAGGTGACAATGTCATCTAATCAGC
>Ga0066850_10001153_pt1 | contig 13979 bp, 20 predicted proteins | sample ETNtaG_4_FD_67282 | JGI IMG/M metagenome (GOLD analysis project Ga0066850, IMG submission 67282) | Marine microbial and viral communities from oxygen minimum zone, Eastern Pacific Ocean - ETNP201406SV67 | ecosystem: Environmental > Aquatic > Marine > Oceanic | place: Pacific Ocean: Eastern... | reverse complement strand
TTTGTTTTTCTTCATTAATCATTTGAATTCACAACTCATCATAATTTCTGTTAGACATGCCAACAGGTTGATCTCTTGGTCAGGAACAATAGGAATACTGTTCATGTATTTGGCAATGATTAAAACTGCTTCAGGAATAGAAGAAGGTTTCAATACATCATACAGACTATCATAGATCTTACGCATTACCATCGTAGGATCATTATCCATATGTTGTACTACCCAGTTTTTAACTGTGGTAAAATCTTTCTTCTTTAATGCCGTAAGCAAACTATCAAGATTAACATCAGCAACATCAACAAGAATAGCTGAGTCAATGGATCCACTAGCAGAATAGCGTTGACACTCATTAATAAGCCTACGCCAGTCAGGATAATACCTCCTAACAAGTTTAGCCAAAACTTTATCTTCAAATTTAACATCTTCTTTTGTAAGAATAGTTTGAAGGCGATTAAAAAACTCACCTTGTATCTTTACTGCTTGATCATTTTTAATCCTAAAATCAACAACCGTGCATCTAGAATGCAGTGGTTCGATGATCTTGTTAATGAAGTTGCATGTGAAGATAAAGCGACAGTTGCCATGAAACTCCTCCACAGCAGTCCTCAGGGACAGTTGCACGTCATTGGTTGTGTTGTCTGCCTCATCGATGATGACCACCTTGTGGGACGCACCAGAGGTCAGAGAGACAGTCGTGGCAAATTGCCTTACGCGGTTCCTCACGGTGTCTAGGAAGCGTCCTTCATCAGATCCATTGATCACGATGTAAGATGCACCAATCTCCTCACACAATGCCTTAGCAATTGTGGTCTTACCTACACCAGCAGTCCCAGTAAGTAAGAGATTAGGCAATTCGCCTTGAGCGACGAATCCTTTAAATACATCCTTGATAGTCTGTGGGAGTATACAGTCATCTGTTAATTTTGGTCGATATTTTTCGACCCATAAAAATTCTTTACTCATTCAGATTCTCTAGAGATTTACTTAGGTTCAAGGGCAATGTAATAAGTTAGATCAACATCAGTATTAACCCACTCTGAGATTAGATGTTGAGATACTTTAACCGTGTAATCACCAGGTAATACACGAATGTTTTCAATCTTAAGATCAAGAGAATAGGTACCAGTAGTACAACCTGCCACGGTGAGATCGTAAGTATTACTGGTATCATTTTCTTTGTCCCTAAGGATAAGTTTAATTTGATCAGAACCTTCTTCAGAATAAAAAGTAAGATCAGGTAAACTATAAACTGCAGATGCTTTTTGTAAAGCTACAAGATCATCAGCAGAAAGATTAAACTCTACATCAGAACCAGGAAATTTCACATTCTTTTCTGGTGCAGACTTTAGCGTAATCTCTGGATCCGAAAAATAATATTTAGCAGACTGACGACCGCCACGGATGTTAACAAAATCGCTACTGGTAAATTCCAATTGAGGATCATTAAACAAAGAGATACCACTAAGAAACTGACTGAGATCATAAATTGCGAAGTCAGAAGGAAATACTTCTTCGCCAGTGAATTTCGCGAGAATGTTTTCTGCATTGCTAATAGTTCGTACTGTACTACCCTGTCGAAATACGATAGAAGAGTTAATGGTAGAAAAATTCTTGAGTACATCAAGTGTTTTTCTAGAAAGGATTACCTTATTTGTCATAATCTACTGAGAAAGGTGTAGGGTTGTTAGCGTTAATCTGATCTGCTTTAGCTTGCTTGTCACTAAAGTGACAAAGGAGAATAGCGTAATGGGCAATCTTAATAATGTCCTTACGTGTTGTACCCTTCCTATCATAACGTGAAGCATATTTCAAAATGTTAGACCTACAGAATGCTTCAGCATCACCAACAGAATCAATAAGATCTAATGTTTGGATCCCATTCTTACTGTAGTGAGCACTGTAGGTGCTAGAGATATAATCTGAGATCTCCTTAAGGATCTCACCTTCATTGTACTTCAATTTTCACTCCATACATGATCAATGTCACTATGGTAGCATTGAAATTCATTTCCGTCAAGGTCAATCACATTAATTTTATGTGTTGCCTGCCATGTGTTGCCACTATCACCAATGATACGGACACTCCTACCGTCCTTAAGACGGATGATGTGTCCTAGGTATCCATCAAACGGTTTGGTCATTTGTTTCTTCCTCGTTTGTTTGAACGTCAGCATCGATCTTATCATAAAGTTCGATGAATGATTGTTTGGTTTCCTCGTCAAAACGATTAACACAAACTTTGATTGCTTTCATACGATCCTGCCAGATAGCAAAAGCACGAATGATGTGTACAAGTCTACGTGTAGAAATTACTTCATCAATACCACCATCTTTAAAAGTCTTACGGATGATGTCTGCCCAGTTAGCTAGATTAGTACAGAACTCTTCGTCAAGAACACCAAGATTACCTGCTGCTTTCTGTAGGATCTTAGTCTCAGTAACAGAAGTAGGATACTCTTGCTCAAAGGTTAAAGCAAATCTCTCAAGGAATGCTTCATTCAATACATTAGTACCGATGAACCTACCATCCTCAGATCCTTTACCCTTAGTATTAGCAGTAGCAATGATGTTGAAACCTGCTTTTGGTTCTACATAGCGACCAGTTTTCTTGAGGAAGACACCCTTACCTTCAAGAACAGATTGCAAACAAAGGATCTTGTTAGATGCAAGGTCAACTTCATCTAGAAGCAACACTGCTCCCCTCTCCAATGCTTCAATAACAGGACCGTTGTGCCAAGCAGTCTGACCATTTACCAATCTAAATCCACCGATAAGATCATCTTCATCAGTCTCAATGGTAATGTTGACACGAATGAGTTCCCTATTTAGAGCAGCACATGCTTGTTCTACAGAGAAGGTCTTACCGTTACCAGAGAGACCAGTGATGAATGTAGGGTAGAAGATCTTAGACTTGATGATCTTCTTGAGGTCAGCAAAATTACCGAAAGGAATATAGTTAGGATCCTTATCGGGAATAAGGTTTTGCTGAACAGCAGGAATAGCAGAGGGTGCTTGGTAAGTTTGCTCAAGTTTTTCTTGAACCGTAAGGTTCCACTTGCCAATACCCTGCTTATAAGTCTTAAGTCTCTTTTTAACAGTAGCTAGAGAACAGTTAAAATGCTCTGATGCTTCAAAGAGTTGTTTAGTGTTTACTTCAGTACCACACTGATCAGTAAGATATGTAACGAGGTCTTCAGTAGTAACGGGAACAGGAGCGAATGGCATAATGTGTTTTGTTTTCTTGTGTATGAATATAGTATAAGGCATCTGGTGGTCAATGCGACCACCTGTGTACCAGTTTGTCAACTGACATACTCTATGAAAGAATTCAGTAGCTTTTTATTGGTGGACTTACTAGCAAGCATCTTCTTGAATGCACGAGAGATCTCACCCTTCTTAGCACCAGACTCAACGTTCAACTCTGTGCTCTGATTTAAAGCATTGTTATTGATAGCATAAAGAGCACTGAATGCTACAGGATTAGGAATGATTGCAGACTTCTCTTTCTTCCACTGCTTTTGAATATCAGAGTATGACTCAAATGAACCATAGCGTTGAACAAAATTGGACAACTGACTACCCTGAAGAATACGGAATCCAATTACATTTACGCCAGAGTTACGATCACGAACCTGCTGAATAAAGACGTTAGTAACACTCTCATATTCAAACTCAGGATATACACGACCAGTCTGACGATCACGTAAGCAGTTACCCCAATCAATACGAGAAGGACGAACAATGTTTTCATCTTTGTGATCAACATATTGTTCTTTACCATAAGCAGATTGACATGCTTCACCATCAGTTAAGATACAAACATTAACTTTCTGTAAATCATTATTTTTCTTGAACTCAGGAATGATGTAATTAAGCATCACAATCGCTTCATTTAATGGTGTACCAGAAAGACCAACACCAATTGTGTTTCGATAACTACTGTAATTTCTATAGCAGTTTGCTTCCCTATACAAGTTCTTACACATACGCTCATAGTCACGAGCATTAGAACGTGAAGAAACAAAGTTCATCAAATGGAATTGATTAGAATCAATATAAAATTCATCCTTCTTTAATCCATCCCATTGACGATAGTAATCATAACTAAGATCTTCTAGAGTCTCACCTGCAGCATTTGCAATAGCACGTTTTGCTGCATACCACTCATTAGTAAAAGCATATACTTCAAATGGAATTTGAACTTTCTTACAGAATGAAGTTAAACTAATAAGTTGCTTAACAGTAGCTAACAACTCATTCTGCATAGAACCAGACCAGTCAAGGATAAAGATAAGACCATGATTCTTACCATCAGGAACAACAGTTACCTTTTTAAAGATGTCCTCATTATAGAGATAAGTATGTAACTTAGTAGTATCAAGTACACCAGTCTTAGATTCACCAGCACGAGAATAAGCGTCAGCAGACTTGCGGCACTCAAATTCTTTAACAAGATAATTTACTTCCTTTTGTGATGACTGACGAAACTCACGGTATGCATTATCAACATCATCATAAACACCTTCAATGTCAGATGCTTGACTGTCAATCCAATCGTGAAGAACACTCCAATCTACAAGGTGATTATCTAAATCAACTTTGTTAGGAATTTCAATATATCTAGTGTCGCGACCACCATAATTACGAGAAGAAAGATTTTCTGCTTTCTCATTGAAAGAACGTTGTGTTTCAGAAGTGTCTCCACCTTCAGAACCATCACCTTCTCCCTCTTCATAATCATCTGGATTGAAATCTGCATTAGATGTAGAACTCGCACCACCAAAGTTAGGTTGAATATCATTATCTGAACCTTCTTCAGATTCTTCCTCTTCAGATTCTACTTGATCTTCTTGATCTTGATCTTCTCCTTCACCAGATTGATAAGAAGAAGATGTAGAAATCTCAGCAACATGTTCAAACTCATTACTGAAATTATGTACGTCAACAGCTATCTGTAGAACTTCTTCAAATGTTTCTGCAAGATCAGTACGAGCAACAAATAATTTCTCCTCAATAGAGAAAGGAATAAGTGCATCAGCACCAACCTTAAAGTGAAGATTGATACGATCAATCAAACTAAGATTAGCAAGATTCTCACCATGAATATTAAAGAAATCTCTATCATTTAATTCTTTATAACCACCAGCAAAAGACTTACGAAGACCAGGATACTTACGCTTCATCAATTTCTCAATACGAGCATCCTCAATAACATTCACAAAGTCCTTAGGGCAGTCTGCAACATCAGTCCAGTCTTCATTAGGTGTGAACAATGCATGTCCAACCTCATGACCAACAAGCATATCATATACAATGTTGCTTGCTTTGTCCCAATTAGGAAGAGTCAAGACACGACGGTCAACATCAAAATATGCTGTAGGAGTTGACTTGTGCTCTACCACAAGGTTTTCTGTAGCTAGAAGTCGTGCTAGGTTTCCTTTGATCTCTTTTTTGATTGTGATCATGTGTCTCTGTGTCTGATGTATACATCATAACAAAGAAACGGACTAGCCAACCAGTCCGTGTGTCACTTCGTTAACTGTCACGTTGAGGGTTGAGTAGTTCTTGACCTTCTCCACAGAGATAGTACGGTCGAACTTATCGTCCATACCCTGCTTGTGACTGATGACAAACACTTTTGTAGTGTCATCAAAGTTACGTAAGATCCATCCTAGGTCAGATGTTCCAGATTGGTCAAGAGATCCGTCAAAGATCTCATCGAGTATGAGGAGGTTAGTATCCACGCTATTCTTAAGCTTAGCAATACTGCGCCAAGTGAGTAGAAGAGCGATATCAATACGAGCTTTTTCTCCCTCACTGAACGAATCATAGGAAAATACATCACGGTATCTGGATTTAATTATCTCATCAAAGTTCTCGTCAAGGGTAAAATTGACATAGAACTCCATCTTTTGTAAGAATTCGTTAATTAACTTATTCATAGTAGGAAGATAGGTTTTGATAATCCTAGTCTTAATACCATTATCTTTAAGGAGTTGACCTGCTGTTGCAAGAACATCACGATCAGATTTCAAAATAGCTTGCTGCTTACCCAGATCTTTCTTATCCTTGATAAGAGTTTCTAGTTTATTATACTCTGCTTTCTTGTCAACACTATCACCTTGCAGTTCTTTAATCTCTTCTTCAAGTGAATCCACTTGTTTGCGGATTGTCATTAACTGGAAGTTGGTTTGAGATACTGTCGTATTTAATTCATTAACCTCAAGTGATAAGGTGACAAACTTTTCATTTCTTTCTTCTTCCTCTTTGATAGCTGACCTAAGTTCTTCACACCCCACATTAATATCACTGACCTTACCTTTACCGTCACTTAGTTTTAAATCACGAAACTCTTTTGATATGTCTTGTGTACACGTAGGACACACATGGTTGTTCTCAAAGAACTCAAGTTCCTTCTTACATGTGTTCAACTTATGTGTCACCTTGATCAAGTATGTGTTCAACTTCTTCAATTTTTCATTGGACTTGGAATAGTCCTGCATTTCTTTATTAAGATTACAGATTTGTTGTGTCAATTCCTGAACATCTTCTGTACCTTGTAGCTCAGTCTTTCTATATGCAAATATCTTTTCTTCCTTACGATCAATTTCTTCCTGATTCCTTTTCTCTAAAGTAATCATAGTTTGCTTCTGTAATTCAATCTTGTCCCTTAGAAGATCAAGTTGATAATTAATCTCACGAACTTCATCATTGTTCTCACGCATCTTATCTTTAAGGAGAACATTCATAACAGAAAATACTTGAATGTCTAGAATGTCTTCAATAATATCACGACGCTGACCACCAGGCAGTTTCATGAATGGGACAAATGTAGATGATCCCAATACAACAATCTGCGTGAATGATTTGTAATTCATCTTGAGCACATTCTGCTCAAAGTTTTTCTGCTGTTCGTTTACAGAACTCTCTTGATTCCACAGTTGCCCATTACAATAGATCTCAAACTTGTTAGGTTTGATACCACGAATAACTTTATACTCTATCTTACCAATACGAAACTCAATCTCAACCAAACAATCTTTTTCATTGATACTGTTGGCCAAAGATCCTTTACTAATCTTACGGAAAGGTTTTCCAAACAGCGAAAAAGTAAGAGCATCCAAAATGGTACTCTTACCTGCTCCGTTGCTACCAACGATTAAATTTGTTCTACCTTCTTCTAGATCAATTTCACTAAAGACGTTTCCCGTAGAAAGGAAATTGCGCCACCTAATTTTCTCAAAAATAATCATTTAATCTGGATCATCGGGTGGTATTAAAAAATCGTCAGGTGTGATAATGGAAAATTTTTGACCACGGTCTTGACATGCTCCTATTATAACATGATCTTCCATTTCCACAACCTGCATTGGAGGATATTCATCGGCCTCCGCTTGCATCATCATCAAATATCTTGCTGCGTCATCGTTAGCTATGAAAATAGGAATGACCCTATTCTCTGATTCGTCAAACACAGAATATACACCGTCAGGGTGATCTCGTATTGTTAAGACAAACATTACACGACATTACAGCTTTCAATATATAGTGTCCTCATAAGGGACTTTAGATCTGTCTTGTCTACGGCGATCTCTACTTCATCAATGTATTCATTGAGAAGAGTCATTGTATCTTTAGTTTCAAGATCTGCATCTTCGATGTTGTCTGCGTCAACTAGAGTCTCAACAATTTTAACACCATGAGCACCTACGTTGTAAAGACGATCAACCAGTGTCTCGAACATCTGGTAATCCCGTTTCTCTTCAACGATAAGTTTGATGAACTTGTCCTTATAATCTGACACGCTATATTGGTTGTAGTCCGATTCGATGTCGTTGTAATAGAGCTTCTCAAATATTTCAAAGGGGTTCTCCACAAATCTGAGTCGATCAGTTTCAGTATCATAGATATGAAACCCACGCTTATCCTTGTAATCATTCCAGAACATCTGATAGGGGTTACCTAAGTATTGGACATTTCCTCTCTTTGATCTATGATGGAAGTGTCCAGACCAAACACGTTTAAAGTTTTTAAAATCAGAAACTTTAAACCCACCATCAAATTTCATACCAGGTGTGACTTCAAATCCATCACACTCAAGATGCCCACACATAATATCAGCATTAGAGTTTTGCATAAACTCTACACTATCAATTCTGTTTCCAGAATTAATCCATGGCATCATCAAAAACTTTTTACTACCCAGAGTAATTTCATCTGGTTTAGAGTAAATCGTTATGTTCTTATATTGCTCCAGTAATAGTTCTGGAGAATTGATCTGATTTGTATTTTTATAATAAGTACAATGATTACCCAGAATCATATAGACAGTATAATCTTTTAAACGTTTAAAATAATTTACTTTAATACGATTGAAAATATTAAAGTCCATAGATTTTCTGTTGTCAAAAGTGTCACCCAAATCAATGACTGTGGTGATACCTTCTTTTTCAAGAGTTGGGAAAAAGATTTCATCATAAAATTTCTGAAAGTAATTCCAGAAAGTTACAGAACCTTTCCGCCCATCTAGATGCTGGTCAGTAATCAATGCAATTTTCATTGTTTAGTTGTATTGCTACGTGTCCTATTGATGATAGAGATGAACTTGTCACCAGCAAATGTTCCACCAAGACATACATCAACCTCATCACCATCCAACCAATTCATATCACCATTCTTTTTGGTGTGTAGCATTGCTTCTTGGATCTTATCAATTATATCTTGTGTTAATTTCATGATCGCCTTCTTTAAGTTTCATTACAATTAAATATTAGAGATTGTAAAAATTGTCCAGTTGGTTTAGAAACCTTCCATGTTGAATCAAGAGATTCAAAGGATAATTTACCACGTACTTTATTTGATGAGAGACGAATCATTCTCACCATAGCTAAATTACGTTCTAGTTCGTTTAGCATTGAATCTAATTCCCTCTTCTTGAGTTTCATTATAAATTATAACTCGTTTTCCATCATGTGTAAACACAATTTTATCATCATGATCCCAGCAGAGTTCTTCATAGAGAGCATTGAGCTTCTCCATATCATCGTATAAAGCATTGGGGTTTGGCATCAGCGATTCATTTTAGTTTCAATGTTTTCTTTGATGCTACCCATGTCAGAATGAGAAGCATTCATACCTGACATACTACCATCATAGCTATCAGTATGCATTACTTCTTCATATCCTGACCTTTCTAGGATCTTTCCTTTGATCTCTAGTTGCTTTTTTTCCTTCTGGATCCTACGCAAGAATGCATAGTAAATGATCTGAGTGAAGTAAGCAAATGGGTTCTTGGATTTTTCTGGATCGAAGTTGTCAATATACTGGAGACAGTTTTCAATGCCGTCACAGATCATGTCCTCACGGAACATGTAGTTGACAAAGTTTGGTTTGTATGATAAGTGTGTTGCGATCTTAAGAAAGCAAGAACCAATGTAATTGGTGACTCGTGGGCGAGGTTTGCCTGCTTCTTTAGCGGCATGAACCTTCTGCCGATAGTCAGTGATCGCAGCAAGGAAATCTTTGTTGTTGACGTAGTATTCAGTCTTTTTTCGGGTCATTACTGCAGGTGCCATGGTTTAATACCATAATCTGTACTTATGTTAGCACAGCGAAATGGATTTGTAAAGGGGGCTTGACAAACCTGATAAACCTCAGTACAATTAACCTTGTAGAGGTTCAGGAAAAGGTATTAGCTTTTATTAAAGATATCCTCTAAAGATTTTTTCATTGCAGTTACAGATCCTAGATACCCAGAACCACGAGACAACTTTCCTGCTCTTCCACCTGCTTGCTTTCCATTCTCCATCCTTTGTAAAGTCTTTTCATAAAAGTCTTGGATAAGAGGATCTATTTCAGTCATGGTCATTATATGATCACGTTTAATAATAAACATTTTATCAAAAGATGCGCTGATCCATTCAATAAAAGAAAAACCAGATACTTCTAATTGCCCTTTCTTTTGCTTTGCAGCAAGCACTTGGAGAGGGTTTTCTAATAGCACTTTGTCTTCATCTTCTAGATAAACTACTTTAGCTACTATTTCCTCTCCAGTCATTAATTTTACTGTGGCATAGAATTCATCTTCCATATTAGTTTGCTCTAAGGTTTACTCTAATAACCTCATACTTAAAGTTTTCATCATTATAAATATTGACTCTTTCATTCAAGTGCCGAAGCGTATAATTCTGACCGCCAATATCATCAGCGATATCGTATAAAGTTGCGATGTCTTTTCCTTCACCCTTTCTGAGTACACGACCAATTGATTGTAGGTTTCGTATACGAGATTTACTAGGAGAGGCAAAAATAATATTATGTAATCTTTTAATATTAATTCCTGTAGAGAATGTTCCGTAAGATGCTATAATTACAGCATTGTTCTCAGTCTCAGTAATTTGTCGAACTTCTTCTCTATCCTCTACATCAGTACCACCATGAACAAAAAATAATTTTCGTTCTGGGTCTATGGTATTATTTATCAACTCCAAAAGTGGTTCACCATGCTTTTCAATGTAGTTAAATAGAACTAGGGTGTTGCCCTCAATATCCTGAACAAGATTTTTAATAAGATTATTTCTTCCTCTATGCCCGACAAGATATTCCATTTCATCATGGTATGTGTTAAAATGTTGAGGAGAGTGTTTACACAAAAGTATTTTTATTCTAAAATTGGAAAGATAACCAGACTTAATCAGATCATCGGTTTTAGTCACTCTCTCACAATCTCCAAACAATCCTTCTAGAACCCACTTATGTGTCTTGCTACCATCAAGTGTTCCAGTAAATCCAAAACGATATTTGGCATTGTGTAGCTTAGTCATGATTCCCGTGAGGGACTTCGACTTAAATAGGTGTGCTTCATCACCGATAACACAGTCAATGTCATCAAAGTATCTTTTTGGGAACTTGTAGATTGATTGCCAAGTTGATATAACAATTGGTTTATCCGTATTTTTATCCTTGCCCGAATATATCTTATGCACATGATCGTCCGCATTCCACCCATAATCGTTAAAGTCATTGACCATCTGTTCTACCAAGGACGTAGTAGGGACGATGATGAGCGTTTTCTTGTTGGTAGCAGTATAGTATCTGACGAGGGAATAAATCATAAGAGATTTCCCAGATCCCGTAGGAGAAAGAAGTAACTTGCGATTATTTTTTATAGCTTCGTAGACTGCTTTGTATTGGTAGTCACGAGGTTTAATTTCTGATCGAACAATTTTATCCATGAAGGTTTTAATACCAACAGGAGAAACAAAACCATTAGGATCATCTACATCTCCATACCAATCATTTTTTTCATACTCAATATTATACCTTCTTTCGTATGCCCATAACTCTAAGTGTTTTCTTAGACCATGATAAAGTTCGCCTGTACCTGGTGAGTATAGACGTATAGTTCCATCCCAGTATTTGTATCTAGGATTTCTTTTTAAGAACTTAGCTTCAGGAACCTCAAAGGTAAAGTAGTCCGACAGTTCCTGATGGACATGTGGTTCCTTAGCATTAATTGTAATATAAACTTCGTTCTTCTTTTTAATAGAAAGGGTGGTCATCATTGTCCGTTAACAAATTTCTCCCATTCAATAGCACTCTTGACCTGAAACCCTCTATTGGAAATTTGACGCATGACTTGATCCAACCAGTACAACATCTGATCTAGATACTTGATCTTCGCCTCAAGTTGGATGATTTCATCATCGCTCTCAAGATAAGTTTTCATTTTCTCGGAAGTCTTAATGCTTGATCCAAATGGTTTTTCAGCGTAAACTTTAGCGTCTGCTTCTCCAGAGTAATACTCACGCTTTTGTCTAACCAATTTACGGATCTCAAATTCAAGTGAAGCTTTGATCTGAGAGATGTCAGTGTAATGGTTTAAGTATTTATTATGTTGAAAAGGGATGTCTAACGCGAGTTGTCCCAGATCTGTGGTATATTGTTTGTTCTTGAATTGAAAGTCAACTGCAGAATCTTCCGCCCATTGCTCTCTTAAATTTTCAAATTTATTACGAAGAGATTCAAAATTCATAAGGGTTTCATTTGTTTATCACGAAGGAAGAACTGCTGGTGTTTGAATGTCACCTCTGCAGTAATATATTCCACATCAGTTATTGTAGCATCAAACTGTAGGTTACTTAAAGACACTGGAAAGATATCTCTAAACTCTACAATGAATGCTGGATTGTATTGGGACGTAACGATATGTAGCTGTGCGTTGGTATAGATATCCAACTCAGATGTAGTACGTTGCATTTCATCTGCATTACCATTATCCCTCATCCATTTATGAATAGAGTTATAATTTATCAGATCTTCATCAACAATAAAACGTACAGTAAAATCACCAAACGTTACTCCACCACCAGGAACGATAGGTAAATTTCTCCAACGACTTGCTACTTCAGTAGTTGGCATTGTAATGTCAGGGACATTTGCTGTTTGGCAGAAAAAATCTACTCCATCAAACTTTTCCAGTTTTAAGAGATATCCAATAGGATTTAAAAAATTCCTATTGGTAGGTTGTTCTTTATACCACTGAGCAGACATGTCAACTTCCCAAGCTATATTAGTATTTATCTGAACGGATTAGGTACTAATTTCAATTTATGAATAACGTCAGTTTCTACTCTACTAACTATTCTTTCTAAAATATTAACATCAAGATCCATGAATGGTGGAATGATACCAAGTATACGAAGTAATCCATCTACAAATAATGCAAGACATGTGAATCCTAAGATCATACTAATGATCGTTGCATCTCTATTATGTTTACTCATTGACTCTTCATCAATACGCTTTGCTTCTGCTACAGCAGTTTCTACTGCTTTTTCAATTAGCAAGTCAACTTCTTCTTTTGTGTATGTATTATTTCCCATATCATAAAAAGGAAATTCAATTATTCTATTTTGTTTAACGGGTGTCTTCATTTCTCCAGAAATCCTCCCAGTCAGAAACTGAATCTGTGACATCTTCTATCTCAAAATCATCCCATACTTTATCAAGATTGATAGTATGACCATTAGGATGACCGAGTTCACCATATGGACCATATGGTCCTCTCTGCATACGTTTTAATTTCTCAGTTTCAGAATTAAAAGACACAGTTTCGTTTAACCATAACGCTAGTTTCATTACAATAAAAATTACTGCCAATGGTGATAGGCATAGTAGTAATTCTAGTGAGATGTTTTCCTTCATTGATGGTATTCGTCTAATCTCTCCAATACGTTAATTAAAATACGCTGTGCAGCTGCACGCTGCTTATCATCCCATTCAGGATACCATGACTTATCATCCAGACAAGTTTTCATTTTCATAATGTAAGCAGTCATGTGTACCTTGTCAATTCTACCGTTCATAATATAAGGGACATGTCTTAATTATTTAGGTGCATAAAAAAAGACCCCCCGAAGGAGGTCTTGTAAAATATAAACCTGTATCAGGTAAGGTTTGCAACACGTACACGTCTGTAATACTGGTTGCGTGAAGCAGTAAGAGCTTCAGCATCAGGAGTACCATTAGACTGTACAACAAATGGGTTAGCAACCATACCGTATCTAGTCTTGAAGCCAATCTTGGGCTGGAAGGTAGATGGTTCAATGCTTCTGAGCATTTGTAGGGGAACGTATGGGCAGTAGAACAGTCCACTGTCATAAGGTGAAGTACCCTTATATCCAACAACATAGTAGTGAGTGTTGGAAACGTTAGCAGAATAAGGATCAACAAAGACCTTAATGCGTCCGTTCATTGTACCTACAAGTAGGTTTCCAGTGTCATCAACTTCACCGATGGAAGGTCCACCAGAGCTATTAAGACCTGAGGAGTAGTCAAGAGTACCACTCATAGCAAGAGCAGAAGCTACATCAGCAGAAGTGATGATGAAGTTGCCCTTTCCACGACGAGTTTGCTGCGCGATAGCGTTAGCATCTCTTTCAATCTGGAACATAAGTCCCTTAAATTTCTCAACTGAC
>Ga0066850_10001152_pt1 | contig 13996 bp, 9 predicted proteins | sample ETNtaG_4_FD_67282 | JGI IMG/M metagenome (GOLD analysis project Ga0066850, IMG submission 67282) | Marine microbial and viral communities from oxygen minimum zone, Eastern Pacific Ocean - ETNP201406SV67 | ecosystem: Environmental > Aquatic > Marine > Oceanic | place: Pacific Ocean: Eastern... | reverse complement strand
AACAATGGCAAGGATGGGCGTTTTGCCAGAGGATACGCCCCCATCCATCTTGTCATCGGAATCGCCGGACGCTCTGCATACGAGGAGTTGGATGAACCGCAACCGGGGTGGAGTGCCTATCGAGAGAACAGTTCCTATGGATGGACGCGATTGGTGTATGATGGGGATGCGAGAGAAATTTCATTCACACATTACCGAATTGATGGAACGATTGGGGACCAATTCATCTTGCAAGAAGCACCACTTCCACATGAATCGGGAGATGGATTCCTAGGAGTTCCGGGCTTTGGAACCCTGTTGCCAATTGTGGCTATGTTTGGTGCTGCCGTGCGTCGGTTGCGTTGAAATACGGGTGGCTAATCGCAGGTTTGCTTAGGCCCCTGGTGTAGCGGTCCATCATGTGGGGTTCTGGATCCCACGACCCTGGTTCGAATCCGGGGGGGCCTACTTCCGCTGTAATTTGATGAGTTCACTCATCCGATTCGTGTTGAATCCAAAGGCGAGATTCTTGGTCACGTTTGTACCAAGTACCACTGCCAGCCGGTTCTTCCAACCATTCCTCACCCTCATTCCAAACCCCATCCAAGTAAGAATCTGGACCTGTGACCAAATCGAATACTGACTCATCTGGTATAACTGGAGAATGAACCTCAGACGGCCTTTCCCTACGCGTCAAGCTGATGGCGAGAATCGATAGTAGCGCAACCAAAAGAATGGCTGCAAGGGCCACTCCGCCCTGCATCATCACAGAATCAGTTTGACCTTCAGTTTCTTTGCCAATGAATGAATCACAGCCATCTGGAATGTTGTCCATGTCCTCATCGATGTTGTCGTCGTGCCCATTACAAGCGTCGGCGAAGTCAGCACGACCATCACCATCTGTATCGATCAATGAATCGCAACCATCTGCAATGCCATCCAGATCCATATCGATTAAATCATCAAAACCTGGGCAGAGATCATCGACATCTGCCACATCATCATAATCACTGTCTACGAGAACATCACAGGCATCGGGATAACCATCTGCATCGATATCTATGGTGTCATCATGACCGATGCAGCGATCATCCGTATCAGAGACGCCATCACCGTCGGTATCGATCACGTCATCACAGCCATCGGGAATACCATCTGCATCCACATCTATTGTGTCATCAGAATCTGGGCATTTGTCATCGGCGTCTGAGACACCATCACCATCCGCATCACGCTGACTGTCGCTACAACCGTCTGTGTAAACGGATTCACCTTGTGGCGTATCTGGACAATAATCTGAGTTATCCATGATTCCATCGTTGTCTGAATCAGTGGTACTACCAACTTCTCTCTGCTCTTCACTGCATCCATCAGTGAAAATATCGACACCAGATGGTGTGCCCTGACAAAGGTCATCATCGTCGTAAACCCCATCTCCATCTGTATCGAAAATCAAGTGCAGTAAATCGTTCATGGCTGTTGCAATTCGAATATCCCATCTCGCAGCATGCTCGCGTAAACCAGCCTCGTTGAAATGAATTGTATCATACCGCCATTCAGTACCATTGAGATCATCTGTATGCGGTCCAGCAAACGTTAGTGGATCTGCCTCAATGACCGCATTTTGGCCACCGACAACCCAACCCATCTTGACAGGGTCTCCATTGGGGACAAAACCAACTCGCGCAACAGCCCAAGCGATGTCATAGCCGGCATGGGCTCGACTACCAAGAACGACCTCGCCCAGCATTTCGGCATAATCCTCTATGGTCGTGCCACCTGCATTGCTTTCCCCTTGATGCCAAAGGATGGCACGCGCTCCACTTGGTTGAACGGCATCAAGTGCTTCCGTGATTCTAGGGAAAAGGTCGTTTGCATCTGGGACCCAACGGTCGACCTTGGTGCCACCATAACCCACAGATAGGAAACCGATTGGAACATCATATCGGTCGGTAAGCAAATCTCCGAGTGCAGGCCAAGGTGAACCACTATTGCCGGTGGCAGCAGGTTGTGGATCATGTCCAAATCGCCATCCATTGGAACTCCAAGTACTGACACGTGGGTCAGTCGGAGTCAATGGGAAGTCGCCATGATTCGCAGAATTGGATTGTCCTGCAACGATGAAAACTTCACCAACACCAACAGGTTCGATGGTTAGGAGGTCGACTTGCTGTCCTGCATTCATGAAACGGAAATCAAGGCTGTGCCACCCCGTGGGAACATCAAGTGTACCGTAGAAATTTGAGCTGAGAGGAACTGCAACCTGTGTCCACTCAGAGGGTGTTCCATTGTCTAAAGAGGTATAGCGACCTTCAATCAAATCAACGACGTGCTCGGTTGAACCACGAACAGGGAATGTACCCATACTGTATTCGTTCCTCTGTACGATTTGATGAGAATCTGGAGATTCCAAGTTGACCATGAGGCCGGTAGGCGTCGGCCCAGGGTGAACCATTACAGTCAGCGTTTTGACTTCATATTCACCACAATTTTGAGAAAATGTCCAATCAGGATTCCCTTCTGAATCAGGATTGTTGCCAATGCCGAGATCATCGCCTGAACCCGCGCTAGCGTAGCCCCAAGCACTGTATGAAAACAAGGTCTCTCCGGACTCATAGTCATGGATTTGCATGCTCCCATAACCTGCGCTGCCCTCAGCACTTTGGATGTCGCCAAAATCATACACAGAACCATCCGCATTGGGTACGGCGTTGCCATTACTAGTGCCGTAATTTGTGCCCCAGAATTCAATCACACCAGTGTCAATCGACCCCATGCCGGTGAGGTTTGGATGATTCGATTCAATCTGTACTTCGTCTAGGAGTTGCTTGAATTCGACGCCTGAGGAAAATGTAGGCACACCCAATTCATTGGCATACATGGTGGGGCTCGGAAATGAGATAAACACCCAAATTCGGTCTTCGCCAGGTTTCTTCAACTCGAGGTGGTAAGCAACTCGATCGAATGTGAAATTGATGGTTTCAGCATCATTGATTGAATAGGGAATTGCATCATTGTTGAACTTCCCATCATCAGGGATATTCAGTTGATACACCGTTGTGTAATTGGCAGATTCTGAAACATCGTTTCCAACGGATGTGCGAATCGACATGTCGTGTGGGATGGAATGGAAATTTCCAAATCCTACCCATGGAACTGCAAGCAGTAAGAGGGTCAGGAGAAGAGCCGTCTTACGCGCGCGCATGGTTACGGGGAGACGTGTTTCTCTATAATCGGTTACGACTCAAAGCGTGTGTAATTTCTTTCATATTCGGTAGCACTATTTTGATCCCATTCTACCAACTCTTTTGCCATTATTTTTTTGTATAAAAATGGCGTAATTAATACTAGATATAGCATGGATAAATATCCATAAGGCAATAGTGGTGCATCTTTATGAGTTGGATTTAGTTCCCAAAAATTCAAACTTGCAGATCTATGATGGTCAGAATGTCTTGTTACATTACACAAATAGATGCTACTGAGTAAATGATTGGAATTCCATGAATGCCTCATACCTACAGGTTTCCCCTTTTCCCTTACTAGGCCATAATGTTCAATATAATTAATGGATTCCAACAATATCTTTGCTATTAATGCACATAAAAGGAAACATAACATCCCAATTAGGCCACCAAAAATAAACGCTAATACTGTAAGAAATAGGCTCCTTGAATATCCAATTATCATTCTATTATGGATACTCAATAGACTTTGATTTCTCCTTTTCAATCGACCTGCTTCAAGTTTCCAACCACTGATTTGTTCTTCAAAACTGGCTCTAATGATAAACAGATAGATATTTTCACCTCTTTTCGCTGAGGCCGGATCTTCATCTAAGCACACGTCTTTATGATGCCCATAAACATGTTCGATTGCAAAAGTACAATCCCAAGAAAAAGCAAGCATCCAATTTCCGATGAACATGTCAATTTTACTCTGCTTTCTATGAGTTAACTCATGACCCGGTACCGTACCAAGTATTCCGATAAGTAGCGTATTTTGGATAATTATAGAGATTTTATCCACTAGGGTAAAAGAACCTATTAGTTGGATAATATCAATATTAAACGTAGAATACAATCCTTCAATATACCAATTCGGAGAATTATTACCAAAAATGGACACGACAAAAAATGTCAAGCAAAATAATATTGGTAAATTGATGTAAATTGAAAAATTCAATATGGCTGGATATGAAAAATGTTGAATCTCCTTGTCTCTAGGTAAAACATGATCCCCAATAATCAGAAATAATGACCAAGCGATGATAAAATAGGTCGGGTAATTCTGTCCCTGCAAAACAAATATGATGAACAAAATACCTGTTAGAGCAGGAATATAATGTTTGAAATATTTCAGCATTTTTCATCCCACTATTCTTCTTTCACATGTCTTCACTGATTAGGATAGAATGTCACTCAAGCAATCCCTGTCAATTGCCTTGCGAATGCAGCGAGCAATTCGCTGCCCGGTAGAAAGTCCTGGCTCGTTGATATCCGAGTAAGGTGAACCGCCGACCGCGACATTGGAACCGGCAACAATTCGAGCGCTGACTTCAAAGACACGGAATTCGAGTTTGTCAGTGACAATGGTCTCAAGGCAGAAGGGTCCAATCATTCCGCGTGCGTCATCCTCTAATTCAAGCGAGGCCGCAACTGCACCTTCGCCCAAGCGGAAAGCTTCGGGAAGCAAAGATTCGCGGAGAACGGCAGGCGTATTTCCTGTGACGACGAAAGATGGCTCTAAGCCCATATCTCGAATGTCACGCAGACTTCCCAATTTGTAGAACTCATCGACATTCGCCTCGTCTCGACGGTCTATGCTCATCAACTCCAATCTGCCACAGTTCTGGCCTTCACGACTGCCCATGCCTTCGACTTGATAGCCATCTTTAGCAATCGGGTCGAAAAAGAACTGGAAATAGTAACGTGTCCCAAGAACGTACTCTTGGATGGTGAATTCTTCTTCTAAGTCGACGTTTCGTCGGAAGTCACGGAAGTTGCGCGCAATGAAGTAACCACGTCCCCCTTTGGCACCTGCATACTTGACAATCACAGGGCCATCGATATCGTGTGGATCTTCAATCACTTTGGGCATGGTGCAGCCACCGGATTCAAGCCATTGGCGCTGCAATTCTCGACTGCCCTCCCACTTCAGAATCTGACGATTGCCGAAAGTGGGTACTTCAAGTGCGATGAAATTGGTTGGACTGAGGTATTCAACCAATGATCCATGTGGGATAATGATGACATTGCGCTTGCGCAATTCTTCCGCTTTGTCTAGAAGTTCCAGATAATTGTCCAAAATCATCCATTCATCGGGTTCTGCCCCTGGAAATGCCTTGTACATCTTTTGGCGGTCTTTGCCAACACAAATACCGAGGGTCCGGAATCCTTCTAGACGGGCTCCATGAAGAATCTGAAGCGATGAGTGCGAGGCGATTACACCAATCGTAATCTCGGCAGGATTGTACTCCGCGAGCCAGTCAGGCAGGTGCGGGTGTGTGGTCGCCATTAGGGACGGCTCCGATGCCCGGTAATTATCGGTTGCGGAAATAGCACCCACTCTTGAGGGGTGATGGGTGCAATAATTCGCATGGTTCATATAGGTGAAGATACAACCTAAGACCTCGTGATTCTGTTGTCTTAGCGAACCTGATCTGCACCAAATTGGTCACAGGAGCGAAAGCGCTAGATGGATATTACAAAAGAGAACAAGAACACGAAGCAAGCAAGAGAAATTCAGAAAATGGTCATGGAACTAATACAACTTTGGATACCAACACTTGAGGATGAACTGCACGGACAGAAGAGCGCACTTAGAAGTCGAGCAATGAAACTGATGGGGCTTTGGATTACAAGATTGGAATACGAAAATGCGGAAGACCTTCTGAGAAAAGAAATTCAAGAGTGGGAATACGAGAACAACGAATTGAATTATGGCGAGGACAAATACAATTGGGAATTCAGAGAAGAGCATGTTTGAGGATGTCAAAACCCCCTGTGAAACCTAACGGTGGAGGGGGGGCAAGACATTCAAGTGCCGCCTTGTAACAAGTCGACCCATGGAACACACACTGGCAATGCAAATCGTCGGGGTCGTCATGATCCTCGTCGGGATAATGAAGAATTGGGATCCTGTTGGATTCAACAAGAACCTCTTTGGAGAGGTGGATGGCGTAGAAGGTGGGCCTGCTGCATCAATGAGGATGCTCATCGGAGGAGCCTTTGCCGGACTTGGGGGATTGAATCTCTACTGCAGCTTCACGATTAATGAACACGCAAGCGAGGGTGATTTTATCCTCATCGGCAACGTAATTGCTCTGGTGGTAATATTGAGCACTCTTCTGGGAGCCAAATTCAGGGGCTTTTTGGAAGAGATACCCGTACCCCCGCTGGTAATTTTTCCGACACTAATCGCAATTTGCCTGTACGCTGCGACATACTAACTACATTAATGAGAGAAATTGAAGCACTGTCAAGATTTTCCATCGGGTGCTGAAATGGAATTCAATGTTGAAGAGGAGGGGCTTCTTCTTCCTACATTGGCATTGATGTATCCTGATTCAACAAAGTCAAAATTGCGGAAAATGCTGACTGAAGGTAGAGTATTGGTCAATGAGATACCTGTTTACAAAGCCAAAGAGATTCTTGTGAAAGGTGACAAAATTGCAATCATTAATCGTTCGGAAGCAATGAAGAAATCACCCCCACCTGAACCGAAAAAGCAATTTTCAAGGTTGAAAATTCTATTTGAAGACGACTATATTTTGGTTGTTGAAAAACCAGCTGGCTTGCTTTCTGTCGCCACAGATAAACTTGAGAAAGACACACTACACAGTCGCTGTGTCGATTATGTAAAACGTCAATCTGCACGAGCCTGGTCGCATATTGTGCATCGATTAGATCGCGATACATCTGGTGTAATGGTATTCGCAAAAGATCGTGAAATCAAAGAACATTTGCAAACTCAATTCGCTCAAAGGGATGTAGAACGAATGTACCATGCTCTTGTGGAGGGGGTGCCTGAATCTTCTGAAGGAACGGATTCATCTTGGCTTGTGGAAGATAAAAATCTTCACGTGAAGCGTGTTAAATCAACCTTCAAGGGGTCCAAACAATCGATTACACATTGGCGAGTTGAAGATCAAGATGATTTTGTATCTTTGATTGAAATCAAAATAGAAACTGGGCGTCGTCATCAAATAAGGATGGCAATGCAAGTTCTCGGTTGTCCAATTGTCGGCGATCTCGTGCATGGGGCTACAACAAATCCCCTCAATAGAATCTGCTTGCATGCAACTGCACTCGGTTTTTTGCACCCATCAACCAATGAGTTTGTGCGCTATGAAACAAATGTGCCCTTCGTAAATCAGGTCAAAATTGATTTTGAAACCTGAACGGTGGAGGGGGCAAGACATTCAAGCGTCAGGGCGATGCGAAACAACATGGGCGGAGGATATTCAGGCGCTGGAGGCGGTTCTAATCGGACATATGGAGGCTATCTAGGCCTACATGAATTGCTCTCCTTGCAACGGGAAGATGAAGGGGTCAGCAACGATGAGATGCATTTCATTGTCACACACCAAACCTTCGAACTTTGGTTCAAACAGGTCATTCGAGAACTCAGAGAAATTCGAGATATTCTCGCTACGGAACATGTTCCAGAGGCTGAAGTGCCAAAAGCCGTGGAACATCTGGGTCGCGTGACTGAAATCTTCCGCCTTCTGGCCAATCAATGGAAGGTGATGGAAACACTCACTCCACAAGGATTCCTTGCATTCCGGGATGGTTTGGGTACTGCTAGCGGATTTGAATCGTATCAAATGCGCGAAATGGAAATTCTCCTCGGCTTGGAACAGGTTGGCCGTGTTTCTGATATGGATCCATTGGGTCATTTCCGAAAACTCGCTACTCGCAGTGAAGCAGATGCGGCTGCTTTGGCTCGTTTGGAAGCTACTTTAGAAGAAACAACACTGGAATCCGCATTGACCACTTGGTTATCACGAACGCCCATCATGGGCTCATTCTATGGTTCAAATAAAGACGATGAAATCGTCGAATCATATGTCGATGCCCATCTCGCTGCTTACGCGAGTATAGGAGATGCAGCAAGTGCGCGAATGGAAGCACAGGGTGTAGACAATATCGAAGCCGTCAAGGCTCGCTTTGCTGCAGCAAGCCAAGGTGCACGTGATTTCCTCAAACCCGATGGTGATGTGAATCGAGCACGCGCTGGATTGCTTTTCATCGAGTCATACCGAGAACTCCCGTTACTCGCTTGGCCCAGAGTACTCATCGATGCCGTGGTTGAACTAGAGGAGAGCATGGTTCTTTTCCGAACATACCATGCACGAATGGTTGAGCGAATCATTGGACGACGTGTTGGTACAGGTGGTTCTTCAGGTGTCGATTACCTCGATGCTACGACCAAATATCGAATTTTTGGAGATCTCTGGGGTGTCCGAACAATCCTCTTGAAACCAGAGCTTCGACCTTCATTGAAAAATGGAGATATCTATGGATTCGCAGGCGATGGAACAGATTGATACACATCAGCAGGAGACGGTGGAATATGGTAGAGGTTGTCATCTGCGCTGTAGCGCGCACACCTGTCGGTCGCTATCGGGGTGCATTGGCCAACCAAACAGCAGTCGAACTAGGAATTCATGCTGTCAGAGGTTTACTTGAACGGGTCAACATTGACCCAACCAGTGGAATCATCGACGATGTTCTATTCGGTCAGGTTTTGCAAGCCGGTGCGGGACAAGCACCTGCAAGACAGGTTGCATTGGGTGCTGGGATGCCCGTCAGTACACCTGCGACGACCATCAACAAAGTCTGTGGGTCATCACTGAAAGCGGTCATGATGGCAGCCAATAGCATTCGAGCCGGAGAATACAACGTGATTGTAGCTGGTGGGATGGAATCGATGACCAACGCCCCATATTTCGGACAAAAAATTTCGAAGACTGAATTTGGTGAGATGAAACCTACAATGATTCACGATGGCCTATGGGATGTTTACAATGATGAACACATGGGCAATACTGGAGAAACAGTATCAGAAGAATTTGACATTTCTAGGGGCACTTCAGATGCCTTTGCTTCACGTTCGCATGATCGCGCACTTGCCGCTTGGGAACAAGGGTGGATGGACTTCGAAGTCATCAGTACACCTGGAATCCAACGAGATGAGGGCATTTCACCAGGTGGGAATCTTAGTGAAATGAGAGCGGTATTCCAAGAAGATGGGAGAATTACTGCAGGCAATGCATCGCAACTTTCAGATGGTGCTGCTGCTGTTCTAATCGCCAGTCAGGAAGCAGCCAATGCAAACGGATGGCCAGTGCTTGGAACCGTAATCGATTATTGCACATCAGGGGTTGAGCCGGCAAGAGTGATGGCTGCACCGATTCCTGCAATCGAACTATTGCTCAATCGAAATGGATTGACGATGAATGATTTGTCTTTTGTTGAGCACAACGAGGCGTTTGCAGCGGCTTCATGTGCGATTGCAAAGGCATGCAACATTCCCGATGAGAAACTCAACCCACACGGCGGGGCCGTTGCGATTGGACATCCGTTGGGGGCAACCGGTGCCCGTTGTCTGATGACACTCATCAATGCACTTCGTCGCACCGGCGGCGGGAAGGGGATTGTGACCCTGTGCCTCGGTGGTGGCAATGCTGTTGCCATGCTTGTTGGTGCCTAATCAACGGAAATTATGACCAATCATCTGTGGCAAGCCAGTGGGAGCCGGCCGCATTGGAGGAGGAGGGGGAGTTTTTCGCCGCCCCGTAAACAAGACAATGATGGCGAGTAAAGCCACGGTTGAACCAAGACCGATGATTATTTTCGTATCAGGATTAATCGAAAAACCACCACTTGTCGAAGTGTTTGCACCATCATCTGATTCGTCTGGATTGGGTGTTGGTTCTGGCTCAGGTTCTGGTTCGGGTTCTGGTTCGGGTTCTGGTGGATGCCAAACCATGTATTTCACCGACCACGTATGTGTGATGACCTCGTAGCCATCGGAAATTGAAACAATCACGGAATACGTTGGTGTCGTTCCATTGTAAGAACAAATCTCAGCAACATATCCAGATGTGATTGACTCACAATAGAATGGCCCTATTTCAAGCCAAGAATTGTTAGATAGATCCACAGTCCAATTTTCTTGAATGATTAGTTTCCAACTCGTTTGGATTTCTAAAACCGAATTTTCTGAGATATTCACAAACGTCTGTAGGAAAAGGAAGTCTGAAGTCGCATTCAGTGTGAATTCGGTTAGGGTGGGCAATACTGAAATTTGACCTGCACGATTGACCATTTCATCAATCAAATCATTGCAATTTTGATCTAATCCGTCCCAAATTTCAGTTGCATTCGGGTGAATATTCGAATTATTATCTTCGCAATCCTCGTACCACCGGAATCCATCCCCATCTGAATCTGGGTCGGGGATGAGTGGATTGGTGAATGTGACATTTAGTTCGATACCGTCGTCAAGTCCATCGTCATCCGTGTCGTTGTCAAGAGGGTCAGTGAGGTGTATATTGTATTCATCCAAATCGAACAAGCCATCGGAATCAGAATCGAGGCCAGCATAATCTTCGTCAATTAAGTCATCACAATCATTGTCAATTCCATCAAGTAGCTCAGGCATGGATGGATTCATCCAGGGATCTGATTCATTGCAATCTTGGAACCAATACCAACCATCTGCGTCCGCATCGGCATCGGGAATCAGAGGGTTTGTCCCATGAATTAAGATCTCATCACCGTCTGAAAGGTTGTCACCGTCAGTATCTGAATTGGTCCAGTTGGTGCCATAGATATGGTACTCAGGGTAATCGGTGATGCCATCGTTGTCAGAATCTGTAACATTGAAACCTTCATCCCAAGCACCGTTACAATTGTCATCAATCCCATTGAGTAATTCAGACATCCCTGGGTGAATTTGCGGATTGGAATCATTGCAATCTTGGAACCAATACCAAGCATCTGTGTCCCCATCCACATCGAATACCAATGGATTACTCCCAAAGAACAGAATCTCTTGTGCGTCCGTCAAACCGTCTCCATCTGTGTCATTGGACAGTGGATTGGTCCCATACAAATTGACTTCTGCACCATCGAGTAATGTGTCATTATCACTGTCTGGGTCGAGTGGGTCTGTGTTGTTGATCATTACTTCTTCATAATCACTCAAGTCATCATTATCTGTGTCGATATCATAGGGGTCTGTTCCGTATACATCTGTCTCATTATCATTGGTCAAACCATCTCCATCCGAATCCAATATGGCTGGAATACCATGAATGACGAGTTCCCAATCATTCCAAGTTCCTGTATCTCCATTGCCATCATCCTCTACTTTGAGGGTCCAATTTCCAGCAGATGATTCATCCCAATTGTGCACAGTTGAAAACATCCAATCTCGATAATTATTGTTCGAATCACTTTGTTTCTGTGCCAATGTACTCTCTGTACCGGATGGAGATGTTAGTGTGATAATCAAATCACCTCGATAGACGTGATCAATATCAACGTAAACCTCGACGTGTTCAATGCGCAGTCCATCGTTGATGGTGACTGTATCTTCTAGACCCTGTGGGTCATTATCTGGTATGCCTGTATTGATTGTGCGGGTATTGGTGGTAACGTTGATTGCAGGATCTACAATGGTCCAATTTTCAGCCATTGCAACTGCAAGACCAGCGTCCACAGCACCAAATCCGTACTTGTGAGATACATCATGACCGACACCATTTACATTCCACGAACTGTCGCTGGGGTCATTTTTTCGGGCGCTGTTTACCAATATATGTTGCACATCGCGCCAAGTCAAATTCGCATTGGCCTCAAGCATTAGGGCGATGACACCACTGGCCAGTGGGGTTGCGGATGATGTGCCACCGAAATTATCGGTGTAATCGTTGCTGGTGTAGCCAGATGAACCTTCAATATCGGTGGTTGTGATGCCTTCACCGTCTCCATCGCTGTGTGCTGCAACGAGGATGTTGGCACCAGGTTCTGCATACCATGACTGGTCTCCAGCATGGGTAATCGCAGTGACTGCGATGGTTTGTCGTGCATTGGCGTATCCATCCTTGTTGGAATCGTCATCGGAGTCCAATCCATTACCGGCTGCCCATGTGATGATATTTCCAAGGCCTCCGCGGCCATTGGCAACATCATCTTCGAAGGCTGCTATGGTGAGGGGGCCGGGTGCTTCGAGTGTGCTTCCATCATCACTGGGCCCCCAAGAATTACTGTAGATGTCAATAATTTGATTTTCATGTGTCAACGCATCGGCTTCTGTAGAATCAGGGGTCCCACAAGCAATCAGTAACAAACCAGCAAGATTGGCATCTGGCGCAGCACCAGATACACCGACGCTGTTATTCCCAGTTGCAGCAGCAACTCCGCCAGCCGCAGTACCGTGAGCATTCCAATTGGAAGGTGACGGGTTTCCATCATCTCCACAAAAATCGTAATCGTTGGTTGAATCGTAATTGGTCGTCAAATCGGGATGATTGTGATCAAGCCCATCATCGACAATACCGATGGTCACACCTGTGCCTTGGTAGGATGCCCATGCCCCGGTGAGATTTGCATCTTCACCCGAAAGCCCACCGCTGGTTTGACCTGTGTTTTCCAAGTGCCATTGATCGCCGAATTTTGGGTCATTTGGCACCCATCTCGGTTCCTGTTGGCGTTCAATTTCAGGGCATGCAATTTCAATTCGGTTGGAATTGAGCCACAAATTAATCTCGGAGGGATTGGCATCCACCAACCACGCATTTTCCAGAAGGGGGGCTTGCTTACCTATCGGATACGGACTGACTACCAACCAAGTGCCATCGTGAGGAGTCAGTTCAGAGCAACGAGAAAATGCAGATTGAACTGCAATTGAATACTCGGAAAGCTGGTTTGTTTCTTCGTAAACCTCTGCTGCAGAAACAATTGGTGACAAACTTGCGAAAATCATCACAATTGTCAGTCCAAGCCACTTCATGGCCCATAGGGCCATGACTAGGTTATTGAAACCATGTTTGAACCGTTCAATTGGAGAGGAAATCTTGAACGGCCAATTCTACTTCGGAATCAGGCATTAAACGGCGTTGACTCTTGGCGACTTCAAACAAATGTGCCACCAATTCATCACTCACTTCATGTCCGTGTTGTTCAAGCCACCAAACGATGTTTGAGCGGCCACTCATGTGGCCAATTCGAATGATTTGTTGTAGACCATAATCTTGTGCAGGTACTCCAGAATAAACTCGATCTGCAAGCCAATGATCACCTTTCTTCATGGCCTTGATGACAGCACTTGCATGAACTCCTGTTCCTGTTTCAAAGGCGTCTTCTCCAAACACGGGATAATTTCGTGGCAAGGCCACTTCCACGTAGTCATGTGCTTTCTGCATGTATTCATTGAGTAGAGTCAAATCATTTTCAATGACGCCCATTAAACTCAGATTGACAAGGGTTTGATCCAACGGAGCGTTGCCCGCGCGTTCACCAACACCCAATGCTGTTCCATGGATGACATCTGCACCAGCTTCAGCCGCCGCCAAATTGTTGGCCACACCGAGACCACGATCTTGATGGCCGTGCCAATTGACTTCAATATCGCGACGTTTGACACCCGCGTCTGGAATGACCTCTTCTTGGATGTAGGTGAGCAGTTGCTTGACTCCATTGGGTGTCACGTGACCACAAGTATCGCAGACACAGATTCGATCTGCACCCAATTCGATGGCCCGAGTGTACACTTCCTTGATTTCCTCTGGCTTTGAACGAGTCGTGTCCTCTGTGACAAACATCACGGGGATATCATTGTCAACTGCAAATGAAACCGCTTTCTCCGCAGTGCTAAGAATTCGCTCCATTGTCCAATTTTCAGCAAATTGACGGATTGGACTTGTACCTAAGAAAGCACTTGCCTGAATTTTCATTTCGTGCTTGGCTTGTAAATCGACAAGGGGTTCAATATCTGAAACAAC